>Ga0209390_10001911_pt1 | contig 38260 bp, 19 predicted proteins | sample BON01_FD_187212 | JGI IMG/M metagenome (GOLD analysis project Ga0209390, IMG submission 187212) | Freshwater microbial communities from Lake Bonney liftoff mats and glacier meltwater in Antarctica - BON-01 (SPAdes) (version 2) | ecosystem: Environmental > Aquatic > Freshwater > Ice > Glacier...
CAACCCCCCCCCCCCCCTCCTAAAGCACCCCTCCCGCACCCAACGCAACACCAAAACAAACAAAACAACAAACAACAGGTCATCTACCTCGACTCGGACAACATCCCGCTGCGCGACCCCGCCGAGCTGCTCTCCTCTGCCGAGTACGCCGAGACCGGCGCGCTGCTCTGGCAGGACTTTTGGACCAACACCCTCGCGCCGGACGCGGAGCAGATGCTCGGCGTGCCGCGCGCCTCGTGGTTCTCCGGGTCGCTGGAGAGCGGCCAGATGGTCGTCGACAAGCGCCGGCACTGGCGCGGCCTGGCCGTCGCGACCTACCTCAACGCGCACGCCGCGCTCTTTTACGAGGTGCTGACCTGTTACCTGGGCAAGGGGGACAAGGAGACGTTCGCCTACGGCATGGCCGCCGCCGGCGAGCCCTACGGCGTGGTGGGCGTCCCGCCCGCGGCCCTGGGAACCACGGGCACGAGCATGCGGTGCGACGCGCGCACGCACCTGTGCAGGGACGAGTTCACGGGCAACACGATGGTGCAGCACGCGCCCGACGGCCGCGCCTTTTTTTTGCACTCGAACCTGCACAAGTGGGACCTGCGCCTGCCGGACAAGTTCTCGCTGCACTACCAGCGGCGGTGGCAGGCCATGCTGGTGGACCGCCGGTCGCCGCCGGCCCCGGCCGTGATCATGCGGGGAGGGCGTGGGGGGGGCGCGGGGGCGGCGGCCGGGGCTGGAGCAGATGGCGGCGAGGGCGGCGGCGAGGGCGGCGAGGGCGGCGGCGGCGAGGGCGGCGCTCCCCCTCCACGGCGCAAGAAGCGGCGCCGCCGCCCGCCGCCGTCGCGCTACGCGGGCGCCGCGCTGCTGCCCGGCGGCGCCGTCGACTTTGAGCGCTGGGCCCTGCGCGAGTTTGGCTACGACGTCGAGCGCCGCGTCTACGAGCTCGTGCGCCAGCTCGCCTGCACGGCCTGGTGGCCCTCGTTTCACGCCGCGCGCGTCGCCCGCGGCGACCGCCGCACGCCCGACCTCGACGGGTTTCATTTTTTGCTCCGCGGCATCGAGCTCGAAAAGATGTACCGGGCGGGCTGGGGCGGCGCGCACGAGCGGCTGCTCGAGGGCAGGCTGTCGGCGCTGGACCGCTTCCTGCACCGGTGGAGGGGGACGGTGCGGCCGCGCCTGGTGGGCATGGGCGTGCTGAGCGCGCCCAAGCCGGAGTGACACGAAAAACGAGGAGAGCGCGAAGACGCACGAACGGAAAAAAACGAATGGGCGGCGAAAAACGAGGAGAGCGAAGACGCACGAACGGAAAACGAATGGGGGCGGCGAAAAACGAGCGCGAGCGCGAGGGGGATCCTGCCGCCTCCGCCCGCCTCGAAACAAAACACACTCTTTCCTCTCTTCCTTCCGATCACAAGCAGGTCCGCGCCTTGGTCGTAGGGCCCTTGTCTTATATTTGATTTCCTTGGGGGTCCGCTTTGCTGTCTCGTATGGGGGCGATGTTGTAAATTTCTTGAACCCGAAGGCGCTGCGGTTTTTTTGTCCGAGTCGATCGTCGGGACAACCGACGGCGCGGAATGCGGCGGAAGCTGGCCCGCGAAACGGCAGAAGCGAAAAGTCTCTTCCGAGCACAAATAAAAACCGCGCGCCTTTCTGCGTCGAACGCACGCATTCGCAAAGCGCGCCACTCCCTCCACACAATCCATACAACAGCAGAAAGAAAGCAACCTTTCCCCCCTACAAACATGGCCGCCCGCCGCAAGAGCCACCATGCTGCGGCGGCGGCGCTCGCGCCCCCCCTTTTCTTCCTCCTCCTCTTCTTTTTCTCTTCGTCGATCGCGCGCGCGCAGCCGCAGACTCTGCAGCCTCAGCCGCAGCCTCAGCAGCCGCAGCCGCTGCAGCAGCAGGTCCAGCCGCAGACGCAGCCGCAGCCGCAGCCGCAGCCGCAGCAGCAACAGGCGCAGCAGACGCCGACGCCGCCGACGCCGCCGACGCAGCAGGAGCAGCAGCCCCAGCAGACGCAGCAGACGCCGACGCCGCAGACGCAGCAGCCCCAGCAGACGCCGCCGACGCCGCCGACGCAGCAGGAGCAGCAGCCCCAGCAGGCGCGTCAGCCTCAACCTCAGCAGACGCCTCTCGAGCCGTTTGATTCGGTCGTCGTCGAGGACTGCCCGCTGACGATCGCGCTCACGCCAGTCGAGGGCGCGTCGCAGCCGGCGCTCGTGGTCTCGACGTCGTCCGACGCGGTCGCCCGTGCCGTCGTCGCGACGGTCGACACCCGCGAGCTCCGGATCGGCTGCACCAACGCCTCCTGGTCGAGCGCCGACCCGATCAAGGTCAACGTCACGTTCCCAGCGTCGTCCGCCCTGCGGCAGGTCGCCTCGCGCGGCGGGGGGGTCGTCGTGCTGCAGCGCGCGGTCTCTGCTCCTGCTCCCGCGCCCGCGCCCGCGCCCGCGCCCGCGCCCGCGCCCGCGCCCGTGCCCGTGCCCGCACCTGCGCCCGCGCCCGAGTCCGCGCCCACGCCCGCGCCCGCGCCCGCGCCTGCTCCCATCGCCGCTCCCGTCGCCGCACCCATCGCTGGTGCCGTGCCTGCTTCCGCGCTGGCCCCCGCAATCAACACCGCTGGCGTCGTCCAGGCCCTGAGCAGCAGCACCAACGACACCAGCAGCAACACCACCGACAACAGCACCGCGCCCCTCGTCCTGGTTGCCTCTGGCCCGGGCTCGAGCCTCCACGTCCGCGCCCTGCCCCCCAACACCAACACGATCGCGATCGCCGCCGACGGGGGCGCCGCCGTCGTCGTCCGCGACGCGCAGGCCCTGGAAGAGGTCGACGTCGTCGCCGCCAACACGGCCGCCGTCCTCATCTCTGGCGTCACCGGGCGCGTGCGCGTCGGTCTCGAGGGCATGGCGCGCGTGTTTGTGACGCCCGCGTCGTCGTCCTCCGCCCCCTCCACGCCCGGCCAGGGCAACCGCACCGCGCCCGTCCGCATCGACGGCGACTGCTCGCTCCTGGCGCGCGTCTTTGTGGCGGTGCCCCCCGACATGCGGCAGCAGCAGCAGGACGGCGGCGAGGGCGACGACGCCGCGCTCGCCGCCTGCACCGCGCAAAGCTCCTACGGCATCGAGGTCGGCGCGTTCCCGTGGTTTGGCGGCAAGTTCTTCGGGGGCGCCCACTCCTGCTGCTCGCCCGCGCCGCTGTCCCAGGAGCCCGAGTTTGCTGAGCCGCGCTGGTCCTGCGGCGTCGAGGTCGACGCGCCTCCGGGCGGCGGCGCCGACGCCGGCTGCACCCGTCGCGAGGTCTCGACCACCGACGGCGACGGGCGCGAGAGCGGCTTCGTGAGCGTGCGCGTGTCGTCGTCGGTGCTGGGCCCGCGGCCCCAGGGCCGCCGCGAGGGCGGGCGCCGCGGCGGCGGCCCCCAGTGTGCGTCAGTCGTCTCGCGCCAGTCGCTGTGCCGCGCTTCCAAGGACGAGCTGCGCGTGGCGGCGTAGTTGGCGAGGGCGTTTTGTTTTGTTTTGTTTGTTTTGAGTTGCCGCGAGCGAGTAGCGAGCCCCGCGCGCGACGCACGTGCATATGGAGACATAGAGAGGCGGGGGCGCATGACGCCCCCCGCCAGCTGTCAGTCGCCGTGCTGGAACAAGGCGTCAACCACTGGCTCGAGGGGGCCACCCTCCTCTTGGCGTCCTACCTGTTTGTGGCGTGCGGGTTCTGGCTCGCACCGGGACCAGAGCCTGGAGTAGGGAGGGGGGCGTGCACTAGGTCTCTCGAGGGGAAGGGGCGCCGCGCCGTCTGCGTTTGGCCTAACGTGGCGTTTGCGCTGCCTTTTTCTTCGGGCGCCGCTCGCCCGTCACAAAGCCCGTCGCTTTTGGTATTGGTGTCCATCCAGTCGTTCCAACACGAAGCCTCGCGCTCTCAGAGTATATATCCCGAACGCATCGCACATAACATTTCGCCTCGAGCCCCAACGCTTAAGGGTCGCCGCACGATTGCAGAACAAGCCGATTTCCCGTCCCTTGTGCGCCGCATCTGACTCTCTCGCGCGCGCCCATCCCGACACACGCGCGGTCGGCCGCAGCAATCCTACGGTTGGCCGGCGAAACACTCCCTTCTAGACCTGACGGGAAGGGGCGCGCGCGCGCGCGCGCGCCATGGACGGGGCAGCCGGCAGCAACCAAGCGGGCGAAGGGGCGGCGCGCGCGCGAGGGCACGCGGCGGGCGACGGCGAGGCCGCGCTTCTGGCGCCGCACGCAACTGCCGCACTGGTTCATTTATGCCTGCACCAACCAATCATTGGTACTGATGGCTGGACAGAGGAGGACATGGCGTGGCTGGAGGGCCTGGACTACGTCGGCCTGTGGGCGGAGCGCGGGGGAAGGGAGGGGCCGCTGTGCGCGGCGATGGTGCGGCGCGCGCTGTTTGACGCGGCGACGGGCGCTCGTGGCGACGGCCCCCTCGACGCGGGCGCCCCCGCGGTGTGGCCCCGTCGGCACCGCTTGCTCGCCTTTGCCGCGTTCGGCGTCTCTCGCGCGTACATGCCCCCGTCGTTTTTTCAGGCGCTGGTGAGCGAGCCTTGCGCGGACGGCGGCGCGGCCAACACCCTCCTGCACCTGGCCGCCGCCGGGAACAACATTGGTGTGGCCCAAGTGCTCACGCTGGCGGGCGCGCCCCTCCACACCCGGAACGCCGCTGGCTTGACGCCCTTTCAAGGGGCCGTGGCGCACCTGCGGTACGAGGTTGTGGCATATTGGCTTCAATCCGACAAAGCACGGCAGCTCTGCTCGCGCGTGGGCGACGACGGCTCGGGGCCGACGGTTTGGCATCTGGTTGCGTCGGCGGCTGGAGGGGGAACGCCTGCCGAGGCCGGCGCCTCGTCGTCATCGTCGACAGCCGCGCGCGCGCCCCGGGACGGCGGTGGTGGCGGCGGCGGGAAGACCACGACGAAGAAAAAGAAGAAGAAGGGCGCTGCTTCGGCGGGAGGAGGCTGCAGCGCCGAAGGCGGCGGCGGGCCGGCGGCCGCGGCATTCGCTTACAGCCACGGGACGAGGGACGCGGAGCGCACCGTGCAGGCACTCATCGATTGGAGCGACGATGAGCGCCAGACGCAGGTCCACGTTCGCTTTGGTGAGGCACGCGCCCGGCTCTTGAAGCAGCCGGGGCTTTCCGACGCGCGCGTGCATTGGCGCGTGCGCCAGATCGCGGACGCCGAGCGCCGCCGCCTGAGCCTCCAGATGGCCCCGTACCGCGCTGACCTGGCGCGCCGCGCGGGCGCTCTGGGGACGCCTTTGGACGTCGCTCTGCGATCCCGCAACTACAACTGCTGCCGCCTCCTCTTCCTGGCCGCTCCCCCTCTCGGCAGCGGCGGCAGCACCAGCGGCGCCGGCCTCGAAACCCGAGACGGAAACGGCCACACCCTCTTTTGCAGGCGGCCATCAACTTTGAGGACTGGCCCTTTGCCGGCTCGCTCGTGCTGCACGGCGCGTCCATCTGCTCCAGCGGCAGCGGAGCGCTGGAGCGCGACGATCCCATCGTGCTGGTGGCGTGGCTGACCTTGTTCTTGAACTGTCCCCTTCGAGAGCCCCTCGCGGTCGCCCGGGCGATGCTCGCGCGGCCCGACGGGGCCGCGGCCGTGCGCAAAAACCGGCTCGTGCGCTTGCAACCTCACGACACAACGCTCCTGCACCTCGCCGTGGGAACGAGGTCTCGCGCCCCTGGCCTGCTGAGCGCACGGGTCATGGTCGAGGAGGCCAACGACGCCTGGATGGCGATCGTGTCGGCCCAGCGAGCGGCAGCCGAGGCAGAGGATGCTGCGGAAGCCGCCGCCCGCGGCGGCCGCCCGGGGCGCGCCGAGGCGGCGGCGGCGGCAGCCCCGCGGGCGCGCGAGCTGGACGAGATCTACGCCGCGAACGAGATGATCTGGGGCCTCCTCGAGGCCGGCGCCGACCCGGACGCGCCCGACGCGGAGGGCATCAGCGCCCTCGAGATCGCGCGCGAGGTGCTTAGGTCCGAGGAGGGCAGCGGGGCGGGCGGCGGCGAGCGGTCGAGCGTGCGCGCGGGCGGAGAGGACGACGAGCCCGACTTTTTCACGATGGACGTGGTTCGCATGCTCGCGCGCTTGAGCAAGCGCGAGCGCACGGCGGCAAAGACGGCAGAAGCGGCCGCGCGCGCGGCGGACCAGCAGCAGGCGGCGGCGCAGCGCGCGGCCGCGGCCGAGGCAGCGCGGGCGACGGCAGAGGCGGAGGCGGAGGCGGAGGCGGAGGCGGCGCGGGCCATGGCCGCGGCCGAGGCGGAGGCCCAGGCGGCGCAGGCCGCGCAGGCGACGGCCGAGGCCGAGGCCGCGGCCGCGCAGGCCGCGGCGCGGCAAAACGAACAGCAGCAGCAGGCCCGAGAGAGGAGGCAAGCCCAGGCCCGACCGTCCCCCGTCCCGCTGCCGCCGCCGCCGACGCCCGCGGCCCCGCCTGCAGTCCCTCCGCCGCCAACAGCCACGGCCCCGCCGCCGCCGCCGCCGCCGCCCCCGCCGTCCCGCCAGCTGCCCCCGCACCTGCGCCTGGCCGCTGCGCGCCGCTCTGCCGTCGCGTCCAGCGCGGGTGCCTCGGCCTCTCCCACCCCTCTGGCCGTGCTCTCGGCTGCCGCCGCCGCCGCGCCCACAGCGCCCGCTGCCGCTGCCGCCCCCGCCCCCGCCGCCCCCGCCGCCGCCGCGCCTCTCCCCCCGCGCGCACGCGAGCGGCAGGGTGGCGAGGAGCGGTACTGCGTGTGCTGCCTCGACGCGCGCCCGAGCGTGCTGCTGCCGTGCGGACACCGGGTGCTGTGCGCCCAGTGCGCGCCGCAGGTGCAGGCGCGCTTTGGCGGCGGCGGGGGCGAGGGCGGCGCCTTTTGTCCGGTGTGCGGGGAGTGAGGAAAGAGGGGGGGGCGGCTTCCGTTTTTGTTTCCGGCGAGCAGGCAGGCGCGGCGAGCAAGAGGGAGAGAGGGGCGGGCGGGCGAACGCGACCGAGAGGGCACGAGGGTGGGCAGGGGCGCGCAACTGGACGCAAAGGGTTTGTTTAGAAAACATGGAACAAGAATAAGATGCGCCCCGATGCGCCCCGATGCGCCCCGATGCGCCAAGAATAAGATGCGCGACAAAAGTCCCGTTGTCGCCGACGCCCGCCCGGCCTGCTTGCAGCAAAAGGCACGCTTTGCTTTCGGAAGAAAGGGAGAGCGATTGTCTTTGTGGGGGCGAGGCGGGTGGGCGGTCTAGGCGGCGTGCGCGCGCTTGACGGAGACTAGAGGGCGTGCGAAAATGGCCCAGATCGTGGGTCAGACACGGCGGCCACGGACAAGAACAAGCGAATGAAAACGCACAAAAAAACACAAAAAGACGAGGCGCCGCCGCCGCCCGCCCGATCGCTCCCACTCTCGCGTCTCCTCTCCTCGCTCCCTCCCTCTCGCCTACATCTTCGACGCCGGCGCCACGCCCGCGCCCAGCTTGCGCCCGCTCCGCGCCGCCGCGCGCAGGTACTCGCACGGCGCGAAGAACCCGCCCGCGCCCACGGGCGCGAACTGCGCCGCCAGCGCGTCCAGCCGCGCGCAGATCGTCGCCGCGCCCACGAGGTCCGCCCAGAAGATCAGGCCGCCGCGGTAAGCCGGGAAGCCCATGGCGTAGACCGCGGCGATGTCCAGGTCGGCGGGCTTGTCCACGATGCCCTCGGCGATGACGCGGCACCCCTCGTTGACCACGGGGAAGAAGACAAACTCGACGACCTGCGCGTCGGTCAGCTTGGGCGGCTTGCCGCCAAACACTTTCGCGAGCACGCCGGACGCCGCCACCGACGCCTCGAGCAAGGGGCGGACGGCCGCGGGGTCGGGCTTGGCGCGCCGGCGGTCGTCGTACGCGTAAAACCCCGCCTTGGTCTTCTCGCCGAGGCGCTTGGCATCGTTCATGGAGGGGATGAGCTGGGAGACGTAGACGCGCTCGGGGAAGGACTCGACGAAGTTCTTGCCGACGTGCAGGCCGATGTCTGTGTATTTTTGCTTGTTTGTTTTTGCACGAGTTGGTTTTTGTGTGGTTTTTGGGTTTGGGCGGGGTTGGGTTTGGTTTTGGGTTTGTGAGGTTTGTGAGGGGGGGAGCAAGAGGGAGAGCGGCGGTGAGTCACAGGATTCGGCGGACTCGGTGTGTATGTGTGTGCGGTAGTGGGTGACCGGGCGTGAGCGCGAACGGACCCAATAGCGCCATAGGAAGCACAAAGAAAAGAAAAGAAAAGCAAAAACAAAACGACGGCGTGGCGGGAAAGCCAACGCCAAAAAGCCCAAAAAAGGACTCACCGCTCCCGACCAGGTCGTTGAGGCGGAACGGCCCCATCGGCATGCCGAACCCGGCCACGGCCTTGTCCACCGCGTAGGGGCTCAGGCCGCAGTCGGCCAGCAGCATCGCCGACATGGTGTAGGGGAAGAAAACGCGGTTGACGGCGAATCCCGTGCAGTTGCCGACAACCACGGGCGTCTTTTTGATCACGGACGAGAGCGCGAGCGTGTCGGCGACGGCCTGCGGCGAGGTGGCCGCCGCGCGCACGATCTCGAGCAGCGGCATCACGTGCGCGGGCGAGAAGAAGTGGGCGCCGATCACGCGGGCCTTGGCCGCCGGGCCCGACAGCTTGGCGCCGATCAGGTCGAGGTCGATCGTCGACGTGTTTGTGGCGAGCACGCAGTCGGAGGCCACGGCGCGCTCGACGTCGGCAAAGATGCGCTGCTTCAGGGCCACGTCCTCGATCACGGCCTCGATGACCATGTCGGCCGAGGCGAACGCGGGGGCGCCGTAGTCGAGGACGCCGGTCACGCGCGCGAGGGCCGCGTCCGCCGCGCCCTGGGACAGCCGGCCTTTTTTGACGGCCGAGGCGACGTTGGCGCGGACGCGGCCGACGCCCGCGTCGAGGAAGGGCTGCGAGATCTCCTTCAGCGCGACGTCCACGCCGCTGAGCGCCAGGGCCGTGGCGATGCCCGAGCCCATCAGGCCGCCCCCGACCACCGCCACGCGCATGACGCGGCGCGGCGAGACGCCCTCGATCCCGCGGACTTTTTTGGTGGCGCGCGAGGCGAAAAAGACGTGGACGAGCGCCTTGTGGGTGCCGAGCCGCGCAGAGGCGGCAAACGCCTCGCCCTCGGCCTTGAGGCCGGCGTCCCCTCCCCCTGCGATGCCGGCCAGGACCGCGTCGAGGCAGAGCTGGGGGTGGCGCAGGTGGGGCGCGCGCTTGGCCGTCTCGGCGCGCGCGAATTCGACCACGGCGGCCGCCTCGGCAAAGGGCGGCAGGCGGTCGGCGCGGCGCAGAGAGAGCATCCGCGGCCGGGCGCCGGCGGCGACGGCAAGCGCCATGGCGCGCGCGGCGGGCAGCAGTCTGTCGGCCCCTGCGACGAGCTCGTCCGCCAGGCCCAGGGCCAGCGCCTGCGCCGCGCCCACGGGCTTGGACGTCAGCATCATCTCGAGCGCCTTTGGCAGCCCCACCAGCCGCGGCAGCCGCTGCGTGCCGCCAAAACCCGGAATGATGCCTAGCTGCAGCTCTGGAAGGCCCATGCGCGCGGCGGCGGCGGCGCCGCCGCCGCCGCCGCCGCCGCCGCCGCCGTCGGCGACGACGCGCGCGTTGCAGCCCATGGCCAGCTCGAGCCCCCCGCCCAAGGCCACGCCGCGGACGGCCGCGACCGTGGGCTTTGGGCCGCCCTCGAGCAGGGCGCAGATGGCCGCGTTGATAGAGTCGTCGATGCCCCCGCCGGCGGCGCCGCCGGAGCCTCCGCCGCCGCCGCCGTTTCCGTTTCCGTTGCCGCTGCCGCTGCCGCTGCCGCCGCCGCCGCCGCCCTTGCCGGCAAACTGGGCGATGTCAAAGCCGGCGCTGAAGTTGTTCCCCGCGCCGGTGACGACGATGGCGCTGACGCGCGGGTCGCTGTGGGCGGCCTGGAGGTGCGCAAAGAGGGCGCGCAGGACTGTTTTTTTGGTGGGGGGGAGGCGGAGAGGGAGGCGAGGACGCGTTTGGGTGCGAGCGGCGTCAGCGGGGCGTCGGCGTCGTCGGTCGGCGGCGGCGGCGGCACTCGCTTTTCCTCACTGCCTGCCGGCGCGCCAGACAAGGACGTGCTGGTGATAACGGCGATGGCAGCTGGCCAGGCGCCGAGGATGGTAGGCAGCGGCGGGTGAGAGAAAGCTCACAGCTCTCTGTCCCCCTGCCCCCTTCCCTTTTTCTCCCGAAACAGTCCCAATCGTCCTTCTCCTCCTCCTTACCGTCGGGGTGCAGCGCGTTGACCGGCGGGTTGGACAGCGTGATGACCGCGACGCCGTCCCGGCCCACGTCCATCGTGGCCGTCGGCGCCATCGCTTGTTCGGGGGTGAGGCTGTGTCGTGAGGAGAGCAGGCGGCGCAAAAGGGGGGTTGTCGCTGCGTGTGTGTGTGCGCGGTACGTTGGTTTTCGGTGCGTTGTGAGTGATTGGGCGAGGTTGGCGCTGGCTCTGTTATCGAAGACTTGAAGGTATGAGCGTGCGAACGCAGGAGACCGCCGCTGCCCTTTCTGCCGCCGCCGCTTGCGCAACGCTTGCGGTTGCCGCCGCCGCCAAGGGCACGCTGACGCCGCGCTCGTCGACAACTGCCGCCGCCCTACGCCGCCGCCCCACAGAGTCTGGCTCGTCGTCGTCGTCGTCTTTACAAAAAATGGGCGCGGCCGAGTCTTGCCGGGCGCGCGTCCGTGTGTGTGTGTTTGTGTGTCGGAGGTCTCTGAGAATACGTTTCCAGTGAGGTGGCGGTCAAGCAAAAAAGTGAAGAATGTCGTCTTGGTCGGTAAAGGGGTTGGTCGAGGGGGCGGCAGCGGCGGCAACGTCGTCTGCGCCGCCGCCGCCGTCGTTTTGTTTGTTTCCGGTCGGTCGAGAAGGAAGTCTGATGGTGAGCGAGGTCAACTGTGCGCGTCAAGGGGAGATCGGGGTCGAGAGAGCGCGCGCGAGAGAGAGGCCTCTCAAAAGCGCGCGGCCGCGCCGGCCGGCAGCGGCGAGCGCGCTGCGGCCTTGCCGCCGCCGGGCGTCGTTGCCGCCGCCGAGCGCGGCCGCGGCGCGTTCTCGTCGCCGCCGCCGCCGCCTCGGCCTCCCCCCTCGTCGTGCAGCCGCTGCTTCTTGGGCTGCGCCTCTTGCAGCGCCTCGAGCATCAGCCGCACCAGCATGGCCTTGCGCGACACGTCAAACGTGATCGTCTCCCGCAAAAAGTCCGGCAGCGTCGCCGCCGCCGTGCCCAGGCGCACGGGCACAAACTCGACCTGCTCCTCCTCCTCCGCCTCCTCCTCTCCGCTCCCGTCGCCTTCGCCGCCGCCGCCCACGCCTCGCGACGACGGCGAGGGGGACTCTGGCGGCGCGGGCCCCATGCGGAAGCAGAAGCCCGTGGCGTCGTGGGTGTACTGGATGCGGCCCTCGCCGCAGGGGGCCGAGCGGAAGTCGAGCAGGTGCTCGATCGGCAGCAGGTGGCGCGTGAGGCTGCGCGGCGCGGCGCCGGCGTCGAGGGCGGCGCCGGCGGGAGACACGGCGGCGGCACGAGGAGCGGCCGCGGCCGCCGTCGGCCCGCCGCCGCCGCCGCCGCCAGGGGCGCCATAGTGCAGGATCCCGCACGCCTGCGAGGCCGCGAGCGCCGTCGCCGTCGCCGGCGTCAGCCGCGGCATCTCGGCGGGCGCCACCGGGGGCACCATCATGCCCAGGCGGGGGGTCACGTGCCCGCTGCCGAGGCCGCCGCCGCCGCCGTTGGCCGCCGCCGTCGCCGCCCCCGTGCGCCCGCCGCTACCGAGGGGCGGCCGGAGCCCGTACGCCGCGCCGCCGCCCCCTCCCGGCGCGGCCGAGGCCCCGACGCCCCAGCTGCTCGCGTACGCCAGCCCCACGGCCGGCGTGTTGGCCGGGGCGCGCGCCCCGCCCCGCGCGAGCGCGCTGGCCGGCGAGGGGCCGGGCAGGCCGCCGGCGCCGCCATTTAGGTGGTGCGCGCCGCCGGGCGTGAGCGCGGCGCCGGCAGCCGGCGCCACCAAGACGGGCGTGCCGCGCAGGCCGCGCCCGTCGACGGCGCCGGGCGGGCGCCGCGGCATGAGCAGGGCGGTGGGCTCGGGCTCCTTCGCGAGGGCCGCGCGCAGGGCGTCGATATGCGCCCCGCGCTGGCGCTGGCCGGGGCCGCCGGTCGAGGGGGGGCCGCCGCCCGAGTTGGGGCCGCCGCCAAAGAGGGGCGGTGTCGAGTCGGCGGCGGCGGCGGCGGCGCGCTGGGCGGCGGCTGCGGCGGCGGCGCGCTGGGCGGCGGCTGCGGCGGCGGCGCGCTGGGCGGCGGCTGCGGCGGCGGCGCGCTGGGCGGCGGGGCCGAGCTCAGGCGGCGTGGCGCGCGGCTGCTGCTGCTGCTGCTGCTGCTGCTGCTGGCGCTCGACGGTCGGCGCCTGGCGCGCGGACGCCACGAGCCCGCGCACGGGCGAGGACGACTGCCGGCGCGCGCCAGCGGCAGACCCGGGCCGCGCGGCGGCCGCCGCGCCCCCGCCGCCGTCCCCCTCGCCGATTATTGCCGCCGCCGCCCGCTCGTCGCCCGCATCCTCCGCTCCCCCCGCCGCCCCCGCCGCGAGCAGCGGCGCCTGCTCGTCGGCGGCCGCCTCGATCGCAAAGCCGGCGCCGGCCTCGCGCCATGGGCCGCCGCTCTGCCGCTGCTGCTGCAGCACGAGCGAGGGCACGGGCGAGGGGCCCGGGGGCTCGCCAGCAGCAGCAGCAGGCGCCGCCGCCGCCGCTGCAGCAGCAGGAGCAGGAGCGGCGGCAGCCGCGGCGGCGGCGGCGGCGGCGGAGGCGGCGGCGGCGGCGGCGACCGCGTCGGCCGCCGCCCGCCGCGCCCGCGCCGCGTCGCCGCGCGCCCGCTCCGCCTCGCGCCTCAGCCGCGCCGCCTCGACCTCCCCGTCCGCCAGCGCGGCCTCGCGCTCCGTCAGCCGCGTCTCCAGCGCCAGGTAGTCCGACGTCAGCCGCACGTTGCGGTCCTGCAGCGCCCGCATGCGGTCGGCGACCTCGCGCGCGCGCGCCGCCGCCGCCCACTGCCGCTGCTGCTCCGCCTCGCGCCGCCAGTGGTCAGCGAGCTCGCCCTGCTTGGCGGCGCACCCGCCCGCATACTCGTCCTGCTCGGCGACGAGCTGCTCGAGCTCGCCGATCTTCTGGGTCTTGAGGGACTCGTAGTTGTCGTGGAGGCGGCGGTAGGCGCGCTGCAGGCGCAGGAAATCGGCCGCGTGGCGCGCGGCAAGCGAGCCGGCCGGCGCGGCGGCGGCGGGCGCGGCGGCGGCGGCGCCGGCGCCAAGCAGCGCCTCGAGGTCTCCGCCCGCGGGCGGCTCGCCCGCCGGCCCTGCCGGCATTGTCGACAGGGAGGGGGCGGGCGCGGCGGCGGCGGCGGCGGCACCGCCGAGAGACCTGGCGGTGGTGGAGGCGCCGCGGGCGTGCGAGCCGCCCGCCGTGCCCGCCGCCCCTGCCCCAGCCACGGCCCCGGTCGCCGCCCCGGTCGCCTTTCCGGCCGCCGCCGCCGCCGCCGCCGCGTGGACTGACTCTTGGCTCAGCAGGCCGCCGTGGGTGGTGCCGCCGGCGACGGACGACGCCTTGCCCGCGTGCTGCTGGTGCTGGTGCTGATGCTGCGCTTTGTCCGCCTTGCGGTGCTTCTTGGCGTCGGCCGCCGCCGCAAACGCGGCGGCGGCGGCGGCCGCCGCCGCCCCGCTGCCGCTGCCGCCGCCCCCGGCGGTCGTCGCCGCCGAGGCGGCGGCGGCGGCGGCGGCGCCCCCTCCTCCGTTCAGCTTGCGCTTCCTGTCGCCGCCGCCGCCGCCGCCCGCGACCACGGCCCCGGAGGCCCCGCTGCTGTCGGACGCGGCGGCGGCTGCCGCCGCGGCCGACGCGCGCGCGAGGGGCCCCTTGCCGCCGACGGGGTGCGGAGGGAAGGCGCTGCGGCCGCCGCCGCCGCTGCCGTTGGCCGCCGCGCCCGACGGCCCCGCCACGTCTGCGAGGTCGGGCGGGCCGAGGTGCTCCTCCTCCTGCCCGTCGTCGTCCTCCTCGTGGCGGCGGTGCTGCTGCGACGCCGCCTTGGCGTGCTTCCTCTTCTTCTTGAGGGGCTTGCCGCCCCGCTTCCCCTCCTCCTTGAACAACACCGCATTGGGCTGCTGCTGCTGCCTGGCGTGCGCGCCGCCGCCGCCGCCGCCGCCCTCGCGCGGGCGGCCGAGCTCGGGGCTCGACGACAAGCCGCCGCCGCCGCCGTCGTCGTCGTGGTGGCCCATGCGCGCCTGTTTATTTGGTGTTGGTTCGAGGGTGTCCGCATGTGATGAAGATGCGGGTTTGTGTGTGTGTCATTGTCGGCACCTACCGCCTTGGTGCGGTTGACCAAGGCGCGACACGAGAGAGAAGACATATGTTTTTCAAAAAAATGCCTGCCTCCCTGTCAAAAACCTCTTCCGCACCTGCTCGCCACGCATCCACGCGGGCGTGCCCGAGCCAATCTTGACGCTCGCGTAGTCCACAGGCGCCGTGTGGCGCTTGGGCCGATCGGCCATCTTGGTGTTTTCTGTGTCTCTCTCGTCGACAGGTGCGTTGTTGTTTTTTCCGTGGGAGGACAGCCACGCGCACGCCGGGCTGTGCGTGTGAATAATCAAGCGGTCGAGTCGGGGATGGATGAGGACGGTCAGACCATAGTCTCCAAGAGGGGATCCAGGCGCCGCGCGACGCGTGAGAAAGGGGGGCGTTGTTGTTCCAGAGGGAGGAGGGTCTCGTCCTTTTGGGCGGCAGCGGCGGGGGTGGTTGCCCCTCTTCAGCGGCGCCGGTGGCCTCCTCCCTCCCCTTGCCCGGCTTGGCGGCGCCCGAACGAACGCCATTGGGGGAGGCAAACGTGATGGCGGGTTTGGTTTACAAAGGCGGCAAGGCGCGCGCGTGTACGCGAAACGTGTCGCGACGAGAGAGAGAGCGAAGAGAGAGAGGCTCTCTTTGCGACGGGCGATGGACGAGCGAGGGCGAGGGCGAGACCGAGAGCGAGTCGCCGCCCCCTCGGAAAAAAGCACGGCGCACACAAAACAAAAAACGGCGGGCGACTCAAGCCACCACCCGCTGCCGCTCGACGGCCGCCCCGCCGCGCACGACCTCCTGCTGCAGCAACCCCAGCTCCCGCAGCGGATCGCCCAGGTCCGACCGCGCGCAGGGGACCGGCGCCTCCCGCCCTCCCTCGTCGCCGAGCGCCCGCGGCCAAGGCCGCCCGCGCTCCTCCCACTGCCGCCACTGCGGGCTGAGCGCGACGACGCGCCCGATGACAATCAGCGTGGGCGAGCGGAGGCCCGCGGCGCCCGCGCGGGCGGAGAGGTCGCCCAGGGTGCCGAAGACGACGCGCTGGTCGTCGGTGGTCCCGCGCTCCACGGCGACGGCAGGGGTCGAGGGGCAGTAGCAGCGGCGCGGGCGGCGGTGGCCGCTGCCGGCGGCGGCGGCGGCGCCGGCGGCGGCCGCGCCCTCTTGTTCTTCTTGCCGCTGCTGCTCCTGCTGCCCCTCCTCTTGGCCCTCGCCCCCCGCGACCGGGCCCGTCTTGGCGCCCGTCAAGCGCGCGGCCAGCGCCGGCAGTGTCCCGAGGCCCATGTAGACGACGAGCGTCGTGTGCTCGTCGGCGCCGGCGCCGCCGCCTTCTTGCTCGCCGCCCCCTCCCTCGCCGCCGCCCCCTTCCTCGACGCCCGCGGCTTGGGGTCCCCCGAGCATCGCCTCGACCGTCTCCTCCAGCTGCGCCTCTCCGCCCTCCCGCGCGTGCCCCGTCAGGAAACGCACCCCCGTCGCCACCCCCCGGTGCGTCAGCGGCACCCCGAGCTCGGCCGCGATGCCCGCCGCCGCCGTCACCCCAGGAACGGCCCGCACGGCCACGCCCCTCGCCTCGAGGAAGGCCGCCTCCTCGCCGCCCCTGCCAAACACGAACGGGTCCCCGCCCTTCAGGCGCACGACCGTGGCCCCCGCGTGCGCGAACGCCGCCAGCAGCGCGTGGATCTCCTCCTGGGGCCGCGTGTGCAGGCCCGCGGCCTTGCCCGCGTACACGAGCAGCGCCGACGGCGGCGCCAGCGCCAGCACGTCATCGCTGACGAGGCGGTCGTACAGGACGACGTCGGCGCGGCGGATGAGCTGGGCGGCGCGCAGGGTGAGGAGGCCTGGGTCGCCCGGGCCCGTGCCGACCAGGTAGACGCGGCCATGGGGGTCGGCGCCGTCGTGGGGCTGCTGCGGCTGCGACGGGAGGGGCCAGGCGCCGGCGGCGGCGGCCAGGGAGGGGGCGGCGCAAGCGGCCGACGCGGCGGCCGCGGCCTGCTGCTGGCGCGCGCGCAGGAGCGCGAGCAGGCCCTCGCGGTCCGAGGGGTCGAGGTCGCCCGTGGAGGCCGTGCGGGCGCCGTCGTTGGGAAAGGCGCGCGCGGGGGCAGGGGCTCGCCTGTGGCTGCCCTCGGTGTTGGTCGCGGAGAAGGGGCACCCCCGAGGAAAGGGGGGGGCGCCCGTGGTCGTTGTCGTTGCCGTCGCGCGTCCCGCTCGCCGCACGGCCCCGTGAATGGCGCTGGGCGGGCGCGCCATCAGGGACACGCGCGTGATTGGCTTCATCGCCTGCATCGTGGCGGGGGGAGAATGAAAATGAGAATGAGAGCCGGCGTCGCCAAAAAACTCAATCCGTCACCGAAGAGGGGCCTCACCAAAAAGGCGTCTTTGAGTTCTCTCGTCCGCGCCCGCAAAAAGGGTGAATCTGTTCGCAAAGGTGGTAGTGATGTTTGCGTGTGTGTGTAACTTGGTTCGGAAGTTGTTTGCATGTGTGTCTGCCCGCTCACCCTCTGCCTCTGCGCGCCGCGAAAGAGGGGCCGCCCCCCCTTTCGCGAGCGAGAGGAAGGGACGCCGCCAAAAGGGGGCGCTCGCTGCTGGGTCGGAGCGCTGCGCCCAGAACGGCCACAACCCCTTTTTTGGTTTTGTTTTTTTGTTGTTGCAAGGTGGTGTTTCGTTTTGTGCATGAGCGCGCGCCAAGGAGGGGCAAGATAAGAGCGACCCGCACAGCGACGACAGACCGGCGGCGTCCTCAGAACACGCGCGCCCGCCGCCCCCCCTGGAAACAAAACACCGACGCCGCCGCCGACTCCCGCTCAGTGCCGCGCTCCCTCCGCTCTGCTTTCTCTTTTCTTCGCCGCGGCATCCACACCGCTATCCAGCGCTAGTCACCTCCCCGTAGGACGGATCGGCGGCCAGGTCCGACTCGTCCTGGTTGACTAAAAGGGTCGGATCGGCGCGAAGCAGGGCGTAGGGGTCTCGCGCCGGGTGCCACTGCCGCAGCAGGGACAGCGCCGTGGCCACGCCGCACGGCGTGCACAGGTCGGGCACGAACTCGACGCACGCGTCGACGGCGCCCGGGTCGTCGCGCCCCGGGGTTGGATCGAGCAGGGCGCGCGTCGGCGCGCGCGTCGGCGGCGACCTCCTTGGGCGCGCGCAGGAGCGCCAGCCGAGCGAGGGGTGCGCCTGATGGTTAGGGCGCGGCGTCGGCGCGAGGAAAGGCGGCGCGCGGTGCGACGAGCGCGGACCGGGCGGCGCACCGACGGGTCCGAGGCGACGCGGGCCCACTCGCTCGCCGCCAAACAGAACGCCAGGGCGACGCCTTACGCGGCGCACAAGTACGTCAACGACGCCGATGACGTGTCGGAGCGTTCGTGCTGTTCGCCTGGGGCGGCGGCGCGCGCGGCGGCGGCGGCGGCGGGTGCGACGGGGGCGCAGCAGCCGACGCGCGGCAGCCGTGAGGACGAGGGGGACGAGGAGGACGACGAGGAGGACCACGGGGACGACGCCGCGCATGCTGAGGAGGAGAAGGGCGAGAAGAAGAACAAGAAGCGCGCGGCGGCGGCGCCGGCGACGAAGAAGCGTCTGGCGGCGGCGGGCGGCGCGGCGGCGGGCGCCACCGCCAAGCAGAAGAAGAAGAAGAAGCAGAAGAAGTAGAGGGGGGACGCACGCCGGTCGGACTGGGAGTAAGTCGAGGAGGGGCACGGCGTTTTACAGGCTAGACACGCACCAGCGCTGAGAGATCGCGATCGCGAGGGCGGCGGGCAAGGGAGAAGGAGAAACGAGGCGGCGAACGGAGGGGCGAGGCGGGGCGCCGACGGCAACGGCAACGGCAACAGGAACGGCGGCAGGAACGGCGGCAGGAACGGCGGCCGCCTCGCCTGGCGGGCGCCTCGCGCGGCGCGCCGAGGCCCTGCTGCACCGCGCGGCGCGGGAGCTCGCGCGCTCCGCCCGCCCTGGCGGACCAGAGCCGGTGCTGGTGGCCAACGGTCGTGCTGTGCGCGGCGGACATGGGCTCTCCTTTTGCGCCGCGGCGGCCGAGAGCAGCAAGGGCAGCGCGCGCCGGCGCAGCAGGCGCGGGGGGATCTGGCTGGCGGCGGCGCCCGCGCCCGACAGCGCCCAGGCGAGCGCCTCCTGCTGCGACCGGCTCAGGTCCGGGCAGGCAGAGGCAGAGGGCGGCTGCTGAGGCTGCTGAGGCTGCTGAGGCTACTGCTGCGGCTGCTGCTGCTGCTGCTGCTGCTGCTGCTGCTACGGCCTCGACGGCTGCTGCGAGGCCCCCTGCTGCTCCCCGGTCCCTGCCGCCGCCGCCGCCCCGTCCCGGTCGCCCGCGAGGAACGGCGGCGCGCCGCCGCCCGCGCCGTGCGGCCGGAGGTCGGCCGCCGCCCGCCGCGCCAGCGGCTCCACGATCAGCCGCGCAGCCAGCGCGGGCGCGCCGCCCGCCGCCGCGCGCGCCAGCACGGAGGCGTCCCCGAGCACGCCCGCGCGGGGGCTGCCGACCAAGAAGCGCGCGAAGGCCTCGACCGCGCGGCGGCGGCGCGCGGGCCCCAGGCGCGACAGCAGCGCGGGCCAGAAGGCCGCGAAGGAGGTCTGGTCCGTCAGGCCGCTCCAAGTCGTCCAGCCCGCGCTCCGTGGCGGCGGGGGCGAGCGGCGGCGACAGGCACGCGCCCGCCGCCGCGATCTCCGCGCGCTCCTTCTCGCGGCGGCGGTTGGTCCAGTCTATTTTTGGGTCTGTCCGGCACGCGGTCCTCGGGCGCCACGTACATCGACGTCAGGGTGTGCCTGGAGGCGGCTTTGATCAGCGGGCTGATTTCTTTGACGGGGGCGTCTGTTGCGGGCGGCGGCGAGGAGGCGGCCAGCGCGCCGGGGTCGGCGGGAGACGCGGCCGCGGCACGGCCGGCGGCGCGCCTGCTTCTCCTGCCGCTGGTGGTAGTGGTGACGAGGAGGGCGCGCGGCGGTGAGGTCATTGCTGCTGCTGCTGCTCGTGCCGACCGCGCCGCCAGCAAAGAAGGGGGGCGCGCGAGCGCCATAACTGGGCGCGCGATGTGATCGCGGTGTCTCGAGACGGGGGGGGAAGAGTGGCGCTTTTTCGGTGACGGGGACGCGACAGGCTCTCCCACGAGCGGCTCTCCCGTCTGTGCTTGCTCACGGCTGGGAGGAGGTCGGCGATGATCGCGAGGTTTTTGGTGGAGGCGGAGTCGGACTGTTGCGCGGGGACGCTGTTTCCTCGATTCAAAAGCGATCGCTCGTCGCAACCTCGAGCAGCGCCGCCGCCGGGCGCAAAAAACCGAGAGACAAAACGGCCGCGGCAGGTGGAGCCGCGCCTTTTCAATGTTTGCTCTTCTTTTTGCACCTCTATCTCTCCTTTCCGACTGATCTCAATAAACAGCACTCGAAGTTCGCCATGCTTTCCCGCGGCAGCCTCCCCTCGGCGGCGCTGCCGCGGCTGGTCCTGCTTTTGGCTTTGGCATCGGCGGCGCAAGTGGGCGCCGCCGCCCCCGCCGCCCCCGCCGCGTCCGCAGCTTCCGCCGCCGCCGCCGCCGCCCCAAGGATACAAAAGCAGTGCTGCGCGGACCTGGCCTCGACGCCCGGGTTCGAGGGGCCGACGTTCTCGGTCCCCGTCCTGATCCTGACCCTGCCCGCCCCCGGGCTGCCCGACAAGAAGGACGTCGAGATCGTGGGGCGCCTGTGCGAGTGCGGCGTCGGCGCCGCCGAGGAGGAGGAGGAGGACCCGGCGGCGGGAGACGCGGGCGGCGCGGAAGGAGCGGCGTCGACAAGCGGCGGCGCCCGAGAGGACGACGAGCAGCCGTGGGTCGCCGTCAGGGTGCGCGGCAGCACCACCGCCCGCGACTTTTCGAAAAAGTCGTTCGCGCTCAACTTTGTGCCGCCGCCCGGCCAGCCCAAGGACAAGGAGGACAAGGGCCGCCGCCACCTGCCGCCGCGCTTCCTCGGCATGCCCATGGCCGACGGCAAGTACGCGCTCGGCGGCGTGCAGGACGACCGCACGCTCGGCGCCCGGTCGTCGATCACCTTTGACGCGTTCCGCGAGGTCATGGGCCGCTGGGCGCCGCGCACGCGCCGCGCCGAGCTGTTTGTGCGCGTCGAGCCCGCCGCCGCCGCCGGCGCGGTCCCGCCCGGCGCCGCCGCCGCCGCCGCCGGCGGCGCGACGACCGTCGCCACCCTCTCCAGCGGCGTCGCCGCCTCGGCCGAGATCGCCCCCGCCCTCCTCGTCCCTCCCGCGAGCGCCGCCGCTGCAAGCGCCGCCGCTACAGCCGCCCTCACGACCTTTTCTCCTCTCCTCCAGTACCGCGGCGTCTACCTGGCCTCCGAGCGCGTCACCCGCGGCAAGCGGCGCGTCGACGTCGCCAACTACAGGCCGCCGGGGGCGGAGGAGGCCCGCGACCCGACCGGCGGCTTCCTGATCGCGTACGAGAACGACAACGTCCGGCCGGGCGAGCCCATCTTCGCGACGCGCGCCTACCGCCTCACCTTCGTGGTCGAGGACCCGTCCGCCAGGGCGATCGCCAACGCGTCGGCCCTGGCGGCGGCCGGCGGCCCCGCCTCCCCCTCCTCGCCGTCGCCCGACCCCCTGGTCTACCTGACGGGCTTTTTCAACGGCCTCGAGCGCGCGCTGCTGGCGCCCGGCCCGCTCGTCGAGCAGATCGTCGAGCCCGCCCCCCTTTCGCTCCTCCGGCCGCCGCCGCAACAACAGACGCTCGCACCGCTTCCCCTGGAGCCCCGCGCCACCCTCGCCGCCCTGCCCGCGCTCGCGCCCTACCTGGACGTGGCCGCCGCCGCCGACTACTTCCTGATCACCGAGCTCACAAAAAACCCCGACGGCTACCGCGGCAGCGTCAAGATGCACAAGGACGCCGGAAAACCGTTGGTCATAGGCACGCCGTGGGACTACGGCGAGGCGTACGGCAGCTGCTGCGGCTACCCGCTCGAGGGGTACAAGACGGGCGGGCGCAGCGGCCCGGGCGCCAGCGGCGGCAGCGCAATCAGCTCCAACGGCTGGCGCTTCAACGTGTGCGCCGACCGCGGCCGCTGCCTGGTCGAGCCCGCCGACGGCGCCTCGCAGTACTTCCGCCGCCTGTGGCAGGACGGCGCCTTCCGGGCGGGCGTCGCCGCGCGCTGGCTGCGGCTGCGCGCGGGCGCGCTCAACGACGCCTTTTTCGTCGCGGCGATCGACGCCAGCGCAGCGGCGCTGGGCGGCGGCGGGGCGGCGGGCCGAAACTACGCGCTGTGGGCGGCCGAGCTGCCCGCCCGGCCGGAGGAGATGCTCGCGCTCGAGCGGGCCGGCGGCGCGGCGGGCGCGGCGTTGCCCCTGCCCGCCTCCGCCTCCTCCCCCTCCTCCGCCCCTCCCCTGCCGCCGCCGGCGCAGTTTGTGGCGGCCAACCTCGCCCTGCGGGCGTGGGTGCTCGCGCGCCTGGCGTGGATGGACCGCGCGCTGGCGGCGCAGGCCGACCCCTTGGCGCCCCCGGACGCGTACAACGCGGTGGCGGCGTGAAAAACACCCAAGAATAGAGAGACAGGCAGAGTTTTTTGATCTTTTTTTTCTTTCTTTCTTTTCCCTTCCTTGCTCTCGCATTTGTTTCCGTCCCCGTCGCACCAAATTCTTCTTTTCTGTGTGCAAACCCACCCGCTGCTGCTCTCTCTCCTTCAAAACACGCTCCCCCCGGCTCGCTTCTTTCCCAGCAGAAGGTCCCTCGCCTCGTTCACTTTCAGGCTGATGTAAGGGCTGCCGCCCGAGTCGGGGTGGTTGGCCAGCATGATCCGCCGGTGGGCGTCTTTAATGCGCTGCGCCTCCTGCGCCGCCGACTCGCGCAGCCCCAGCACCAGCAGCGCCTCGCGGCGCGTCATCTCCTGCTGGAAGCCGCCGCGGTAGAAGCCGCGGGAGGCCGGGGAGGCGGCGTAGCGGACGTAGGCGGCGAGGAGCTGGCGGGCGGTGAGGGCGGCGGCCGCGATGCCGAGGCCCGCGACGAGCGGGGTCGCCTGTTGTTTTTTTGAGGGGGGAGGGGCGGGGGCGCGTTTGCGGAGCGAGCGGGCGACAGCGGAGCGGCGACAAGCCAATCAATCACTGCACGTGCTGGCCGCTGCGGCTGTTTTCTCGCGCGGATACAGCCATCGGGTTGGTGTGTGCACGCAGCTCGTGTTTGTCCGTGACCCTCACTGACCATCGCGCGCGGTGGAGAGGCCCTGTCCCCTCCTCCTGTCCTCTTGCCCTGCTCTCTCTCTTTTCGGCGCGCGCGCGCACACAATGGGCCGGTGGGCTACTAGCCGAGAGGCAGGATACTGCGACAGGCTTTCGTCGCTGACCGCCGGGCGGGAAAGCAGAAGCGAGGGAGAGAGAGAGAGAGAGGACCAAAGTGGAGGAGTGCCTCTCCTTGCGTGCGTGATGTGGTGGTGCTGCTGCTGCTGCTCGGGCGGCGGATCGATGTCGGATGATGGGGCAAGGTGAGGATGGTCTGATGGATCGCACTGTGTTCATGAGACGACGCTCGTTACCCGTGCCGTCGCCCCGACCCCGACGTCGAACGCCGACGCCCCGTCGCAGCCGCCCCGCGCGAGGCGTCCGTCGTTCCGTTCCGTTCCATTCGTCACAACCAACAGTCTCACGCCCGCGCCCTCCCCACACGAACGCCTCCTGCTCCGCACGAACAACGTCTCGCGATCCACTCTCTTGTTCACCACGTTTTTCACTGCTTCACGGACCCCCCCGTCCCTCCCTCCCCCCCGCTTTCCGCTCTCTCACGCGCATGCCGGCCTGGTCCCTCTCCTCCACCGCCACTCGCGGCATCCCAACCACAACCAGCCGTCGCCGCAGCAGCAGCAGCACGCCCGTCCGCGCCGGCCCGATGGCCGCGGCCGCGCCCGACGCCGCTGCCGCCGGGGCGCCGCCCGCGCCGCCGCCGCCGCCGCCGTACGCCGCGCCGCTGTCGGCCGACGCCCGCCGCGTCGTGCGCGACGCGTCGCTGGGCGTCACTGCGCGCGTGGTCGGCGAGCGCCTGTCGCACAAGCGGTACCTGGCCACGTACGACCGCGTGGTGCGGTTTACCCGGCCGGCCGGGGCCGTGGTCGGCGAGCAAGCCGGCGCCGCCGCGACTGTGGCAGCAACGTGCGCCCCCGCCGCCGGCGACGGCGGCGCCGCTGCTGCTGTCGACGCAGCCGCCCCCGCCGCAACAACAACCGCACCCGCTGACGAGCAGCACCACGACGTCACGTACGACGTGATCGGCCACCCTCGCTGCGAGTTCCGCTTCGCGGTCGTGTTCCCCTACCACCCGCCCGCCGCGAGGGCCGCCGCCGGCGCCCAGGGAGCAGGAGCAGCAGCAGCAGGAGCAGCAGGAGCAGCAGCGGCAGCGACGGCAGGAGGAGAGCAGCCCGGGCCCAAGGAGAAGGAGCACGACGACGGCGACGTGACGCTCGTGCGCGAGTACGCGCACGGGCCCCACCGCTTCGTGTACACCCTGCCCAGCGGCCAGTTTGAGCGCCACAAGCACGGCAGCGGGAGCAGCGGCGACGACGACGAGGGCGGCGGCGCAAACGGCGGCGGCGGCGCAAACGGCGGCGGCACAAATGGCGGCATAGATCTCGCGGCGACGGCGCGCGCCGAGCTCGAGGAGGAGGCGCGCCTCGAGGGCGGCGAGTGGCACCGCCTCGTGCCCGATGGCCACCCGGGCATCCCCGAGGTCAAGTGGTGCGCCAACGCGTTCGAGCCATTCCTGTGCGTCGGCCCGACGCCGCACCCGGCGCCGCCCGCGCGCGACGGCGAGGAGGAGGCTGCGGGCATCGAAGCCGTGCGCGTGCCCCTCCGCGAGTTCCGTCGGCTGGCGGCGTCGGGCGAGATGCTGCTGCCGTCGGTGGCCACGGGGTGGATAGCCATCGAGCGGCTCAAGGCGCTGGGCCTCGTGAGGGCCGGGTTTTAGGGAGGACGAGTGGGGCGGATCTCTTTTTGTTTCTTCGCGGACGACGGGGGCGACGACGCCGCGCGTTTTTTCCTCCCATTTTTGCTGCGAGACGTTCAACTTTTACTTTGTCAAGGCGGTGAGGATCTTATTACGGTGTTACGACGATGCTGATTCCAGGGTCGGTGCCAAAAATATATGCGGCGCGCGGACGAATCGACATGTGCCCCCTCCAGCGCGACGGCGACGGGAAGAAAAACAACGAGGCCGTTGGTTGGGCGGGGGCGGCGATGGGCGACGACCCGACTCACCCGCCCCCCAAAAACTTACATCAAATCGAGGTTCCCGGGCGAGTCGGACCACCACGTCGGGCGCGAGTGCCGCACGCGCCGCAGCACGTCGGCGTCGCACCCCCCGCCGTCCGCCGTCCTCGCCAGCGCCGCCGGCCCCGCCCCCCCCCTGCTGCCGCCGCCCCCCCGCGCGCGCACGTGCCGCCGCAGGAACGCGCCCCCGCGCCGCGCAGCGGCGCGCCCTTTTCCCACCTCCTCCTCGCCCTCGTCACGCTCGCTGTCGCTGTCGACCGAGGCGCGGCAGAGGGCCGCCGCCAGCAGCGCCTCGCCCGTGACGGCGTCCACAAACTGCGCCGCGGACAGGCCGCGGGCCGAGGCGCCGAGCGCCGAGAAGACGCCGCCCAGCTCGGCGTCCGTGAGCTCGGCGTCCACCAGGCGCATCGAGCCGAGGAACTCCTCGCGGTCGAGCCGGCCGTCGCCGTCGGCGTCCGCGAGGCGGAAGAGCCGGAGGGCGCGGGCGCGCAGGGCGTCGGCGGCGTCGGCGTCGTCGGCGGCGTCCGCGGCGGGGCTGGCGGCCGTGTCGTGGTTCGCGTCCTTCTTCCCCGCATCGGGTCCGGCCGCGGCGCGCGCTTCCAGGGCGCGCTGCACGCTCAGCAGGTGGCACAGGGCGGACGGTTCGCTGTAGCTCAATTCGTACAGCATGCGAGACAGGGCGGCCAGAGAGGAGGAGGAGCAGAAGGACGAGGCGGCTGCGTCGGCGCCGGAGGAGGACGAGGCGGCGGCGGCGGCGGCCGAGAAGGACGCGCCTTTTTGCTGCTGCTGCAGCTGCTGCTGCTGCTGCTCGAGATGGAGGATGCAGTCACGCTGAGCGGCGGCGCGCTTCTCGCGGTAGTAGCGCAGAACCTGTTGATTACGTTTTCGGGAGGGCGGGCGGGTGGAGGGAGAACAACAATAGGTTGGGCGGGCGGACGCGGACGGACTTTCCCTCTCGCGCCACGTAGGACGGCCGACGGCCGACGGCCCGACGCCGAGCGCCGAGCTCCTGACAAGAAAAAACCAATTGCTCCTCTCTCACCTCGAGGCGCCGCTCGCGCGCTTCGGGCGGTGCAGTGGAGCAATAGTCGGCGAGGCACGCGTCCGCGACGTCCAGTATGCGGTATTGGAAAGGGATGGCGCTGCGGAGGAGGTCCAGGCCCCTCTCCTCCTCCTCCTCCCCCTCCTTCTCCTCTTTGTCGATCGGCGCCAGGGCCCCGGGGTCCTGGCGCGGGGATGGCACGTAGCGCGCGGGAGTGAGGCGAGGGTGGCGGCGCCCCACCGCCATCGTCAGTGCGGGCGGGGGGCGGCGCGCGAGGAGGCGCATGTCGGAAGCTTTGGGGGGTTCCTTGCTTTCGCGCCACGTGGACTCTTTTGTGATCGAGTCGGGATCGTGGTTTGACGGCGGTCAGATGGTTGCGTTGCGTTGCGTCGAGTCGCTGAAACGAGCGCCGGTCCAAGCAGAGGGGGTAAGAGCGCGGCGACGGCGCCAGCGCCGGCTCGCCCCGGGCCCGCGCCCCCCCGGGAATCGAATCGGCACGGCCGTCTCTCCATCCGGCCGCCGTCGCAATCATTTTGGCCGCAATCATTGGATTCCATGGGATTCCAATGTATACCTCATTCCTCCTACGACGGCGGGGACGCCTCGCCCTTCTTCCCGCCGCCACCCCGCCCGCCGCCTCCGCCAAACCACGCCCACGCGCCCAACCCCACGCACGCCGCCGCCGCCGCCGCGCCCGCCAGCAGCCACCGCCGCCGCCGCCGCCCTCCCGCGCGCGTCGGAACCATGGCCACGGCCGCGTACCTCGCGGCGCACGGGCAGGGCAGCAGCTCCCGCAGCGCCCGCCGCAGGGCGAGCGGGTCGGCCGCCGCCGCCGCCCGCACCGCCCGACGCGCCGCCACCGTCCGCGCGTGCACGGCGCCCAGGTCGCCGTCGCCCAGCCTGCTGCCGCCGCCCTCGCCCCCGCCCTTCTCGCCCCCGCTCCCGCCCCCGCCCCCGCCCCCGCCCCTCGCCTCGCCCTCGGCCTGCACGCTGTCCCAAAACTGCCGGCTCTGAAAGGCGGTGGCGAGGATGTCGTGCCAGAAGGCGTTGGTCTCCTGGGCCTCCTCCCAGCCGAGGCGCTCGAGGCGCAGGGCGGTGGCGAGCTCGAGCTTGGTGGGCGGGCGGTCGGCCGCCCCGTCGGCGTCGCCGTCGGCGCCGGCGTCGGCCTTGCCGTCGCCGCCGCCGTCCTCCTTGCCGCCTCCGTCGTCACTGCCGCCGCAGCCGCCGTTGGCTCCCCCACCGTCCGCCGCCCCCCCCGCCGCCTCCCCCGCCGGCCCCTGCAGCGCCGACAGCGCCTCCACCCCGAGTCGAAGCAGCCGCTCGCGCGCGGCCGGCTCGCACGTGAACGAGACGCTAAGCTCGCCCCGCACGGGCCTGTCGGCCGGCGCCGACGGCGCCTCGGCGCCGAAGAAGCAAGAGACCGACACTCCGTACGTCTGTCCGGCCTCGAAGCGCATCTCGCGCAGCAGCCTGCTCTCGAGCACGCGCGAGGCGAGGCCGCACCACACCACGGCCTCGCGCGCGCGCGCGCGGGGCAGGGCGAGGGGCCAGGTGATCTGGGCGTGCGAGGAGCGGGCGGCGGAGTGCGTCATTGCGCAGGGCGCGTCGATGCGAAGCGGCGGCGGCGCCGCGCACGGAAACTCAAAGCGCAGGGGCGCGACGCGGCGGGCGTCGAGCGGCGGCCGCCCGTCCGGGGCGGCGGGCAGGGTGGACAGGTAGCGCCCGACCAGGGGCAGCAGGCGCTCGGCCGAGCACGCGCCGACGACGGCGAAGGCGAAGCGCGGCGCGCTGCCGCTGAAGAGCGCGTTGAAGCGGCGGACCGACTCGTCGGCGCCGTCGCGCTCGGCCGCGTCGACGTCGGCGCGCTCGAGGCGCGAGAAGAAGGCGCAGTCCGCGCCGTAGGTGGCGCGCCGCACGGCGTCGCGGTAGACGGAGGCCGGGTCGCGCGCGCGCGCCTCGACGCTCTGCCGGAGCTGCGCGAGGCTCGAGGCGAGGGCGTCGCGGCGCTTCTTGTCGGCGGGCGGGAGCTCCTGCGGCTGCGGCTGCAGCTCCTGCGGCTGCGGCGGCTGCTCCTGCGGCTGCTCCTGCTGCTGCTCCTGCTCCTGCTGCTGCTCCTGCTGCTGCTGCTGCGAGGGCGGCGGCGCCAATTGCCCGACGGGGCGCACGGGGCGCGTGAGCAGCGCGTGCGCCAGGCGAAAGACGTCGGCCAGGTCGGCGGGCGAGGCCGACCCGCCGAACGAGCGAGAAAAAGCGCCGACGCTCACGTCAACCGACAGGCGCTTGCCCGCCAGCAGGTCGTGCATGCGCTCGGGCGGGTGGCCCCAGCACCCGAGGGCGCTGGCCAGGGTGGCGGCGAGGCGGGAGGAGGAGAAGGCGCCGCCGGGTCGGGGGAGGGACGACGGCGGCGAAGACGGAGAGGGAGGCGGCGTGCCAGCGCCGTTTTCGGGCGGTTGCTGCTGCTGCAGCTGCTGCTGCTGCTGCTCCCGCTCGTCCTCCGCGATCGCCTCGGTCAAGCCCCCCACGGCGACCCCGCTCACGAGCACCTCGTCGTCCGCGTGCGCAGTCGGCACGAACGCCACGCGCACGCCGTTGGCCAGCGTCCACTCGACGGCCCCCTTTGGAAACACCTTTGCGGGCAGCAGCGGGCGGCAGCGCGCGACCCACGGCGGCAGCGCGGCGCCGCCCTCGCCCATCGGGGGCGCCTCGGGCTCCGGGTCGAGGAGGGGCAGGAGGGGGGGGGGCGCGGGTGGAGGCGCGGGCGCGGGCCGTTGGGGCGCGCTGGCGGCCGGCGCCTCTGCCCCCTCCTGCGCCTCCTCCTCCTCCTCCTCGCCGCCACGGCCCGCCTCATCGGCCCCCTCGCCGCCGCCCTCCTCCTCCTCCTGCTCGCGCCACGGCCCCAGCTCCCCCCGGGCCTCGCGCGCCAGCACCCGCTCCAGCGCGGCCCGCATGTCCGCCGGCGAGTGCGCCGGCCGCCGCGCGTCGACCGTCTTGAGCGCCACCCCCCCCGGCGCAAACGCCGGGTGCATCGCCCACGCGCGCCGCGCCACCTCCTCCGCTGTGATCGTCGGCAAGAGCGCGGCGACCAGGCGCGCCTCCAGGCCCTGGCCGACGGCGAACTCGCCCCACAGGGCGTGCCGGACGAGCTCGTCGCGGTAGTCGGCGGCGTGCCCCTGGTGCCGCTCGAGATAGGTGGTCTGGTTCTCGGCGAGCAGGTCGGCGCGCGCGTCGTCGAGCTCGCGCAACGACAGGCCGTGGACGCGGACGCGGGCGGCCTCCTCGAGCAGGGACTCGAGGCTGGCGAGCGTGCGGCCGTCGCGCGCGGCGGCCGACAGCACGCGGCACTCGGCCGCCGCGCACAGCGGCTCGGGCGAGGCCGACGCGTCGGCGCCGAAGAAAGGCGCGGCGCCGCCGTCGCCCCGGCGGCTCAGCTTGTAGATTCTGGACGAGAGGGCGACCGAGAGCAGGTCGTCGCACAGGCGGCGGCGCAGCGCACGCGGCGAGTCGAGCGGCGCGGCGGCCGAGACAAAGGCGGCGTACGAGGCGGAGCTGCTCGCCTCGCGGTCGTGGTAGGCGGCGCAGCGGGGCGCGGGCCAGCAGGGGGGGCCGACGACCGGCCGGGAGGCGGAGCCGCGGCCGGGGCGGCCGGGGGGCTTGAGGAGCGCGAGGGACGCCTCGCGCGCGCGCGCGACGGCGGCCTCGGCCCCGGCCTCGCCGCGCGCGCCCGGGTCGTCCGACAGGAGGGCGCCCGCGGCGGGCGGCGGCAAACGCAGCGGCAGGGGCCCGGGCGGGGGGGGCGGCGGGGGCCCAGGGACGGCGGGCAGGTGCCCCGCGGCGACGGCAAAGGCGTGCGCGGCGGCGAAGTGCTTTTCGATGGCGGCGGCGACGGCGGCCAGCGCACCGCGGTCGGGCAGGCCGTCTTTGCCGTCCTCGTCGTCGTCGTCCTCGTCGTCGTCGTCCTCGTCGTCGTCGTCGTCGTCCCCGTCGTCGTCGTCGTCCTCGTCGTCGTCGTCGTCGTCGTCGTCGCCCTTGCCGTCCGCGGCGTCCGCTGCCGCCGCCATCGTGCCCCCTCCTCCACCCCCTGTTCCGTCACCTGCTGCTGCTGCTTTTGCTGCCGCCGTCGCCACCGCTGCTTTTGCGGCGTGCCGCCGCCCGCCGCCGCTGCTGATGCTGCCGCTGCCGCCGCCATGCCGCCGCCGCCGCTCCTTCCGCCGCAAGGGCCGAAAGTCCCCCGCCACAACCACCACCATCGCGTCGGGCCGGTACCACCGCCGGTAGAACGCGCGCACCCGCTCGGCCGGCGCCCCGCGCACCACCGACTCGAGGCCGATCGGGAGGCGCTCGCAGTACCGCGTGCCGGCGGACAGCTGGCGGAAGTGCGCCTCGGCCTGCCTGCCCGCGGCGTCGCGCGTGCCGCGCAGCTCGTCCATGACGGGCCCGCGCTCGCGCTCGAGGTCCGCCGGGTCGCAGCGCACGGCGAAGGCGAACTGCGCGAGGATCTCGAGGGCCTGGTCGAGCGCGGGCGGGAGCGGGCGCGGCGGCGAGGAGGAGGAGCGGGGCGACCCGGGCCCCGTCTGGTCGTCGGTCTCGCCGGTCTCGCCGCCGGTCTCGCCGCTGTCCTCGCCCTCTCCCTCGTCCTCCTCCTCCTCCTCCTCCGCCTCCTCCCCGAGCGGCACCGTCAGCTGGTACACCGTCTCGTCCGCGCTCGTGTAGGCGTTGCTGCACGCGCCGAACTCGGCGCCGATCGCCTCGAGGAATCCGACCAGCGCGTGGCGGCGGAAGCGCTCGGTGCCGCTGAAGGCCAGGTGCTCGAGCACGTGCGCCAGCCCGCGCTCGTCGTCGCGCTCGAGCACCGAGCCGCACCGCACGGCCAGGGACAGGGCGGCGCGGCGGCGGGGCTTGGAGCAGCCGCGCACGAAGAACTGGAGGCCGGCGAGCGGGTGGCCGGCGGGGAAGGCGCCGTGCGCGAGGCGCGCGCGGGGGCCGGGCGGCAGGGGCCGAGAGTAGGCGGGCTCTCGCAGGAGGCGCGGGGGCGGGGGCGGCAGCGCGACCGTGAAGGAGGGGGCGGCGGCGTCGTCCGCGCCTGCGTTGGCGTCCGTGTCCGCGCCTGCGCCTGTGTCTGCGCCTGCCGCTGCGTCTGCGTCTGTGCCTGTGTCTGCCGCCGTGTGTGCGCCTGCGGGCGCGGCAGCGGCGGCGGCGGGGACGTCGGCGGCGGCGCCGCCGTCGTGGATCTCCTCATCGGGCCGGCGCGTCCCCTCCTCTCGGGCCGCCGCGAGGGCCGCCATGTGATGTCCAAGAGGGTGCCGCGCGTGTCGGACACGCGATCAAAGAGGCGCTTGCGGTCCCTTTACCGCGTTTGGGTTTGGCCCAATTCTGTGTGATCGACGGCGCGCGCCGTTTGGCTCCAACCTAAAGGGTCGTGGAACGCGCGGTGCTCAGAGAGGATGGGGGGATTCTGCGATCGACCGAGACTCGGGCCTCTAACGAGTGAAGAGGCCGGTGGCGCTCGCGTCGGTCGCCCCCGCACCAGCGGGGTGCCGCCGACGGCGCCGAGTCGCCGCGTCGGCCGCCAGCTTCCCTGCCGCCGCCGCCGCCGAAGCTCAAACCTGCCCGCGACCTGCTCCCCTGCCCTCCACACACACAACACACACACAACACACGCCGAGCCTCTTTCACATACACACGCGCGCGCCAACACTTTCAAGCTTTGCAAGCACGCAGCAATTTTACGCGCTGCAACAGAGAGACAGAAACGGACGCGCACTCGAAAAGGCCGAGGGGGCGTCCTTCTCCGTCCCGCGAGAAACGTCTCTCCCTCCCCGGCGAGTACGCGCTCTAGCGCCGCCCCCACCGGGCCAACAGTAGCACCGGCTGCATTCCGTCCGCGCGCGCCGGACCGTCGGCTGGCCTACTGATTCGAACGGCGTGCTTTTCCAGACGCTGAAGAAAAAAAAAGAAACAGCACCCCAGCGCCGACCGGTCGCCGCCCCCCGCACAAAAAGAGGGAGGCCGCCCCGCAAGACCACTCGAGGCCTCTCCCCTCGTCGCTCGGTCGGCCGCCCTCCCCCCCCCCTCCTTCCCGCAAAACCAGAAGCGCAAATGGCCCCCCGTCGCCGCAACGGCGCCAAGCGGGCGGCAGCGGCAGCGCTGGTCGCGTCCTCGGTCGTGGTCGCCGCCCTGCTGCTCGCCGCCGCGCCCCGGGGCGCCGCGGCCTCGGGCCGCGCGCTGCTGCAGGCGCCGCCGGCCTTCCCGCCGGCCCTGCCCGGCGGCGGCCCCGTCGGCACCGCCGCCGGCTTTGGCTCGCTCCTAAAGGGCCTGCCCCTGCAGCAGATGGCCGGCGGCGCCGGCAAGGCCTTCACCTCCTGGCGCCAGGGCGCCGCCCGCCTCCAGGCCCAGCGCCGCGACGGCATCGACGGCGAGGTCATCGGCGGCCCAGAGGGCGCCGCCGCCGCCGCCGCCGGCGCCACCGGCGCCGCCGGCGCGGCGCTGCCGCCGGGCGCGCCCGGCGCCGGCGCCCGCCTGATTAACTCGTCCGTCGAGGTGGTGCCCGACGCCAAGCGCCTGTTCTTCTACAACAGCACGGGGCTCGTGGCCGGCCCCGCCCTGCCCGCCGCGCCCAAGGACGGCAAGTTCTCCCTGCTGCCCGCGGGCTGCTCGCTCGAGGCCGACGCGGGCTCGGGCGTCGCCCGCTGCTCGTCGTTGAGGCTCGAGGCAAACGCCGGCACCAACGCCCTCGAGGCGGGAAAGACGGACGGCCTCGTGTCGACCGACGGCCTCAACGCCACGGCCGCGGCGCGCAGCACCGTGCTGACGGACTTTGCGCGCCTGACCCTGCGCTACAAGGAGCTCTCGCTGGACGACGGGGTCGCCGGCGTGCCCGTGCCGTTTGACTTTCGCGTGGCCATCTCCGGCGGAGAGGGCGCCGACCTCGGCGGCCTTGCCGCGCTCAACGGCAGCGCCGCCGCCTCCTTGGCGCCGCGCGTGTGGGGCATGTGGACCAACGGCGAGCCGTCCATCCCGCTGCGCTCAGGCATCTTCACCTTCGTCAGCACCAACGAGACGCTCGCTTTCGAGCTGCGCGGCAGCCGGTACGAGGTGCAGATGCTGGGGCTGCCTGTCGCCGGAAAACGCGTCAAGGCCAGCGACGACCGCTTTTTCGTGCAGACGCCGCGCGACGCGCTGCTCGGCGCGGTGGCGCTGCGCCGGCAGATGGGCCCCGAGTGGGCCAAGGGCATGCGCGTGCAGTCGGTGTTCGTGCCGCGCAGCTCGCCCGTCAAAATCCTGATGCTCCCGGCCCTCGTGCGCCTGGTCGAGCCCTCTGCGGCGATGTTTGTGGCCGTCAAGGCGGCCGAGGCCAAGGCCGTCGTCGACGCGGCGGCCGCCGCCGCCAAGGGCGCCGAGGACGCGCGGTTGGCCGCCCTGCGCGAGGTCGAGGCGTACCGCGCCGCGCTCCTGGCGGCCGCGGCGGGCAACGCCACCGCCATCGAGGCGCTGGACAAGGAGCAGGGGCCCAAGCAGATGCCGCTGCCCTGGCGCGACGATGAGGCGGAGGGCTTTGACGCCGAGGCGCCGGGCACCGAGGCTGGGGGGCCGCGCGCCGCCCGCGCCAAGGAGGAGCAGAAGCGCGACCGGAAGCAGGAGCGCAAGGCCCAGGCGGCTGAGGAGGCCAAGAGCACCCCCGGGCCCAACGACATGTTCGACCAGGCGTCCGCGGCCGTGGACCTGCTGGCGCAGGGCGTCCCGGCCGCCGAGGCGGAGCGGCGCGCGGCCGAGGCGCAGGCGGCGGCGATCGCCAAGGGCGCAGCGGAGGAGGCGGCGGGGGAGGCGGCGGCGGCGGCGGCGGACGGGGCCAAGGGGGAGGAGGTGTACGAGTCGGACGACGATGGCGCGTCCGCGTAGAGGAAGGAGGGGCCCAAATTAGTGCTCGTGATTCTTTGCTTGATGGTGTTTTTGTCGTCGTCTCGCGCGAAAGGCGTCTCTCTTGGCGTCGCCCGCGCCCGCGCGGTCCGTCGCCGCGACAAATCGCGCCTTTGCCGCGCGGCACCTGTTCGCGGCACGCGGTGCCCTCGCCCACGCTTCTGGGCGCGTGTTACGATCTGCCCCATCTGCGGACGGGCGACAACCTGGCGGCGCCGCCCCAGCTGCTGCCCCACGGCCCGTGGAACGCCGGGCAGGGTGGCTCGGCGGCGGTGGGGGCCCCCTCCGGCGCCAGGCTGGCACTCGTTTCTGCGCGAGGGCGCCGCCGCGTTTCTGCGCGAGGGCGCCGCGTTTCCTGTCTCCTAAAGCTCACGTGCTCACGGATCCTTACCCCTCGCCGCCGCCGCCGCTGCCGCTGCCGCCGCAAAACACGATCGGCACGCGCTACGGGAGCAACTCCACCCCCCCCCTCGCTCTCGCTCTCGCTCTCCGCGTCATCTTCAGTCTCGCCCTCGCCCTCGCCCTCGCTGCTGTCCTCACCATCGTCTTCACCGACTCCGCCACCGCTGCTGATGCCGCCGCTGCTGCTGCTGTCTCCGTCGCTGCTGCTTCCGTCGTCCGTCCCATCCCCCAGCGCCTGCAGCTCCTGCTCGAGCGCCGCCACGCGCGCGCGCTTTGCCTCGACCTCGCGCTCTGCCTCCCTCAGCTCCTTCGCGTCCAGCGACAGGCCGACAAAGGTCTCGTGCGCGCGCCAGCTGCAGAGCTCGGCTCGCCGCGCGGTCAGCTTGGCGTGCTGGACCGCGCTCAGCGACGCCACGATCGGGAGCACGCGGGCCGCGATGTCCGGCCGCAGGGGCGGGCCAGACGCCAGCAGCTCGGCCATCGCCCAGCAGCGCCGCTTTTCCACGCGCAGGTCTTCCTCTTCGGACAGCGGGAAGCTCTCATTGAAACGACGAGCCAGGTAGTCGACCGCGCTGCAGCCACCACACTGAGAGCGACGCGTTTCGGTGGAGGAACGGCGCAGGATTCCCTGAAAGATCGGCGCAGGCGCCCTCGTCGCTCAGCCAGTTGCGGTTTTTGCACGCCACCATCAAAAAAAAAAAAAAAGGGCGTTGCTCCGATCGAGGTGATCACGTCAATCGAGGCGCCTCGGTCCAGCAGCATGCGTGTAGTCGCTATGTACTGCATGCTAGCAGACTGAAAAACCGGCGTCCATCCGTCGTCTGCTCGAGCGTCGGCGGCCGCACCCGCGTCCAGTAGCAGCGCCCCCATTTCGTCGCCCCCGCACCGGTGCAGCGCGGTGTAGCGGTCGCTCGGGCTGAGCTCGTCCACGGGCGCTCCCGCCTCCTCGATCAGGAAGCGCGCGAGGCGGGTGCTGTTGTATCGGGCCGCCACCATCAGCGGCGACCGACCGAGGTCGCTGAAGACGCCCCAGGTGAGTGCGCCCACCGAGACGAGCAGGTCGCGCGCGGCTTTCTCCTCGCCGTCGTCGTAGGCCGAGCTGTACCGTGCGAGCCGGAAGATCGGCGTCTCGCCGATTGAGTCTGGTGCAATGACGACTTCCGCGCCGCCCTCCTGCAGCAGGACCTCGAGGCAGCCGACCTCCGGGGCGCCGATCCTTACGCTGATGGATCCCTTGATGTCGACGACACGGTCCGAGGGGAGGCCAAGCGGCGGCAGCGCGAGGCAAAAGTGGGCGGGTGCTGGAAACCGAGGGGTCGCCGTAGTTGTGAAACGGTGCCCACTCGATCCTCTCATTGACGTCGTGGCCGGCGCGCAGCAGCGCGCGCACGCTCTCGACCTGGCCGTACGCGATGCAGACGGCCAAGGGAGTGAGCGTGCGGCCGCCGAAGATGCCGCCGACGTCGGCTCCGGCCTCGACCAGCGCGCCGACCAGGTCGCCGCGCCTCTGGCGGTGCGCGGCCTGCAGCGGCGTGTCGCCGCGGTTGACGGCCTGCACGCGGCGCCGGTCGTCTCCCTGCGCGCACTCGTCGATCACGCGCCGCTGCTCCTCCTCGCTGGCGCCGCTGGCGACCGCGTTGTAGACCGGCAAAAAATTGTCGGCGTCGCGTGCTGCTGCTGCCGCTGCATCCGCTGCTGCTTCTTCCGCCGCCGCCATTTTCTTGCCGGTCGCTTTGTTTTTGCTCCCGAGCGTTGGCACACAGACAGGTTCGGGTGCGCACAATGATGCGCAGACCGCCGCAGGCACTTGTGAGCAGATGGAGGGGGACAAAGGGGCGGCGGCGGCGGCGCTCTTCTTGTTGTTTTTTGTAGGGGGAGGAGGAGAGTGAGAGAGCAATTGCTTCTCTCTGTGTGTTTGCTTTGCGTCTGTTTGTATCGAGTGTCGAGTTGAGAATGTCTTTGCGTCGTTTGTGTGCACTCGCCGTCGGGATGCGTGTGTTGTTGATTGTGTTGTGATTTTCAGCGAGAGAGGGCGAGTCGGCAACAAAGGGCGAGCGCCGTTTGTGTTGTGTCGTTCGGCGCGCGATTTCAGCGATCGAGCGAGCGAGAGAAGTCGGCGGCGCGGTCTTTCTACTTTTCCAATGTTTGGTTGGCGCGATTGTTTCACGTCTGTGCTTCGCGTGCACGATAATCCATCATGTGTGAGGATCTCCGAAACGGCTAACAAAGCTCAACAAACATATCACGTGACACAAAATGCGTGCGCGCTGCCAACTGTCTGCCGATGCCGCTCCCGCCGATGCCTCTCCGTCCACCCCGATCCCGCCGCCGCCAACCGTCCGACCGTCACAGCCTCGCCCTCCTGGCACTAACACACATCGACAGTAAGCTGCTTTGCACCGACGTCGCACAACTGTTGATGGCGTGGGATAGACAAACGAATACAACCGAAACAGAGGGCTGAATCTCCCTTCCTCCTCATTTCTTCTTCTTGAGGATGCGCGACGCCGAGGCCGACGCCGCGGCGTCGGGCTTCCCCCACGCGCGCAAGCGTCACCGCTCGGATTCAACTGCAGCGCGGACGCCGCAACCGGAGCAGCAGCACCGCGCGCCACAGCAGCAGCAGCAGCAACCGCAGCAGACGCAAGGCTGGTGAGGGAGCGCTGCGTCAATCAACCCACGCGCGCGCGCCTCTTCATCTTTAATCCTGCGTCGATTGTCAAGGCGACCGGGGGCTTTGGTTGCAACGGCAGGGAGGGCAGGCGCGTGCGCGCGCGCGCTCATCAGCGCGTCCCCGTCGCCAACCCGCCGTGCGCTCTCTCTCGCCGACGCCGACGACGACGCTCACGCGCATCCCGCCCTCCCCCCCGCCCCGCCAAGAACACAAAAACCAACCCCCAGGCCCCACCTGGTCGCGGGCGGCTTCGCCGGCTCCGCCGCCGTGCTACTCCTCCACCCCTTTGACGTCATCAAGACCCGCCTGCAGGTGCAGGACGGCGCGGCGGCCCTGCTCAAGCCCGGCGCGGTGGCGGCGGCGGCGGCGGCGGCGGCCGCGCCGCCGCCCCAGTACAGGGGGACGCTCGACGCCGCGCGGACCATCCTCCGCGCCGAGGGGGCCAGGGGCCTGTACGCGGGCCTGGCCCCCTCGCTGGTGGGCTCGGCGTTCGCGTGGGGCGCCTACCTGTACATGTACGACCGCATCAAGGCGTGGCACCGGCGAAGGCTGTTTGGCGGCGGCGGCGGCGGCGCCGAGGGCGAGGGCGGCGGGGGCGGCGGCGGGCGGGCGTCTTCGCCTTTTTCTCCTTTGACGGCGGAGCAACGCCTGCCCGCCCTGTGGAACCTCCTGAGCGCCGCGCAGTCGGGCGCGGTCGTTTGCGTGCTGACCAACCCCCTCTGGCTCGTCAAGACGCGGCTCGCCCTGCAGTGCGCCCCTGCCGCCGCCGCCGCCGCCGGCGGCGCCGCCGCCTCTGCCGCCGTCTCGCCCGCGGCGCGCGCCGCCGCCGCCGCGGCTGCCGCCGCCGCCGCCCGCCCCTACAAGGGCATGCTCGACGCGCTCGCGCGCATCGGCCGCGAGGAGGGGCTGCGCGGCTACTACAAGGGCCTGGCGCCCTCCCTGCTGCTGCAGACGAGCCACGGCGCAATCCAGTTCGCCGCGTACGAGGAGCTGAAAGTCCTCTTCGCCGGCGCGGGCGGGTTGGGCGGCGGCGGCGGCGGCGGCGGCGGAAAGGAGACGGCAGCGGCAAAAACGGCGGCAGGAGGATCGCCCGCCGCGCGATGCCCCGGCGACCCCCCCGCTTCTTCTTCTCCGCCCGCTCCCCCCACCACCCTCGCCGTCACCGCCGCCGCCTTCGCCTCCAAGCTCGCCGCCGCCGTCAGCACCTACCCGGCGCAGGTGGTGCGCGCGCGGCTGCAGCAGCGGTTCGACGTGCTCCCCGGGAGACCCTCCGAGCTGGTCTACACGAGCGCGGTCGGCGCGGCGCGCGTGATGCTCGCGCGCGAGGGTCTCGCCGGGTTTTACAAGGGCCTGCTGCCGTCGCTGCTGCGGGTGATGCCGCAGTCGGCGGTGACGCTGGTGGTGTACGAGAGGGCCGCGGCGGCGCTCGAGGCGCGCTTTGGCGGCGGCGGCGGCGACAGGCCGGCGGGCGGAGGAGACGGCAGGGCGGCGGCGGCGCTTTCGACGGCGGCGGCGGCGGTGGGTGGGGACGAGGGCGCGGGTGGCGGTCGGCGGCGCGCGCGGCGGTCGCTGACGGACGAGATGGCGCCGCTCGAGATCGTGGGGGACAGCCAGGCGGAGCAGTAGAGAGTAGCGCGGATCCGCTCGAGTGTTTTGTTTCTTTCGACCGCCGCGACCGCCGTACCGCCGTCTCGAGAGGGGGAGGGAGGGGGAGGGAGGGAGGGGGAGGGAG
>Ga0209390_10001914_pt1 | contig 38199 bp, 36 predicted proteins | sample BON01_FD_187212 | JGI IMG/M metagenome (GOLD analysis project Ga0209390, IMG submission 187212) | Freshwater microbial communities from Lake Bonney liftoff mats and glacier meltwater in Antarctica - BON-01 (SPAdes) (version 2) | ecosystem: Environmental > Aquatic > Freshwater > Ice > Glacier...
TTCATCGCCTCAAGTGGGCTGCGCCAAAAATAAAAAGTTTTTTCAAGCCCGAAGTGTCAATCAAAACGATCTGGACCGATCACATTTTCCACGAATTTTTCGGTCACTCCTTTTTCGGACAGGCTCTCAACCCTCAATAGTTGTTTGGCGTTGTCGTGCAGAATTTTCCGCTGTGCCCGTTCATCAGGTGAAAGCCTTCTGATCGCCGCCAGAATTTGAGCCCCCTGACAACCAGGACCCCGGCCAATGGTGTCATTGCAATCGCTGCCAAAAAGCAGTTTGTCCTGATGCCGCGCCAGAAATCCACGCGCTTGATCCTCGTCGCGGATCATTGAATTCAATCCCGAACCCGCCGACAAATCACCAAACATGTTGGGGTAGTTCGTCAACAGCAGATCCGAGATGCCTCCGGGGGTGACCGCCGTGACGGGATACATCACCTCCTGTTTGTGATTCTTATCGATGTTCCCCCACCACGTTTGCGCGTGTCCGACAAAGTTTACGGTGGGATATTTTTCCAGAATCTTATGAAATCGATCCAGACCATGGTTGTACATGCCGTGCTGAAAATGAAGCAGAACGGGCACGTTGAATTCCATGGCAAGCTCGGCAATAGCTTCGATATGTGAGGAGTCGGCCTGTACGCTGAATTTTTGTTCACCGATACCGATGGCTCCGTGTTGGAGAAAGGGGCGGATGATCTTTGGTGCATCCGGCAGATCGGCCACTTCGTTGGCAAAGCAACGATAAGAAGTGGGATGAGCTTCGGCGAACGTCATTGCGGCATCACTGGTCGAAATCCCAGCCGCCAACCCGTTCGAACTGCCGTTGTGGGTAGAATCCATCGCAACCGGCCGCCCGGCGGGCAGCAAGATCGTGAGTGTCACGCCCATGGCAAGCTGGTGCGCGAGCAACTGTTCATCAGAACGGCCGGAGTAACTCAGGTGTTGATGAACATCGATGATCTGTTCGGGGCCGGACTCAGCGTTCAGTTTTCCAGCTGTAACTCCGGCCACGGCAATTCCGGTGGTCTGTATAAATTGACGACGATTCATGCTTTTCTTGGGTGACGGTCAAAACTTAACGGTTCACTGGAAAGACCGCCAGTGTGGAATCTCATTGTTGGAATCTCATTTGACGCTCCCGGTCCATTAGCGCACCATGGCCGGGTTCCCATGAAATTAATTGCATTATTCCACGTTCTTTTGCTGACCGGTTTGCGGGCAGGGGCTGCCGAATCGAATCCGTTCCCCGACCTGCCGCCGACGGAGCCGGCAGATGCCATTGCCACGTTTGATATTCATCCGGATTTCAAGATCGAGCTCGTCGCCGCCGAACCACTCATCGCCGATCCGGTTGCGATGTCATTCGATGAAAACGGAGCGCTTTATGTTGTTGAGATGCGTGACTATTCCGAACGTCGCGACGAAAAACTGGGCCGCATAAAGCGACTCGAAGACCGCGATCACGACGGACAAATGGATCACGCAACGGTGTTTGCCGAAGGGCTCGCCTGGCCCACGGGCGTGCTGTGCTACGACGGTGGTGTGTTTGTGATTGCCGCTCCGGATCTCTGGTATTTCAAGGACACGGACGGCGACGGAACGGCAGACGAGAAACGTGTCGTCCTCACGGGGTTTGGTGAAATGGCTACGCGGCTCAACGTCCAGGCCCTGCCGAACAACATCCGCTGGGGACCCGATCAGCGCATCCACATTGCAGAAGGCGGAAACGGTTCCCGAGTCCGGCGACCAGTCGATTCTTCGAACGATGTTTTGGAACTGCGTGGGCGTGATCTGGTGTTCAATCCGGAAACATCTGAGTTCCGCGCGGAAAACGGGGGGGGACAGTTTGGCATGACGTTCGATGATGCCGGCCGGAAATTTGTGAGCTCGAACAGCCGGCATCTGATGCAGGTAGTGTACGAGCAGTCTCCGGTTGTCGCCTCGTTGAAATTGCCGACCTCCACGGTCGACATCGCCGAGGACGGACCCGCTGCGCCGGTGTATCGCCGGAGCCCGGACGAGGCCTGGCGGGTCGCCCGCACGAAATGGCGGGTCGCGGGGTTGGTTCCAGGTCCGATTGAAGGCGGGGGCACTCCTTCGGGCTATTTCACCGGCGCCACAGGATTGCAGGTTTTCCGGGGCGATCAATTTCCACAGGGCTCCTATGACGGCGACGTTTTCATCGCCGACGTGGGCAGCAATTTGATTCATCACAAACGATTCGGTTCGCACGGCATCGTGTTGAATGCGGCCCGGGTCGATCCCGGACAGAAACAAGAATTCCTCGCTTCGACTGACAATTGGTTCCGTCCGGTACAATTGGAAAATGGTCCGGATGGCGGACTGTACGTGGTCGATTTTTACCGCGAGGCCATTGAACACCCCTGGTCGCTGCCGCCGGGCATCAAAGAACATGTGGATCTCAATCGAGGGAACGACCGCGGCCGGATCTGGCGGATAACGGAGAACCTTCGGCTGCCGGCACGGACCGTCGAATTGGGAAAGAAAACAACATCGGAGCTGGTCGCAATGTTGTCACACGCGAACGGCTGGCACCGGGACACTGCCGCCCGGTTAATCTTCGAACGGAACGATCCTGCGGCCCTCCCCCTTCTCGTGAAGGCCGCGCGCAACCCCTCGATTCAAAGCCGGTTTGCAGCGTTGAGTCTGTTGGCGGCGCGAGGTGGGTTAAGCGAAGAACTGATCGTCCGGGGATTGACAGACATCAAGCCGGAACTGCGCGTCTGGACGCTGAGGCTGATCCGGAAGTTCGGCATTCAGGTTGACTGGAATTCCGAACCTTTCCGGGAGATTGCGGAAGACATTTCACTCCGTTCATCGAGTAGGAATCTCGCTCCGGGCGCGCCACCCGCCGAACCCCTCGTCGGATTCGAGCTGTTGATGTGTATGGATCTTTCAAAAATTGACGGGAAGCTGGCAAGGGCGATTTGGGAGAATATTGATCGGTCCAATGATTCGTATTTGCTGGGCGCAGCGTTCCCGCTTTTTGAACAACACGCGAATCGTTGGATGCCCGATGTTCTTCTGAAGGCGCAGCACCCCGTACCGGTCAGCACCTGGATCGACATGATGGAAATCAGCGCCTCCAGGTTTGATGTGCCGACACTGATCGCTTGGATGACGCAAGTGTCCGAGAGCGTCGGGAATGCGGACCGCGCGAACTACACCCCCCTGCTGGCTTCCGCGGCCGGAATCTCCCGGGTTCCCCGCGTTGCGGAAACGGTAAGAAACAGCCTGCCGCAAACGATCAAAGAACAGATCGCCAGAGGCGCATCGACTGGCATCAAGACGGGAGGATCCGATTCTGACGAGATATCCATGTTTGCCATCGCTCTTCGCCTGACCGATAAACCGCTCGCTGCGCGGGAGCTGTTACCCCTTGTTCAAGCGAACATTCCTGTTGATCGAAAAGACCTCGTTGTGGATGCACTCCTCCGGTTGAACGATGCGGACGTCTTTGACATCATTCTGCACGACTGGACATTCCTTTCACCAGCCGCCCGCGCAACGGTGATCCACGAGGCGACACAACGCGCCGAATATTGCTTACTCATTCTCCGCAAGGCCAAAGCCGATCCCGTGTTCCTTTCCCAGCTCGGGCCGACATTCCGACAGGCGGCCCGCACTCACAAAAGCGAATCGCTACGGCAACAGGCTATCGACCTCTTCGGAACGCCTGAAAGCACGTCGTTCATTCAACGGCGCGAGAAATATGCACCCGCTCTCGCGATGTCCGGCGAAGCCGTTCGTGGACAAGTCATTTATCAGCAACGCTGCGCTTCATGTCATCGCGCCCATTCGGAAGGAACCGCACTCGGACCCGACCTGTTGACCGTTTCGGGCGCGGGCCGCGAATCGTTGCTCACAAACATCCTTGATCCAAACCGTGAGGTAGCACCCCGGTTTGAAGCGTGGACGGCGGTCCTGACCGATGGTGAAGAAGTAACCGGAACCTTAATGGAACAAAACGGCGGGCGCATCGTCCTGGGAGCGGCGGGCGATCTGAAACGCGCCATCGTTCCGGCAGACATCAAGTCACTGGCATCCTCTGGTCGATCATTGATGCCGGAAGGTTTGGACGAAGGGCTGACACCGGAAGAAATGGCGGACCTGCTGCGATTCATCGAGGAGCTGGCCGATCCGAAATTTGATTCTTCGGCAGAATAGGCTTGGTCTGGATTGCCTCCGTGGTCCGTGAAGTTTCTGATCCTCACATCCACAAAAGCGCCGCCCGTTGACCGTTGAATCTGGCTTGATCTGAAGAATTGTTTGTCGGATTTGTCGTTCGGCGGCTTCCATCTGGCAAACACATGACCGACGAAGAATTCAAACTGCTCCGACGATTCGTGGAATCACGATCCGAGGAAGCCTTCGCCGAACTGGTCCGCCGTCAGGTCAACCTCGTCTATTCGGCGGCGCTGCGGCTGGTCGCCGGCGACCGGCATCTGGCGGAGGATGTTTCGCAGACGGTCTTTTCCGATTTCGCCCGCAAGGCCGGAACGTTGACGCACAATGTTTTGCTCAGCGGCTGGCTCTATCGCCACACCTTCTTCGTCGCATCGACCATGATCCGCACGGAACGCCGCCGACGCGCCCGTGAACAGGAAACCGCCCACATGAACACACCGGCTTCAGAACCCGACTGGACAGTGATTGCCGCCGCCCTCGACGGAGAAATGAACAAGCTGAACCGGATGGATCGCGACGCCATCCTGCTGCGCTTTTTTGAAAAGCTGGATTTGCAGACAGTCGGAGAACGGCTCGGCGTGAGCGAGGATGCGGCACAGAAACGTGTCGGTCGCGCGTTGGAAAAACTCAGAACCTCGCTTTCGAAAACCGGCTTGACGATTCCGTCAGTCGCCCTCGGCACGTTGCTTTCCGCCAACGCCGTCATTGCCGCGCCGGCAACGTTGTCCGCCACCACGGTCACAGCCGTTCTTGGCGGCACCGCGCTCACTTCAGGAATTATTGTTACCCTCAATCAACTCGCCCATATGAAAACCGTTCAACTCGCCGCGCCGCTCTCATCGCGGCCTGCGCGACCATCCCGATGGTTTCGCAGCATTCCTCGATCAAAAAACTGGAGACTGAGAACCGCATGATCGCGGAGCACGTGGCCCAACTCCAACAGCTGAAGGACGACAACGCGCAACTCGCCAAATCGGAGACCGAAGCGCGGGAGGTCGAACATCTTCGGTCCGAACAGGACGAACCGAACCGCTTGCGCGCCGATATGGAGCGATTGCGTGACGAGCGGACGGCTTTGGAATAATTGGCCGCACCGGGGGCACCGGCACCTGAGTCCGAAGTAGCACCCGCGGAAAACCGTGAAGCCAGACGACGGATCACGGTGGAGTCCCGCTTCATCAAGATTCCAATGGAATCCAGGTTCTGGCGCGACTTCAACGTCACCTCACTCGCGAACCAAAACACGTTTCGAGTATTCGACAGTTATACCGCCGACGTGATGCTCAAGAGATTGGAGGAAACTGAAGGAGTTGATGTTCTGTCCTCACCGCGAACCACCACGCTAAACGGAAGACAGAGCCAAATCAAAACCGTGCAGGCAAAAACCGTCATTTCAGGATTTGGTGCCCCCGGCGACACGGAGCCCCGGGAACTGGTGCCCGGTTTGAAGCATGTTAGCCCTGCACCGGACGAGGGCGTCGTCACAGCTCCCCACATCGACAGCCGAGGCAGTCAGCTCTACTACGACAATCTTGAACTCGGCACCGTGATGGACCTCGTGCCCACATTGGACGAGGGCGGCGACAACATCACTCTCAACACAACCATGACGTTTACCCGCTTTCTCGGATATCAAAACAAAGCCAATCCAGATGATCCGGGTCCGCAGTTTGAGATCGCGCAGAACCGGCAGACCATCCGGCTCGCACCCTCCCAAGTGCTGGTGATGGGAATGATGCCCGAACACAAAACCGGAATGAGAGGAAAGAAACGCCCGATGTCCGAAAACTCCGCAGGCTTTCTGGTGTTTGTCATGGCGGTCGAAACAACGACTGAAGGTGATCCGGTCGGGCAATCGTTCATCCCGGAACAGTTCCGGCGAGAACCACCTCCGTTTGAAGCAGTGTCTGCTCAGCTAGAAAAGCTGAACCTCGCGCCTGAACAAGATTTCCCATCCGACCAGTAATCTCGGCTTCGTATTGAATCACTTCGCCGGGCTTGGCGGTGCCGAGAATTTTTGCCGCACGGATTGCAGTGAGTTTCAGATCGTTCAACGGCAAAACCTCCGGATCACATTGCGCGATGGTTCCCGCCAGTTGCGCCACGCCTTCCACGAGCAGCACACCGGGGAAGATCGGCTGACCGGGAAAGTGGCCTTTCAGAAACGGTTCATCGCCGCGAACGAGATACTCCCCTGCTCCGCTTTTTCCCGGGACTAGACGCGTCAGTTTGTCGATGAATCGAAACTCTGCGCCGTGCGGCAGCGAACGAAGCGCGGTCTCCAGCGGATCGCTCATTTCGACAGCGCCGAGAGCGGTTGTGTGACCTTGAAGTTGTCCGGAATCGCCGCCTCAAACAGCGCCGGTTCCAGTTCAAGATTGGACCGCCCGTTGGTGAATTGGTTCTTTAAACTGGAGTCGTCGGCGAAGAGCAGTTCGGTGGAGCGCAACATCATGTCTTCGGTGTCAAATCCGATGCGGACTTCCTTCAACAGTTTCTTGGTGTTCGCCGAGCGAGGTTCCATCGAGAGCACCGCTACCGGACCGTTCAATTCCATCCCGATGATGTTGAACTGCTTTTCCATTTCCACGCGACTTTGCGGAAAGCCCGATTCGAGCAGCGTCAACGCGTCGCGCCACTGACCGGTTGAATCATCATCGAGCGGATACTTCTCGGCACGTTTCAGGCGCGGGTAAATCACCATCAACGACGTCGTCTCGCGCACTGCGATGGTCTGCGCAGGCGTTCCCAGTTCCCAGCGAAACCGGTCGGGGTTTAAAAACCAGACTTTGCCCGGCGTTTTAAGCGGCTCCTTCAGCGCCTTCAGTTTGCGGATCTGCACGAGGTCGGCCGACCACGTTTTCATCTTGGACTGCGCGGCGAACCAGCGGTCCAGAAGTTCATCGTGGGTTTCCGACGCGTGCAAACCGGTCACGCCAACGAGTGCGATGCTCAGGAGGCAGATGACTCCGGCCAGATTGGAACGAAATGAAACCATTGGTCAGGATGTTGCCGGATGGAGGGTTCGAATGCACGCATGATTTCCTGCGTGAGCGCACGCCGGGATTCACGGGTATTTAACGCTGCGCGGTCATAACTAATTTCCGGCAGCGAGAGCGCTTCGTAACCCTGTTCACCCAGCGGAATCATCACGGGAATGAGGGAGCAGCCCGAGGCGCGCGCGAGTTCCGCGGCCGCGATGGACGCCTTGAACGGCCGACCGAACAGTTCGATTTCCACGCTGCTCGATTCGGGCGGACGGTCCAGCAACAACGCAATCACCGCGCCTTCCTGAAGACGTTTCAACACTTCCACAAACGCAAACGCATCCTGGCCGATCACGATCGTATCGATCCCCCAGCGGGCACGAGCAGCCTGTCGGAGCTCGGTGAAACCGCCACCGGGTTCGGCCAACGTCAGGATCAGCAGGTTCACTCCGTGCGCTATCAACAGCGGCGCGCCGTACTCCCAGTTGCCGAGATGAACGGTCAGCAGCAACGTTCCCCGTTTGTTCTCGCCGTGCGCGAGAAAAGGCATTTCTCCGTTCACCCGCCGGAACAACGGCTCTACCGAACCGCCATTTTCAAAGTGGAGCAGATCAACGACCTTGCCGCCGAACCGGCGGAACAGTTTTCGTGAAGCGATGCCGGCTTCGGCCCGGTCCGAGTCGACGACGGGCAGCAGGTTGTTCAACACCACTTCGGATCGTCGCCGGGCGAGCAGCGCATAAAACGCTGCCGCGCCCATTCCGATGGATCGCGAAATCTTCAACGGCAACAGGCGGACAAGCAGTCCCGCCATTTTCCAACCGGAGGCTCCGTAAAGTTTGGACGGATTCTTCGGCAATGCCTCCGCACGCCGGTTGTTTGCGGAGGCGAACTTCCACCAGGACGGCAACAAAAATGTGGCGATCAACACCGCGCAAAGCGCTCCCGCCGAACACACCTGCCCGAGACTGGCGAGACCCGCGTTGTTCGAAAAACCCAGCGAGCCGAATCCCACGGCGGTCGTCGCCGCGCACAGCAAAAGCGCTTTGCCCGTCGAGTGAAATGTCTTGCGCGCGTTTCCGCCGTTGCGACGGAGCGAGAGCTGCGTGTGGATGGTGTAGTCGACGGTGCCCCCGAGCAGCAACGGTACGGCCATCAGATTCATAAGATTCCAGGACCAGCCGAGAACGGACATCAACGCGAGCAGAACCAGGCCGCTGAAGGCGAGCACACCGATGCTCAACAGAACCTCGACGACGGAACGAAAAGTCAGCATCAGCACGCCCACCACGGCGAGGCAGATCAGAACGCAGACGAGTTGCAACCGGGTCTCGACTTTGTGCATGAGCGCCGGTCCGAGCCGGTCCCACCCGGCGATCCAGACGTTTTCATTTTGAATCTCCTTTTCCCAGGGCTGCCCGTAAACCGTCGAAGTCGGCTGGATGTGACCGGCCGCAATGTAGTGATCCGGAAAGCGCGCGGTCGCCTGGCTGAGCACCCACTTGCTCACGACATTGGTCGGCCAGTAGTGGCTGTTTCCCGACACCGCCGTCTGCCATCCGTTGAATATCGTATCTGCCAGCTTCAGCGAATCGTCGGTGAAACCCGCGTCGCGAATCTGTTGAAACATCGACTGCTTCCGTTCGATCAGCTGACGCGCGATATCACGGTTCACCTTCTGATGTTCGGGGTTCGCCCAGAATGCGTCCGGCAACGCCGACTCCTCCATCAATCCCTGTTCGTGCAGACGTTCGAGATCTGCGCGCAGGCGCTTCAGTTCATCGGCAACCTCCTGCTCCGAATCACCGTTCACCAGAACCGACCAGCCGAAGTGATCGTTGGAAATCTGATCCTCAAATTCGTCCATCGCGTCATAGGCCGGACTCCGGGCCGGGCGCAGCGGTTTGGAGGTCGCGTCAATCGTCGGAGGTTCGAACACCAGAATCCCCACCGCCCCGATCAGCAGCAACGCCGTCACCGCGAACGCCAGCGTCGTATTGATCCGGTTTCCCGGTGCCGGGTCCGCCGGAGATTCTGCCGCCGCGTCGACGGCTGACGATTCTCGCGCGTTCGCGTTCTCCAACGGGCCTAGAAAAAACAGCAACATCACGCCGGCCGCGATCATCACGCCGACCGCGACCAGGGTTCCGAGCTGCGCGAGCCCCGGCATTTCGCCCAGATTGAGCAGACCAAACGCGATGGCCGTGGTGAACGCCGACCAGAAAATTCCCGGAGCAACCATCTGGCGGGCCGACCGGTAGTCGAGTTCCGGATGGGCCTGACGTTCCTGGTACAGCACCAGCCCGTAGTCAACCGCCAGCCCGAGCAGAATCGCGGCAAACCCGAGGCTGACGACGTTGAGATTCCTAATGATCAGTCCCCCCACCCCCATCGTCGCGGCCAGGACGACGCCGAGCATGACCAGCAACCAGAGCAACGGTTTGATCCGGCGGTGAACGAGCAGGAAAAGCACGCTGACGATGAATGCGGTGCCTAGCACCGAACGCTTCATATCCCGCTCCATTCCCTGGGAAATCTCGGAGTGAAACGTCGGTCCGCCCGTCAGTTTGATGACCGGCCGGTCTGCGGTTTCGATTTGCTCCTGCCAGTCTGCGATGGCGGTTCTCATCAATTCCAGCCAGGCCATCGCGTCCTTGTAATTTGTCAGCTTGTACGGCGTTTCCACGAAGATCACCCGGTAGTCTCCCATTGGAGAACTGAACGGCGCGCCGTCGTCGGCGATCTGCATGAACCCGTGCTGGCCCGCGTTCGGAATGTCGAGCAGCTTCAACGGATCGTAACTCAAACGCGCGAGTTCCTCCGGAGAAAATGAAACCGCCAGCTGGGCGAGCAATTCTTCAAGATGCACGGCCAACGGTCCGGGCTCCAGCCGGTCCAGCAATTCGCGCAGGCGTTCCGGCGGTTGGTTGAACCACATCGCGGCCGTGAGCTCCGATGCCTGTTCAGGATATTCCTCCCACGGCGGCTGCCAGCGAACGGTGCCGGTGAGGCCGTCCCGTGCCCGAAGAAAATTTGCCAGCGATTCGGCGTTTGACTTGGCGAGACCGGCGTCGGCCGATTTGAGGGTGATCAACAGATCGTTCGAGCCGTCAAAAAATTCCTGATAGGCGACAAGCCCCTTCACCTCCGTGAGCTCGCGCGGCAACAGACTCAGCACTTCGGCATCGAACTTCAGCCGCGCGAGGCCGAAGACCACGAGCGCAACCGGCAGTAACCACAACCAACGCCGGGCACTCATTCTTCCCAATAACCTTCCACGTACTCGCCGGTGCGCGGATTTGCGAGCCGCCAGTCACTGTCCGTGACCGTATATTCCCAGTTCCCCGGAGGCTTCTCGCCGCGCAACACTTCATCAAATTGAAACAACGCAAACCGGTCCGACGGCGCACCGCGACCCGACAACGTGCGTTCAAACATCGGCAGATCGAGCACCCACTGTTGGGCATCGGTCTGCGCGGTGGCAACCGTCACCAACGATTTGTTGAACTCAACGAACAGCCGTCCGTCGTCGTTCACGGCGACCATGAGGTCACCGACGATTTCGGGCGCGCGTTTGCCGAACTTCCAGACTGCCTGCCCACGATGGGTGGTCCATCCAGAGCTGTTCACATTGACCGGCGCAATCGGAGGCAGGGTCGAGCAGCCGGTGAACAGCATCGCTGCGACGGCCAGCGCAATAATAGAAATCTGTGTCTTCACGAAAATGAAATGCGTGGCTGGATTGAAAATTTAGACTGCAGTTTGATCAACCAGAAAAACAACTTCAGCCGCCAGTGAATCTTCCAACCGCCGTCCACTTCGCCTGCAAGAATTGCGTTCACCGCCGCCGGAATGTCGAACCGTGGCTGCGGCGACATGAAGATCTCCATGAAGGGCGTGGTGTAAAAGTTGAAAACCATTTCCCAATAAAACTTCATCGCGGTGAACACACGCCGGTCATAGTCCACCAGCAGACTCGCGCCGTCGGAGTGGACGGAGATCGCTTTCGCGACGGACTGTGCGGCGAGCTTCCCCGAATACATCGCCAGAAAAACGCCCGCAGAAAAAATCGGGTCCATGAACCCGGCGGCATCACCGACACGAAGCAAGCGGTCACCGACCAACCGCCGGTTGTAATACGAAAAATCCGTGGTGACCGAAATCTTTCCCAGCAGTTCGGCCTTTTCCATCCGGGAGCGCATCGCCGGACACGATTGCACCGCTTCGTTGAAACAGACGTCCGCGCTTTGGCCCGCATCCTTGTAGTCCTTCCCGTCGAGCACGCAGCCGACGCTGATCTTGTTCGCCCCGATCGGGATGATCCAAAACCACTTGTTCTCCATCCGGATGATGACCGTGTCGCCGGCCTTCTCTGCCGCGTCGAGTTGCACGCCCGAGAAATGTCCGAAGATGGCGACCTTGCGGAAGTCCTTGTGAAACTCGCGCAAGCCCTGCTGATTGCCGGTCACGTTTCCGCGGCCGCTCGCATCGATCAGAAACCGCGATCTGAACTGCCAGCGTTCACCGTTCTCCGCCGTCGCTCCCACATGTTGCAAACCGTTCCGCAGTTCGAACCGGTTCACGGTCCAGCCTTCGCGGACATCCGCTCCGCACTCGGCCGCGTGTTTCAGCAGAATGTCGTCAAAGACAGATCGCTCGACCTGGATGGTTTCGGTGTGGCTGGTGAACCGGCCCTCGCGGAACACGAACTTCAACGACTTGGATTCGTTGCCCAAGTGAAACTGCGCGCCGGTCTTGCGAGGGAAATTGCACTTCTCAAGTTTCTCCCAGACGCCCATTTCCTCGAAGATCGGCCGGTTGTAAGGCAACAACGATTCACCGATGTGGAACCGGGGAAAGTGCTCCTTCTCCAGCACGAGAACGCTCGCACCCGACTTGGCGAGGTAAGTCGCAGCTGCACTGCCCCCCGGTCCGCCGCCGATGATCAGCGCGTCGTAAATGCGATCATCAAGAAAGACTCTTGGCCCGACGCCCGTCCGCGTCGGATCTGGTGAATCGGAAGCACTTTGTTGTTGTTCAGTAGGCGAGGGCACTCGGACGATTTCAAACTTTAACGGCTCAGTATGCAAGTCCAGCGATTCGGACGGAAATTACTGAGATTCGTGCAGAACGGAGACACTCCTATTGGATTGGCGGAGCGCGACTGTGGCACCGCCCAGTCGCAGCACGTCAATGAAACTGGCGGTCTTCGAGCCTTTCCAGCTGCTGCGGCTGGTCCTTCGGACACAGTCGCGCTCCGTCATCCTGTTGCGCGAGCCTCAATAGGCCGCCAGTTTGTATGCAACAAATCCATCCTCAAAATTTTCAAATCTTACAAAACCATACTCCCTAAGCTCCGCTCTCAATCGCGGGGACAAACAGGTGCCAACAATCTGCAATTCTGAATAAGGAGGCGACTGGGAATGCTCCCCGTGATGCAACTCGACCTGGTCCAGAATCCCGAGCACCCAATCCTCCGGTGATCGATCTGACTCAATCCGAAACGAAGTAATCCCAGAAAGATGACTGGGAATACCATGGGCAGTTCTCCGCGCCCAGATATCCCTAATGACCGTATGATTCACCCCAGTATCAGCAACCCATGAGGCCTCACGATCAGTCAAACTCCGCAACCTCTCCCCATAGTCTGCGGCAACTATCAAATGGACTCTGGAAGAAGCGTGTGACATGGCATCCTAGCCCTTATGGCTGAGCCACATTGGGTTGGTGTTAGTGGGTTGATTGGGATGGCGTGCGATGAGGTCTACCGAACCGATGAGGAACGGCGGGCCGAAGCCATGCCTCGACGGCAGGATTGAGGTTCAAGTCTTGTCATGGCTCAGAAATCGGAGTAGCGGTCCCGCCGTTCTCCTCAGCCGGCTGGTCATGCAATCCCGTCATATACCTGTCGCCGATTGTGTAATCGAGGGCGTAGCCGGGATTGTCTCGATCAAAATGCCTCTCAACCAGGAAAGCGGGAATGAAGAAATTGAAATGTGCTCGGGAGGCAAACTTCCGATAGGCGTACCAGTCGAGGGATGGCTTGCCAACGATCAATGATGTGGTGCGGAAATAAGCCTCGCGATAGACGATTGTTGAACTGGCCAGAATCAAGAGCAGAATGCCAACTCTACGCAGCCGGACTCTTCGCGTTGTCTTGCCGGGCATAACAGTTCAGGTCACAACCCAATCACACGCATCACGGCTTCCTTTTCGGCGGGAACCACGGTCGGTTGGAATCCGGCGGTCTTGACCGCCGTGTCGGGGTCTTTCAATCCGTGGCCGGTCATCGTGGCGGTCACCACGCTGCCCTCCGGAATCAGGTTTTGCTTCACGGCTTTGATCAATCCGGCCAGCGGTGCGGCACATGCAGGTTCGACAAAAATGCCTTCGGTCCGGGCGATCAACATGTAGGCCTTCAGAATTTCTTCATCGGTCACCTTGTCGATCTGGCCGTTCGATTCCTTCGCCGCCGTGGTCGCGCCTTCCCAGCTCGCGGGATTTCCGATCCGGATCGCGGTCGCCACGGTCGACGGATTTTTCACCGGCGCACCGTCAACGATCGGAGCCGCACCGGCGGCCTGCCAGCCGAAGAGACGCGGCAGTTTTTTCGATTCACCGGCGGCGTAATACTCTTTGAAGCCCTTCCAATACGCGGTGATGTTGCCCGCGTTGCCGACCGGCAGAAAATGAAAGTCCGGCGCTTCCCCCAGAAAATCACACAGCTCAAACGCCGCCGTCTTCTGTCCCTCGATGCGCGCCGGGTTCACGCTGTTGACCACTTCGATTCCGCCGGCCTCGCCGAGTTCGATCACGATCTGCAGCGCCTCGTCGAAATTGCCGTCGATCGCGATGGTCGTCGCGCCGTACATCAGCGCCTGGGCGAGTTTGCCGAGGGCGATCTTGCCGTTGGGAATGATCACCACGCATTTGATTCCGGCCCGGGCGGCATACGCGGCGGCGGCGGCGGACGTGTTACCCGTGCTCGCGCACACCACGACCTGCGCGCCTTTTTCCATCGCCTTGGAAACGGCCATGGTCATCCCGCGATCCTTGAACGAGCACGTCGGATTCAGCCCCTCGTATTTCAGATAGAGGTCAAACTCACCGCCGATGGCTTTCACGAAATTGGGCACGCGAACCAGCGGCGTGTTGCCCTCGTTCAACGTGATCACCGGAGTCGCGGCCGACACCGGCAAAAACTTGCGGTACCGTTCGATCACGCCGGGCCACGGCTTCATCTTCTCGTTGGAAACAGCTGCGCTCATGAATCAATCAAAGTGTTCAACAGGGTACATCACGGGTCTGCCTTTGACAGCGGGCAGTTTCGAAATTTCTTTCAACGCCTTCTGCATCGCCGCGTACGACGCATCGTGAATCATCAGCATCAGCGGCACGCTTTTCCCTTCGTGCCCTTCCGGCTGGATCACCGACGAAATGCCGATTCCATTCTTTGCCAGCACGGCGGCGACGTTCGCCATCACGCCCGGCCGGTCCACCACGTTCAACCGGATGTAAAACGCGGTGACCACCTCACCCAAAGGTTTGACGCTCCCGTCGTGTTCATGCGGAACGAACGGTGGAATGCGGTTTTGCGCACCAAATTTCAGGTCCAGCGCGGCGTCCGCCAGATCGCTCAAAACCGCGCTTGCGGTGGCGTCCTGCCCGGCACCGCGACCGTAATAGAGCGTGTCCCCGACGATGTCGCCGCGAACAAAAACGGCGTTGAAAACATCGTTCACGCTGGCCATCACATGAGTGTTCGGAACCAGCGTCGGGCAGACTGTCACCTGCACGGGCGGGCACACGCCGTTCGCCTTGCGGCCTTTCGCATCGTCACGCTTCACGATCGCCAGCAGCTTGATCGTGTAACCGAGCTGCTCCGCAAACCGGATGTCCAACTGGTTGATCTTGTCGACCCCCTCAACGTAAATCTGTTTCGGATTCACCCAAAATCCGTGGGCCAGCGACGCGAGAATCCCAGCCTTGTGCGACGCGTCGATGCCGCCCACATCCAATGCCGGATCGGCCTCGGCGTAACCGAGTCGCTGCGCCTCGGCGAGGACATCGGCGTAGCCAACGCCCTCGTTCTTCATGCGCGTGAGGATGTAATTGCAGGTGCCGTTGAGAATTCCGTAGAGCCGCGTGATGCGGTTGCCGATCAAGCCCTCGCGCAGCACCTTGATGATCGGAATGCCGCCGGCCACCGCCGCTTCGTAGTAGAAATTGACGTCATGTTTGCTGGCGGCGGCGAACAGTTCCTCACCGTGTTCCGAGATCAGCGCCTTGTTCGCCGTCACGACCGGTTTGCCCAGCTCGAACGCGCGCAGCGTCACTTCCCGGGCGGTCTTCGTCCCGCCCATCAGTTCAACGACAATCTGAACTCTCGGATCCTCGACCACCTCACGCCACTTCGTCGTGAGCCGCCCGGCGGGAACGCTGACCGGACGCTTCTTCTTCAAGTCTCTCACGGCGACTTTTGCGACGTTCAGGCGGATGCCCAAGCGCGACGCCATCAACGCGCCGTTGCGCTGGACGCCTTGAAAAACGCCTCCGCCAACGGTGCCACCACCGACTATGCCTAGATGTACCAACTGCATGAGCGCGCGAAGATGCTGGGAAAGCAGATCGAAAACAATGCAAAAAATGGTGGGCCCCGGGCGGAAATGAACGGTGTTGAACCGCACGGGCGGGGCCCGGTATCGAATGCATTTGAAAGCGGCGGGCGAAGGTCGGGACCGCCGCTCCGCGCGGTCTGCGAAGGTCAGTGAGGGTCCGGGTTGAACAACGGTTCTGAACGTTCGAATCCACGTCCGGCAGGCGGCGGCGCGCGCGGAGGTCGAAGTTCGACTTCCCAAGAGCCCTACCCGGCGAACAGTATGCAAACGGCGGTTCATCCGTGGCCGGCCCGGCCTACGATTTCAAACGCATCCCACCCGCATCGAAGCAGTTGTCAGGCATCGCTCGGTCTGTCACGATGTCGGCCATGTGGATTCAATTGAGGTCGTCGACCTCGTCGTTCAAGCCCGCGTTCGCTCGTGGTTTTGTGCTGACGGGACTGTTGCTTGCCCTGACCGGGCCGACTTTGATTCAAGCCCAGTTCAACTACACTAGCAGCGGCGGAAAAATCACCATCACGAAGTACACCGGCGCGGGAGGAGCGGTGGTCGTTCCCTCCACGATTGACGGCCAGCCAGTCGTTATCATCGGCCCTGATTCCTTCAAATTGCAATCTGCCGTGACGGACGTCACGATCCCGCCCGGCGTCACCAGCATTCAAGATTCTGCGTTCTACGCCTGCAGCAATCTGAAATCCGTCTCGATCCCCGGTAGTGTCACCAGCATCGAGGACTTCGCGTTCGCGTCCTGCACCAGCCTGACGAACATCGTGATCCCCGGAGGCATCACGCACATCGGCGATTCCGTATTCCGCTCCTGCAGCATCCTCACGACGATCACAATTCCCAACCGCGTCACCAGCATCGGAAACAACGCATTTCGTCACTGCAGCGGCCTGAAGGTTGTTTACTTCGAGGGGAACGCACCGGGACTGGGTGACTCCGCGTTCTTCGGTGATGACATTGCAACGGTCTATTACGTCCCCGGCACCACCGGCTGGACCTCGATGTTTGGAGGGCTTCCCACGATACTGTTTGATCCACGCATACCGATTGACGCGCCCGGCTTCGGGGTTCAGGGGAACCAGTTCAAATTCACCGTCACCTCGTCCAGCGATCTGGTCGTGGTGATCGAAGCCGGTGATGGGCTGACGAACCAGGCCTGGTCAAAACTGACAACTCTCACCCTCGTCAACGGTTCGGCGAATTTCAGCGATCCAAATTGGGCGAGCCACACCGGTCGGTTCTACCGGCTGCGCCCGTGACGTTGGGGGGCAATTCGCGCAAAAATTCTAGGTCACAAAAGCCCGAGTTACTTTGTCGAGGTCGGCTTCGAGAATTGCGCGGACGCCGTCCCTGCACTTTCAACCAATGCACGCTGTAATTCACCCCAATCCTGCGCCGGTCCGCCGGGAAAATGCTGGTTCACTTCGAGTTCGATTCCCACGTAGGCGTCGCCGGTGAAGCGTTTGCGCAGGTGCGTCGTGAAGCCGTCAGCCGTTCCGCGGTATGGATAGTTTTTTCTCACACGAAGCGGGGGCGCGACCTCGCGGAGCGCTCCCGCCCACTCATCACAAAACTTCAGCTCATGCGGCCGGGCTGGATCGTAGAGCAGTCCGACGTCGGCGTTGCGGGTCTTACCGTTGACAACCGGGGTGAAGGAATGCACGCCGATATGAACCACCTGACGGCCCCGCTTCGCTTCGAGTTGGATGAGCTGCTCCACGGAGTCGCGAAACGGCAGATAGTATTCGTCCAGCAAGGTCCGTTTGGTTTCGGCAGAAAGAGCCTCCGAAAACTCGGACCACAGCTTGGGATGATGTTGCGAACGATTCAGCTCGATCAACAGGCGGCTCCATTTGCCGGTGAACAGCGGTGCTTTGAATTTCTTCGCAAACAACTTCGCGAGTTCGATCGCACCCGGATCATAACCGCGATGTGTTGCCAGCTCCTGCCCCGCCCTCGTCGCAACTTCGCGGTGGATCGATGGAATACGGTTGCTGGCGTGCTCGCAGGTGAACAACAGACTGACCGCCCGCTCACGCATGAAACGGCTCGTCGCGTTCCAGACAGTCGGCCAACCGCCCGTAAACCCGGTTCAAGACCGCGCGCTTCGGTTTCGCTGATTTGCCGACGGCCTTCACGATCCGCTCGCTCAACGTGCCTTCGGTCAGAATCATTTCGATCACCGGACGCCAGGGGGCCTTCTTCGGAGCGACGGCGTGAAGCAGCCACTGGAGCAGCTCGCCGACACCGACGCTCGAACTGGAGAAACAACCGAACGCCTCACGAATTCCGGCACCGGTCACCATGGCGTCCCCGGTTTTTTCGGCGGTGCTCAGGAACAGTTTTTCGAGCGCCACCGTGGTGGGTTTCAACTGAACTTCCTCGCTGGAAAATTGTTCACTGACCAGCGCGCGCAGGATGGCGACGATGAACTGCACGATCGCCAGATCGGCCGTCGGGCATTCCTGCACGTCGAGCACGCGGATCTCGATCGTGTTGCGTTCAAACCGCGCGATCGCACCGCGCGCGTTGGCCCATTCCTCCTGCAAAATGCCGTCCGGATCGTGCGGTTTCAGTTCGCGATAGATGCGCTGCAGAATCTTCTTCCGATAGTCCGCCGGAGACTGGATCTGTTCCGGAATGACGCGACCGGTGATCGACCGGATGCGACGGCAATTGTGACGGTAGGTTTCCAGCCGCATGTCGAGCAGCGGCGCGCGGCGGCCTTCCACAAACGGCGAACTCGCCGCCAGCGCCGGCAGCAGCGGAAGCAACAACCGGATCGCCGTGTGCAGCCGACGGAACTCGGTGGGTGTGCGGAACGGAAGATTCAAGTGGGCCGATTGCAGGTTCGTCCAGCCGTGGCCGGAACAGTTAAAGAGCCTGTCGAACGCGGCGTAGATCTCCCCGTTGCTGTGCGGCCAGAGACGACTGTCCCGGGCGGGATTCATCCAAGGGTGCATCGCCGTCGGCAGAAGTCGCGCACCGGATTTCTTGAGCTGGGCGTTGATGAACTGCACTTCGCCGTGGAACCCGTCGGCCAACCCGTTGAGCCGGACGACGGGTTGGCCGGTCTTGAGTTCGATGACGTGGAGGGCGAGTTCGTTGGACCATTCCAACGCGCCGCGCGAGACGTCGCCATCAAGGTTGCCGGATATTTTTTTGATGAGCAGATCCGCCTCGGGACGGACGGCGAGCGTTTCCGCATCGACGATCATGTACTCCAACTCCACACCGAACCGCTCGAACAAACCGAAGGACTTTTTCATAACCGAAGTCGCCCTTCCCTCCTCGCTTCGATCCGCTTGTCAAAGACTTCCATGATCCGTTCATAAAGGTATTCGCGCATCATCTTGTCCTCGACTCCGGAATCGATGCTGGGGTTGTCATTGACCTCAATGACGCAGCAGCGGCCCTTGAGCTCTTTGAGATCGACTCCGTATAATCCGTTGCCGATGAGATTCGCCGCGCGCAACGCCGTTTGCACGACCCGTTTCGGCGCCAGCTCGATCGGGAACGTCTTGAAATCCCCGGTGTGCTCGTCGCCGGTCTGGGCGTTGTTGTAAATCTGCCAGTGACCGCGGGCCATGAAATACTGGCTGGCGTAGAGCGGTTTCTGATCGATGATGCCAATCCGCCAGTCGAAATCTGTGCGCACATATTCCTGGGCGATCAACAGGTCGGACTGCTCCAGCAGTTCCTCGACTTTTTTGCGGTAGGCCGCTTCATCCTCAACCTTTACAACCCCGAGCGAAAACGATGAATCCGGTTGCTTGAGGATCAGTGGAAACCCAAGAGTTTTCGGCACCTCGTCGATGTTGTCACGGTGCAGGATTTCCGTGCGCGGAGTCGGGATGTTATGCCGCGTGAGCAGCTCGGCCAGAAAGACCTTGTTCGTGCATTTGACGATGGACTCGGGATCGTCAATCACGATCAATCCTTCGGCCTCGGCCCGACGGGCGAACCGGTATGTGTAGTTGTCGACCGCCGTGGTCGAGCGGATGAACAGCGCGTCAAATTCCGCCACGCGCCCGTAATCGTTCCGGTCGATCATCTCCACCGAGAAGGAAAGTTTTTCCGCAGCGTCCGCGAAGCGTTGCAGCGCCTTCGCATCCGAGGGAGGCGTCGCATCGTCCGGATCGGCGAGGATCGCGAGTGAATGGCGCGGCGGCGATTTGCGGGTCGGGTGGGCGCGTCCCTTAGTGAGATAATCCTGGGTCAACGCCAGCACCGTCGAGCTGTGGGCGGGGGGAATTTCTGACGTCGCGATGGCGTTGATGTTTTTCAGCCGCCACTCACTCTTGATCAGGCTGAACTCCGCCCGGAGCAGCGGCAGCGGAAAGAGGTTGAACAGCTGTCTCGCGAGCGCGTCGTAGCGTTTAGCCACGTTGCGCGAAAAGTAGATCGACAGGGTGAACCGATCATGCTGCACGTGATGCAGTGTCTTTTGAATGAGTTCATCAAGGTCCGAGGAGATTGCGCGAGTCAACGATTGCGACTTGATGTCTTGGATCGTGGAGATGCGCGGCATCGGTTTGTGGCCGCGCGCTTCGGCCAGCAACGAAACATAGTAGCCGAGGCTCTGATAGGCGTACGAACGGAGGAGGTTGTAAACCTTGCAGTTGCGCAGGGTGGAGTATTTCGGGTCGGTAAGATAGACCCGCGCGGCAACGACTTCTACCTCGGGAAGATTGAGCGGCCACCGGTCGGGATTGTTAACGACAAATAGTGTTCGTGGCATGTGGGCCCTTAACGGGGTCGGATGATTAGCATGTTTGCGTCGTAGGTCAATACGCCTAATAGAATGGCGTTGATGAGCCGGTCCATGGGCACTTCATACTCGCGTTTCGACGACAGCGGGTTCGCTCCATACGGATCTGCAACCTGAACCTTGTGGCGCTTTTTGCGATAGCCTTTAAGCACCACAAAGTGTCCCAGCGGTTCACCCTTCAAATCGTCGTCTTCTCCCGTATCCGGAATTTCACGGCAGACGCGATAAAGAAACGTGGCGCTCAGACCGGTCAAAATGGGTTCGCCGGCCAGAAGGTGTTTGCGGATCAGGCCACCGGTCAGATCCTGGTAAAGAACCGTTCCACCGCACTCGACAAACTCGAGGCACGCCAGAATCACCTCGCGGCGTTTGCCGCTTCGAACCCGGAGCGTTTGGCGCAGTTTGTCCGCAAGATCCAGTTTCTTCGGGTAAAACCAGGAGGGATCGAAGATCCGGAGATTATAGGTGTAAAGAACCGCCTCATAACCGCGCTTCAAAGCGTGAACCCCGAGATGCACGCCAACTGTTCCGCCACCTTCAACCGTCGGCACCTCCGCAATGAGCTGTTCCACCGGCATCTCGTCACCATAATAGGAATAAACCGCCTGCAAGCACGTCGGGCCGCAAGAAGTCTCGGTCGGCTGCGCCTGCAAGGGAACGGACAGGCGCAGGCGCGGTCTTTTTACTCTTCGAGGGCGGACGACACGTTTCGGCATGGGCCGACCCTAAACGAACCCGGCGCCAAATCCAACCCGATTGCGGCTGATCATTTTTGCGAGATCCGAGTGGACCTCCCGCGTCCTCTACATTATGACATCCACCGCAATGTCCAAACCTGAAGTCGTCGTATTTGATCTCGGAAAAGTCCTCGTGGATTTTGATTACTCGCTGGTGGCAAAGCGGCTCAAAGCCCGGTCCACGGCAGACATCGGCGCCGTTGCGGCGAGGCTCGATCAGTCCACCCTGCTCATCGAATACGAGACTGGTCGGATCAGCACCGACGAGTTTTTCGCGCAGATCCGGAAGTTGACCGGCTACACGGGAACGCTCGACGAGTTTGCCGTCGCGTTTGGCGACATCTTTTCGCCCATTGAAGAGATGATCGAATGGCAGGCAACGCTGAAGTCACGCGACGTCCCGACCTTCATTTTCAGCAACACAAACGAACTCGCCGTCCGCCACATCACGTCGGCATTCCCGTTCTTCGGCGGCTTCAATCATTACATTTACAGTCACGAAATCGGTTCGATGAAACCGGCCGCGAAGATTTACGAAGCCGTCGAGGCCGCCACCAACCGAAGCGGAAAACAGATCCTCTACATTGACGACAAAATCGAGAACATCGAAGGTGGCCGTTCACGCGGCTGGCACACGATTCATCATGTGACCCCGCGGGAAACACTCACGGAAGCGGCCGTTCACGGATTCTAAGCGGGACACGCTGACAAGCTGATCACCGAAAGGCTGATGGCTGCATTGAACAGATTCAGAAGGAGAACTTGTTTTAGCCACGGATTGAACACGGATGAAACACTGATCAGGACGTCCATCCGCAGTGATTCAGTCATCCCTGTTCAATCCGTGGCCAATTCATTTTCCCAGTTCTAAGTTTCGTTGCCGATTTTCTGCATTCCTGTTTTCCTTATTTACCCCGCCCCATCAATTCCTTGATTCCACGCGCGAGCAGTTCGTATTGCGACAGCGAGTTGTAGAGCTGCGCGGAGATACGGAGCAGTCGTTTCGGAGGGGCGGGCCACGGGATGATCGGCACTTCAATATTGTGACAGGCCATGAGCTCGTCCTGCCACGTATCCAGATAGAGAGAAGACTTTGGGGGTTCATTGTTCGCGGCGTCGGGGATTGGGATTGACGAGAGCGAACCGATCATTTCATCCGGTGACGGAAGCGGAATCCCGAGCGTATCACAGATGCTGCGGCGGGCGGCCAGCGCCAGTTCACGATTGCGCCGCATGATCTCCGGCCAACCGCCAGGCAGCAGTCCGCCCATGTAATCGATCGCCAGTGGAAGGCACAACATCGCGGTCGGATCCCACGTCCCTGCCCATCCGAACTCAATCTGCAATCGCGAACGGTCGTCGCGCAGCGAATTCGCTCCGTGGCTGATCGTCAGCGGGCGCACGACGTCCTGCCGGGCGTTTCGGACATGAAGAAGCGCGACACCTTTCGGCGCACAGATCCATTTGTGGCAGTTGCCGGTGTAGTACGCGGCCCCCAGTTCATCGAGGTTCAACGGAATCATTCCTGGCGCGTGCGCGCCGTCCACCAGGGTGTCGATTCCGCGTTCGTTCAACGCGCGAACGATCCCGGCAACCGGCAGTACGAGACCGGTCTGACTGGTGACATGATCGATAAGCAGCAGCCGCGTCCGGTCGGTCACCTTTTCCAGAACGGCGGCCCCGATTTCCTCCGCAGAATCAATCGGGAACGGCAGCTTCACGACCACCACTTTTGCGCCGGTTCGTCCGGCGACGTAATCCAGCGCGTTGCGGCACGCGTTGTATTCGTGGTCCGTCACGAGCAGCTCGTCACCAGGCTCAAAGGCGATCGAACGCAGGACGGTGTTCACCCCGGACGTGGCGTTGGGGACGAGGACCAGATCGTCGGGTTGTGCACCGACGAATCCGGCAAGCACGGATCGGGATTCATCGAGCAGCGGCTCAAGTTCACGGACGAGGAACCGAACCGGTTGACGTTCCATCCGTCGGCGGAGTTCCGTTTGATGTTCGAGCACCGCCAGTGGACAGCTCCCGAATGAGCCGTGGTTCAAAAACACGACGTCGGGATCCAGTGGAAACAAGGCAGGATCAACCGCCGGCTCGGTGATCGATCCGGGGTAATTGACAACGGTTGTGTGCATCGGGGAAAGACGTTGAAGTCATCTACGGCAGGAATCCAATCACAAACTCTCGCGGTTCACAAAACGGGCGCATCTCGATACTGCCACCGGAAAGTTTACACATTGGAACAGCTGAGGTCCAAAAGCCTGTCAAAGCGACCGAGAAAGCGGCACTTAAAACATGCACCCCTTGAATTGACCGACGAATTCTTTGACCTTTATCTCGGACACCAATCAATGATAGGTTCCGGGCGATCAAAAAGTCAGAACCCGGATCAGCGCTGTTGTTGACACGGGTGTCGTGGGTTCACAATCGCGGTTTGGAATGGTATGTCGAAGGGAATCGACATGGACGGTATTTCTGAGTTGATGACGAATCTCAGAATGATGGCGCGTCAGCTCCTGACGGGGGAACGAAACGCGCATTCCATCCGTCCCACAGGGCTCGTCATGTCAGCGCTGCTGCGTTCGCTGCCGAATTCTAAAACTTGGACGGAACTCACTTGGGAAACGCGGGAACAGTTTTTCTCCTCGATGTACCGGCACATGCGCTTTGTGCTCATCGATCACGCGCGAAAACGGAAGGCGTTCAAGCGTCCGCAGCTGGAGTTTGTCGATCCGGAGACATTTGATCTTTACCAGCTTCCGGCGACCGTGGAATCGACGCCCGAGGTGATCATCGCGATGGACGAGGCGCTCGACTGGCTTGAGGGGACGAGCGTCGAGCACTTTGAGGTGCTGAACCATCACTATTTTTCGGGGTTGGACGTCGAGGAAACTAGCAAAATGCTCGACCGCTCACCCAAGACCGTCAAACGCCGGCTCGCCGAGGGGCGGCTTCTGTTGCATCAGAAAATTTTGGAAATCATGAGCAAGAACCCAAGTTAAACCGTGGTCATTCCCGACAAAGGCGACTGGAGTCGTTTCCATCGGATCAAGGAGGATCTCAGCCGGTTTCCCGTGTCTCAGATCAACGACCGGATCGCGCAGCTCAAACACGACGGCGAGCCCTCGACAGTCATTGATCTGCTGGAGAATTATTTCAAGCTGCCGGAACCGCCGGTGTTGAAAGCGGGCAGCCGACTTTGCAACCGCTACACGATCAAACGGAAGATCGGCGAGGGCGGGATGGGGTTCGTGTACGCTGCGATTCAGGAATACACGCAGCAGGAAGTCGCCATCAAAGTAATCCACCCTTCGCTCGTCTCGCCCAGACTGACGAAACGGTTTCGGGAGGAGATTCGGACACTGGGCCGACTGGAGCATCCGCACATCGTCCGTATTTTCGATGCGGACAATCATCGCGATCTGCCGTCGGGCAACGAGACGTTGTTCTACGCGATGCAACTCGTCGATGGCCAGTCGTTGACCAAATGGATTGAATCCTCGAACCCTTCGGTTGAATCCCGGCTCGAGTGCTTTGTTCAGATCTGCGAGGCGGTCCACTACGCACACCAAAACGGGATCGTTCACCGGGACTTGAAGCCGGACAATGTTCTGGTGGACAAACAGGGTCGCCCGGCTGTGCTCGATTTTGGCCTGGCCCAGATCGCCGATCCGGCATCGGAACAACCGCCGGATGAACAAGCGTCGGGCGACGACACACGCTGGCTGGTCGCCGGTACTCCGGCATTCATGAGCCCCGAGCGCTGGGATGGTGAGCCGGGCGGCCCTGCCTCCGATGTGTTTGCCATGGGTGTCCTGCTGCACGAGATGCTCACGGAAACGCGTCCGTGGAACCTGCCGAAAAACGCGTCGTTGAACGATCTCCGCACGGCCATATGTGAATTTTCCCCCGGTGAATTGAAAGGAAAACGCGGCCTGAACCGAGTCTCGATCAAACTGATTGGAGCGATGCTCGCCACCGATCCGGACGGGCGCCCGGATACGCCGATGGATGTGGCCGTGGTCATCCGGGATGTGCTCAAGCGGCGGAGAATTGTCCGTCGGGCGCGAATGACCGCGCCGGTTTGGGGGAGCATTCTCGTAGCCCTGGTTTCCATCCTGATCACGAAATCCTTCGACGCGCACCGGGAAGCCAATCGGAAACGTTCTGAATTGCTGCTCGCACAAGCCACCAGCATCAACCGGCAACGCAACCGAATCGACAGTTGGGAGCGGGTCGCCGCGCTTCTCCCGGCCGACCCGGAACTCCGCCACTCTCAGGACGCGTGGAGGGATGCCGCCCTGGAGGCGAGATCCAATTGGAACCTCCGTTGGGAGCTGCCCGTCATGTTGCCTGCGGGCTTCCATCTGAGCGCAGTGGACCGGACCGGCAATCGGTTTTTCGGACACACCGAAAATGGATCGTCGGAGGTGATACAACGGACCGATCTGCACCGGACCACGCACACGGTACCGACGGCGAGTGGCATCGTTCGCGCCCGCTTTCGTCCGGGCGACACCGAGATCGTTTTCTTACAGGAGGACGGCGAACTGCGGACCTTCAACTGGACCTCCGGCCAGGTGAGAATTCTCGATCCGAAGACGGACCCGGATGCTGAGTTCGAGTTCAGTCCGGACGGCCGCTACTTCGCCTACAGCCGGAGAACCGCCGCCGCATCCGAGCCAAATTCAGAGATGTTGTCAGAAGTGTGCGTACTGGACACGACAGACTGGAAACACATCCGGACATTGATTGGTCGCGGCGAAACAGTCGATCCCGACGGCTACGTGCCTAACTGGACGCGGGCAACCGGTGGAATTGCATTCAGCCCGGACGGGCGGTTTCTCGCCACCTGGAGCAACGCTTCCCAGAATGTTCCCGTTTGGAGGGTGAAGAATGGAGAGCTCGCACTCTATGCCGGACACCCGGATGTCATCGAGTTTGCGAGCTGGCAACCGAAGGAAGGCGCCCATGAACTGGCCATCGTTCGAAAGGACGGCGAAGTGGTGTCCTGGCGACTTTCCACAGAGCGAACCAACGTCGTTTCGCGAACCCCAGACGGGTCGTTTTCAATGCGGAAAACGGGGTTTGAAACCATTGATCAACTTGCGTGGACAAGGTCTGCGAACGGACTGATCGCGGTTGACGAGCGCAACAGCGAGATTCATCTGATTCTTCCCGGTCGTCCCTCTGATTTCCCCAAGCCCCAACTGGTGGCCCGATATCCCAACGGCTTCCAATGGGTCTCCAACGGGCGACTGCAGGAGACACCAAACGGCCCGCAGTGGGAGCGCCCCGAGCTGGAGCCGCCGATTCGACGGTCGACCCAAATTGCGGGCGTCGCTCCCTTGAGCCTCAGTTTTAGCGCGGACGAGCAGGTTCTTGCAGTGGCCGACTCCAAGACAATCGTCTTCCTCTCCACCTCCAATTTGAGTGAACTGGCCCGCGCGGAGAACATGGCGATCAACGGCCCCATCATGTTTGACAACCTGACCGGAGATCTGTGGGTGTACGAGAAGCAACATGGCGCGGTCCGCTGGCACCACACCCGGACGAACTCAGCGATGGAGTTCTGGCGACCCAGAACTGGCACGAGAAATTCTGTTGGCGAAGTGGCGGCCATGGGCGGCCAGGTCGCCATCAGCCGGGGCCTGCAGATCTACGCCGGACCAGCCGCACTCGTCAGGCCCCGTCAATTTGGAGTCGGTGACTTCCGGGTTGCCGAGGTCCCTGAATCGCTCATGATCGACCTGTTGGGAAAATCCGTCGGGGTGATCTGGGTGAACCCTGTACGGGGTGCACTTTGGCAACAAACCAATGACATCTGGCGATTGACATTCAGGACGACGAACTCCGTCATTCTTACCAGCCTGCCCGGGTGGAATGGCACCAATCTCATTTCCGTTCCAGTCCATCTGCAACGGACAGTGGAAGAAAAGTCCGCCAGATCCGAGACGCCTCACTGGGCTGAAGGGACATTGTTGACTCCGGCTGCGAACCTCCCGCTGGTGGTTTCTTCCATCGATCAAAACCGTGGCATTCACGTGGACCGTCTCGGTTCGGGCCATTGCCAGCACATCGGCATTTTTCCAATGCAAAATGCCGACGGAAGACGGGCTGTATCGGTCGCGATCAGCCCCAATGGCTCGTTCATCGTGGCGGCAAATCGCGACGGCACCATCGAGTTCTGGAGCCTTCGACCGATCTTGGAACATCTCGACACCATGCAACTTGGATTCCCGGAGATCGCATCGAACATCGGAGACCAGAACGCGGCTCCCGTCACTCACCTGAAAATAGTTGAAAATAACTGACCCCCATTTCCAACAAATCTCGCTTGTTATTGGTAGACCAACCTCAGAAGGCCCGGCTGATGCGAAACATACCGAACATTCGAAAAGAATACCTTGAGTGCTACGAGGATCCGCGCGGCGATGCCGGTTTCGACGCCCGCTGCTTTCCCGCAGAGCGGGATGTTCCGTCACACGCCCCCGTCGGCGTCGACGAGCTGAAAGACAAGTTCAAGGCGGTGTACGCCCAGCGTAACGCGTGTGTCCGACGGTTGTCGGCACTCGAAAAATCCGCTCAAGAGCGGGCCCAACTCATCGAGCAAACAATCAAACTTACCGAGGCGATCGACCACCTCGAGGACGTGTGCGCACCGATAGGTTTCGTGGCGGAGCCCGTGATGGGCGAGGACATGTTCGTTGCAAAATTGATTTTCACCCACGCGCCCATGGCAGATGCGAAGAATGAACCGTACGAGAGCAGCTTCAGCCTCTACATCCAGATCCCCCTGGAAGGACATGATCGAAAGGAGCAGGACGATGCCCCGTAAACTCATCCTCAGCTGCCGGTTGTCCCCGGGAGACGTCGTGATGCTGACGGCCGCCGTGCGGGATCTTCACACCCTGCATCCGGGGCGGTTCCTCACGGATGTACGCACGCCGTGCGCGGACCTCTGGAAACACAACCCATACCTGACGCCGCTCGACGAAGCAGACCCGAATGTGAAGGTGATCGAGTGCCACTATCCGCTGATCCAAAGATCGAACCAGCAGGGCCGCCATTTCATCAACGGCTACCTGCAGTTCCTCAGCGAAAAACTCCAGGTCGATCTGGCACCCACCGTATTTTCCGGAGACATCCACATCGCCGAGGAGGAACGCCGTTTACCGTTCCAGCTCGACGAGTTTAACTGCGAGAATTTGCCCGTGTGGATCGTATCGGCCGGGGGCAAGTATGACTTCACCATCAAGTGGTGGGACCGGCGTCGCTATCAGGCCGTGGTGGATCATTTCAAAGATCGCATCTTCTTCCTGCAAGTCGGAGAAACCGGGCACTACCACCCGCCGTTGAAAAACGTTTGCGATCTACGTGGAAAAACCACATTGCGCGACCTGATACGGCTCACCTATCACAGCGATGGAGTTCTATGTGGGGTCACGTTGCACATGCACCTGGCAGCGGCCGTGCCGTTGAGGGAACGGCAGCATTCGCGTCCGTCGGTGATCATCGCCGGTGGACGCGAAGCACCGCACTGGGAGGCGTATCCGACGCATCAGTTTCTGCACACTGTCGGCATGTTGAAATGCTGCGCCACCGGCGGCTGCTGGCGGTCCCGCACCGTCCCGCTCGGCGACGGCGACGAAAAGGACGAACCCAAGAATCTGTGTCAGGACGTCGTGAACGGACTGCCCCGGTGCATGGACATGATTTCAGCGGAGAACGTGATTCAATCAATTGAAACGATACTGGCGGGCCGTGAGCAACAGAAGATGCTCGCGGTGGAACCACACACAACAGAAACAAACATTGTAAACGGACTCAATTAGACCGTTGGAAAGTGAGAAGAAGACTATGGCAACGACCACCATTGACACAGCTGGAAAGAACCTGAAGAACTTCACGAAGAAACTCGTCAAGCTGGCGCGGAAGCTCAACGAAACCCGGGCGGCCTTGGAGAACGCCCTCCCCACAGGTGGAGTCATTGCCTCTGGGGCTCCTGTGATGGTGGCATACGTCGAAGCCTATGAAAAATTGGCCAGATTCATTTTCATTAGGCGGGAGGATGATAGTGGAAGCGAGATTCAGGCAGATGTACAGATCATACACTATGAACCCAATAATGCAGCAGGAGCGTCTGTGTATCTGATCAAGGCAATCACTGTGAATGGAATGGTTGGCGACCCTGCCACTTCACCGAACAATTATTCGTCCAAGAGTTCATCGTCGTCGGTTCCTCATCCGTGACCGTTACACCGGTTTTGGCGGATTTCGCACACGGCTCGCTGGACGGCGGCACCGATGTATCGGCAAAACGCAAACAGAACAAACAGAACAAACAAATAACCAGTTCGCCCCAACCAGAGAGGCTGACAAACAAGGAAACACGTAACATGGCAACTTCTATCCCACCACCACCACCACCACTCACACCAGCAGAACGGGCCTTTGCGGCGTTCACAGATCAAGTGGTTGCAGCCGTGACGATACTCAATAGCTGCCGGGTGAAAATGGACAACAAGTTCAAGAACCATCCATCCAACACGTCTGGGCATATCATTGATGAACGGATCATCGGGAACACGGAACCCGAGCTTGCCGATTACCAACGAGCCAATGATGCGCTGCTGAAGCTCATCACCGGCCCAACAACCACAGTTGTGGATCCGACAAGCAAAGAAACTTACGAAGTCTCCCACGTACACGTGGAGTTTCGTCATCGCGATAGTAAAAACAAAGATCACAAGTTTAAGACCCGACAAAAGGTGCCGGGCATTTTTGGCAATGATTCCAAGATCAGCGCGGTGGCTGTCCGTGGGCTGGTACGGAATCCAAACGGACCTCATCCGCTGACGCACAATTATTCGTCCAAAAGTTCATCGTCCAGCACTTGATCAACGACGCACGAATCATGAACCGCACTATTTTACTTGGCCGGCGGACGGGAAAAGCAATGCTTCTGGGCAGCCTGTTCCTGGCTGTCACCCAGATCGCGGGCGCAGAAGACGATCTGAGCGAGTGCCGTCAGAGGCTTCATATTATGGGCCAAGCTGTTGCCGTCTATCGACACGATCACGACGGCCAATTTCCAAAGGCGCTCGGCGCTCTTTTTCCACGTTATCTGTCGAACGCGTTAGTGCTGAAATGTCCCGCCGCGCTCCGGTCGGGCGAGTCCGGACCGGCCAATCCGGGGCTGGTCAGTCCCAGTGGCAACGATGGCCGGGTGGTGGGATACAACTGGGAAATGAGTCTCGACGATCCCAGCCTTTGGGCCGGTCAGACGATCCAGATGTCATTTTACGAATTCAAACGGCTCCAACTCGAGAGCCTGGTTGGTAAAAATGTTCCCATCATCCGCTGCACTCATCATGGCCCGGAACGTGTGCTAAACCTCACGTCCAATGGCCAGATCTATGAAAGCGGGGACGATTACTGGGAATGCAATTTTGTGGATGTCATTTCGGGTTCCCGATTGGCTCCGGAGTTGGTCAGGATGGCTCATCTCCCCATGTCGGAGCTCGTCCGCCCGCGCCCGCCGAATGCAACGGATGCCATGCCAGACTTGCGATCCCATTACAACGCCCGGTTCGAGGATCCCTGGATTCATGCCGACATGGGTGAAGAGTGGCCGGACTTTGCCAAGGCGCTGAATGACGGCCTGCTGACCAGCCGGGGGATTAACTTCGATCCGGCGGGGATGATCCAATTGAACGGAATGATCGTTTCCAACGAAAGAAATGGGTATACGCGTTTGACTTATCCCACCAACGTTCCACCCATCGAGGTGAAGCGAGCGTTCCGAGTGATGCACGTGTTGGGCGGCGTGGTTTTTGAAAGCCCGGCCAACTCCATTGTAGGTCGGATCGAATTCTATCGCGGTGACGGCAGCCGACTCGCGACATGGGAGTGGAAGTACGGAGCTGACGTCGAAGAAGTAATTTATAGAGTGACCCGCGAACAACTGCCTTCGGAGAAACTTCATGTTGCCTGGATCGGGGAAACGGGAGCCGGCCCGAGTTCGGGAAAACGGGCCAGACTGTTTCACCTCCATTACGTAAATCCAGAGCCAGATACGGTCGTCAGTGAAATCCGGTTTCTCCCCGGCGACACAGCGTCTTCACCGTTCATCGCCGCCATCACACTTCAACCCTAAAGCAAACCCCCATGAAGCTCGCACGCAGGACAACTAATGCCCGGATTCGTCGAAGGTTGAATGCGGTGAGTTGTTTCCAATGCGTGTTGCTCGCGCTGTGTTTCGGCGCGGTGCCCACGATGCGCGGGATTGGGGCTGAAGGTTATCGTTCACGACAGCTAAACGACCCCAATTTCTCCACCGTCACCGTCTCGAACGACTGGGCGTTCACACGCGTTCACGCGCAGGAGGCCTGGCAGGCGCTGCACGGTGCGACACAGGCGGTCGAGCGGGTGGTGGCAGTCATTGATGAGGCGACCGACATGAATCATGTCGAGCTGCAGGATCATCTCTGGGTGAACCAGGGCGAGCTGGGAAAGTGCGGTGGGGTCGACGATGACCACAACGGTTTCGTCGATGATTTTCATGGCTGGGACTTTGTCGGCAGGGATAATTCTCCGACCACGGGATTTCTTTTCAGCAGAAGCCAGCACGGCACATTGGTAGCCGGATTGGTCGTGGCGGATCATGATAATGGCGTCGGCATCGTGGGAATGGCCCCAAACGCGAGGATCATGCTGTTGCGATGGCACGGAAGCGGTATGACTCTGAAGCGCAAAGTGACCGCTTTGAGCGATGCCGTGACGTATGCTCTCAACAACGACGCTCACATCATAAACCTCAGTGGGGGGATTCCATTGGTTCCATCAAGACCGGCGGACCAATCTTATCTGGACAAGCTTGATCTGGTGTTCCGGAAGGCCTGGGAGCAGGGGGTGCTGGTCGTGTGTGCAGCCGGGAATCTCGGTGGTAATCTGGATGACCAGCTGGGGTTGAAATTTTGGGCGCCCGCAATGTTCAGCTACGAGAACATCATCTGCGTTACGGGCAGCAGCCCGCAGCCCGAGAAACGGGTTTATGCGTGGGGCACGAACAGCGTGGATATCGCCGCTCCCGGTTTTAACATCTACGGTCCGGTTCCCAAAAATCGGTTTGCATGGTCGGATGGCTCTTCCTTTGCCACACCATTGGTCAGTGGCGCGGCGGCGCTGGTGTGGGGAATGATGCCGAAATTGAAGGCCTCGGAGGTGCGCTGCCTTCTGCTCAGCACCGCGAGACCACTGCCACCTGCAAACGTCGTCGCCGGCGAAGAATGGGGCTACACGCCACCGGCGAAACCCAACAGCGTCCTTGATCTTTCTTTTGTAACGGATGCCTACGACGCCTATCTGAACGGCACGCCTTACCACTCTTGTTTCCCGGCCAATGTCAAGGATCGTGTGTTGCCAAACGAGTGATGCTCCCCACGCTGATCCCCGACTGCGGCAACCCGCGCTTTCGCCATGTCGAATACCAATCCGCTCACCATCTCGGTGGCATTTTATGGAAAACACGGGGACCTATGCCGGCGTTTTCTCACTCATCTCTACCGGTTTACTTCTCCGGCTGATTTCGAGCTCCGCGTGGGCCTTAACGCCGTCGGCGTGGAGACGACAGACTTTGTGAAATCGGCCACTGGGGAGTTCGGCAATATCTGGGTCCACTCCGAACCAACCAACATCTACAAATCGCCGCTCATGGCGAAGCTGTTCAACATGAAACCGATCGAGACGGATTGGGTCATCTGGTTTGATGATGATTCATATCCCTATCGGGGCGATTGGTTGACCGGTCTAAAGCTCAAAATGGAATCCCACCCTGAGATCGATGTCTGGGGCAATCCCTTTTTCACCGACGCGGATAAGGCGGCCGTCAACTTCATTCAAGCCGCGTCGTGGTATCAGGGCAAACCGTTCAATCACGTCAAGCCAACCGGCGAACGCAGCGAACGGCCGCTGCTCACGTTTGTCGAGGGAGGATTCTGGGCCGCCAAAACGACCGTTCTGACGACGCTTGACTGGCCGGACCGGAGGCTCGTCCAGCACGAGGAGGATTACATTTTTGGTGAGGCACTGCGGCAAAACGGGTTCAAGATTGGCCGTTACAAATCCGGTGTCCGCATCAGCGACGCCGTACGGCGATGCCCGCCCGATACGCCCTGCAGTTACGAATCCCTTTCAGTCCCCGCCTGACGCCTCCGATTTCGGACGAAGGCAACGATACGCGGCCTCATTCCAGCACGACGCATCGTTCACGTCCGACTTCGATCACACTGCGGTCGGGCCTGGAACAAATTTCAGCGACACACCGTTGATGCAATAACGTTGATCCGTCGGCGTATCGTAACCTTCTCCTTTGAAGACATGTCCGAGGTGGCCGTCGCATTGGGCACATAGAATCTCCGTTCGCAATGACCCGGTTGACCGGTCTTCACGAGCGAGCACGTTTTTCGCGTCCGCCGGATCGTAAAAAGACGGCCAGCCGCAATGGGAATCAAACTTCTCCTTGGAAGAAAACAGCGCGGCACCGCAGCCACCGCAGACATACGTCCCCTCCCCCTGCGACTTGAATTCTTCATACGCAGGGCCGAACGACGGCTCCGTGCCCGCCTGCCGTAGAACACGAAACTGTTCCGGCGTCAGTTCACTTCGCCACTGTTCATCTGTTTTCTCAGACGTCTTGTTGGTCGCTTTAGAATTGTTGTCATCGGTGTCCATGCCGGGATGTTATCGGGTGACATCCGGTTGAACAGGAATTTTACCGTGCGGACCGGGTCAAGGTGGGCTTTCCTTTCACGGGTCATTTTACTACGGTATTGGCATGCGCAACGATGCCTCCGACGAGGAACGCGACCAACACGCGAGGGAATGTCCCGCAGTCCCGCTTCGGCCAAAGAAAAAGCTCCCCTTCAATCGCGACTGGCGGCTTCCGAAGGTCCTTTCTGAACAACGAGTTGCCAGCGACCGCGACCGGCATTCATGCATTAGCCTGATGCCTTTCGGAAACCCGAGGTGATTGTCGTGGAGGGACAACATGAGAATAGCCCAGCGTTTCAACGCTGGGTTAAGCGAGGGGGAAGTCCCGGAGGAACGGCAGAAACCCTGGTCCGGTTTTGGTTAAACTGGAGCCGTGACCGGAGCGCGGGCTTCAGCCCACTTCAACACGATCTGGTTTGGCGGCATTGAAGTGGCGTAAACGCCGCGCTCCGGCAAGAAACCGAAAACCGGCCACAAGATTATTTAAACGGCTCTGAGCCGGAACCATGCAGTTGCGATGGGGAGCGTCGCCGGCCCGGCGACGACTTTATCCCGGGTCCTTCCCTGCGCACCCGAGGGTTGTCTAAAGTTGGAGGGCGCAAGCGCTCGGCGGGCCGCCGAGCGCAGCCGGCCAGCGGCCGGCGCTCCCCTTTCAACTGCATGGTTCCGGCTGAGAGGCTGTCTGAAAATGTAGCGGCAGGCATCGCTGCCAGCCGTGGAGCCGGCGCTGCCAGCCCGGCGGAAAAAACGCTCCGCAACGCCAAGCGCGTAAGAACTTCCCAGTCAGCATTGAAAGGTAGGGCGTGTCGCGCCGCGCGCGCCGTTCCCGTATTTTCAGCAATCTATCGTGTTCAGTCAGTGTAGGGATATCGACCTTCGAGTTCGCCCTTCACTTGCAATGATGCAGCGTTCCGATCTCAACCAATTTAGAATGCGCGCCAGGTTGGAAGGTTCTCTCAACTCGGAACCAGCAGCCGCGCGCGCACGCCGACGGCGTGAAGGAAAGGAGGGAATCTGTGCTCGTCGCTTCGCTCCTCGGAAGAGTAGGAGAGGCTGGCCTTTGGCTCGACCGGCCACGGTGACTGCGGCAGATCACCGACGCCGCCCGCTGGATATATTTGCCAGAGAGTGCCTGGAGTTCGCGCCCCTTCGGGATCACGAACCCGGCACACACTGGAATCTTGGTGCTGCCGCTTTCACATCGGCAGCGCGGTGCGAGAGACTGTGGACCGAGACTGCTTCGGGCTTCGCTCCTCACGCTCATCCACAGACTCTCCACCGCAAGGGGCGCTGACTCCACCGTTTCTGACCGCTGCGTTCCTCTACACTCCATTGCGCCGGCGTCGATCTCCCGTTGGTCGACCGAAAGCACGAGCTGCATTACGTTTCGCGGCAACTCCGCAGCCCGAGCCCGTCGGAGACAGCGAACGCGACCCCGCAAGAATTGTCGGGTTTCGTTCGCAGTCCGATCGGACGTGATCACAAAGGGTGCGTTCCTGTCCGGGCACAACAAACATTGTGCGTTCGCTCCAGTCATTCGTTCCTCATTTCTTCCGCACATAAATCCGTTCTCGCAGCCACTCCCCGTTGGCGGGGTCCCCTCTGCGCGGAATTATCTCGCACAATGTGCCGTTGTGCCCGGTCAGGCGTCTGATCTGTCATGGTCACTGCGGAACCCGGACCTTCGCGCTCGTCCGGGCAGTGACCACGCCAGCCCATCTGGCACCCTTTGCGCCACGTCCTCCCGGGACCACAGCACTCCACCATCGTTGAAATCACCGGGGTCGCTTTGGGAGAACCAGCTTCTGGTTGATTTGAAGTTTCCTCGGATCGACACCTGGGTTCGCGTTCATGAGTTCCCGAATTGGAATCTTCTTCTGCTTCGCAATTTTCTCAAACGTATCTCCGATCTGAACGCGGTAATAACTCGCTGCGCCTGGGTTGTCTGTCACGTCCGGCTTTTTCTTCAGTGATGCTTCGATCTCCTGGGAGTATCGCTCCCGGGCTGACTCCCACATTTCATCAAACACATTGGTCCCAAATTTCTGTTTCACTCGAGCAACGGAAACTTCGTTGTAGCCATCCATGTAGGCGACCAACCCGGCCGAAACCAGACAGCCGGCAACGGGTTGTAGTGAGACCCCGCACCGCTCGCTCATCAGTCTCTGATAGGTGTAGAACTCAGGCGAAGGCAGGCCAATGGTTTTTACCGTAAACAAGCCATTGTCCAAATCCTGCCGGGCTTCACTCCTTCCCTGCTCAGTCGCCTTGATCACATTGGTGGGGTAGCCGTCTTCACCCAACCCGGTCGCCGGAGTCGCATTAGGCTTGGTGTCCGCATGAGACACGTAGCCATCGGTGGCACAAAAGCACACCCCACTCAGCAGCAATGTCACCATCGGGCTCAATCTCATACATCGCAGGATATCAGCGTCGTGGCCGCTGTCCATCTGTTCCTTGAACCGCTTCACTCCACCCTCGTTGAAATCACCGGGGTCGGCAGGACGAAATCAAAAATCTCAAATCGTAAATCATAAATAGCTGCATGACTTTGGCATTCGGTTTTGGTGTTCGTCATTGGTCATTTGACATTTGTTCCGTGCTTCCGTTCCTGCCTCCCGCCCTCCCGCGCCCGCTTGATTGCCTCGGGGGCTTGGGCGGTGCCCTCTGAAGACTACTCCCACCAGCCAGCCTCGGCCGCGGGCTTTCATCCGTGAAGGGCGAGTGTCCGAACCGATCAGCACAGCAGTTAAAAAAAGACCATGAAAACAAACATCACCACATCCACATCATCACCACATCATCACCACATCATCACCACATCCACATCATCACCACATCCACATCATCACCACATCCACATCATCACCACGTTCCGCAGCTTCGCAGTCGTCAGCCAAGGCGCAGACCCGGAGTCAGGGGCTCCCGAGCCGTCCCGATCAACAGCCTCAGCACAATACAGAAGGAGCTCTGGAGTCGGTGTTACCGACCATTGACATGAAGCGGCGGCGATTCCATCGCGGCCTTCGTACCGAGCGGGTGCTACCCCTGTTGTTGAAGGAGGCACCGGAGTTTTACGAGCGCGTTGAAGTAGTGGGCAAATGGGTCTGGCTCGCGTTCAGCGAGAAGCAGCCGCCGGAGGTGACCGCGCACTTGGCGGAGCTGGGATTCCATTGGAACAACCGTCGCGCCGTCTGGCAGCACCCCTGCGGAGCCGAGGCGCAAGGCACCGCTCACGATCCACACCAGAAATATCAAAGCTACTTCCCCGCGCAGATCGCCACCGCATGACATCAGCGGTGGGGCGGCTCTTCCGCGGCTTCAATAGCGACAACCGCCAGGTCTCATCGCGAGCGCTTTTCTATTCTCGCTACTCCACAGATTTCCGGTTGCGCGAGCCATCAAATTGGATACCTTAGAATTGTCAGTGATACAGCCTTTCCACTGAGTCGTTGAGTTCAATTCAGGAACTTGCTCAATGAATGAACAGATCAAACTTTCGGCTGTTGTTGTTCTGGGTGTTTTTGCCGGAACGGCTATCGCCGTAGTGTCGTTTCATGAGTCGGCTGGGGAGGATTTCGCCCGATTCCTTCGTGCTTGTAGCGTCATCGCGTTTGGTATCACCGCATTTTATTCATTTCTGCTCACCTCGATTATGATCTGTACTGGAAAAAATGGACAGGGGATTCTCTTAGAAAGAGAATTGAAAAATGAAGCGACGACGACATAGCCAGGAATTCAAGAAAGAGGCGGTTCGTTACATGGTCATGGAAGGGGAGAGTGCGCCAGCAGTGGCCGAACGACTGGGAATCAACAGCAATCTGCTCTACCGCTGGAAGGGCGATTTCCTCGAGGAACTCGAAGGGGGCACCAAGGAAAGCACCCAGATGAGCCCCAAGGAAATGGCCGCTGAGATCCAGAGCCTGCGCCAGCAGCTGGGTCGCAGCGAGCGGATCAACGAGATATTAAAAAAAACGGTGGTCTACTTCGCCAAGGACGAACAATGAAGCTTGAGTTCATTCACCAGAACATGGGCGAGTATCCGTTGAAGGAACTCTGCGAGGCCCTGGAGGTGGCCCCTTCGGC
>Ga0209390_10001921_pt1 | contig 38140 bp, 35 predicted proteins | sample BON01_FD_187212 | JGI IMG/M metagenome (GOLD analysis project Ga0209390, IMG submission 187212) | Freshwater microbial communities from Lake Bonney liftoff mats and glacier meltwater in Antarctica - BON-01 (SPAdes) (version 2) | ecosystem: Environmental > Aquatic > Freshwater > Ice > Glacier...
AACTTCGCTCCGATGCCCGAGGTCACGCCGGTGGGTGAGCCGGGGCCGATGTCGAGCACGGGCGGCAGGCTGTCTTCGTAGTAGCTCGGCCATTTCCCGGTCCCGGAGCGCCAGCCGTAGTCAGAGCCGCTCACGACATGATTGATCCGCGTCGGGCGATACCAGGGCATGCCGAGGTCCCACTCCATGTCGGCGTCGTAGGTGAAAATGTCGCCGTGGCGATTCAGGGCGATGTCGTATTGGTTGCGGTAACCGACCGAGAGGACTTCGTAGGTCTTCGCGACGGGGTCGAACTCGGCGACCCATCCGCCGGGGGCGAGGCGACCACGGGCGTGGCCGCGGGCATCCCACTGGCGGGGGAGGAGGTGATCTTCGTGCCAGTTCACGACACGGGAACCGGCGATATCCATGAGGTTGGTGTGGTTGCCGGCGACGACGTAGATGCCTTTGCCGTCAGGCGTGGGCTCGAGGGCGTGATTGCCGTGCTCGCCTCCGCCGGTCGCGCCGGGGAGCTCTTCGACGGCATCAAGTTTACCGTCGCCGTTGGAGTCGTGGATACGCACGAGCGGTTTGCCGCTGAGGTTGGCGTAGAGGGAGTCAAAGGCGTAGGTCAGGCCCATCGCGCCGGAGACGGTCGCGGGGATCTTTGCCGCGGTGACGTCGCTGCCTTTGACGGTGATTTCATAAATGCCCTTGTCGCCCTGGTCCGAGGCATAGAGCTTGCCGCCGGGGCCTTTGGTGAGGGCCACCCACGATCCCTGCTCTTCGCGGGGCACGGTGTAGAGCAGCTCGACTTTGAATCCGTCGAGCACGGTGATCTCGTCGGCGGGGAGGGGACTCTTCTTTGCCGGGGTGCCGCCGCCGGGTTTGCCGGTGTAGTTCGGGATGCCCCAGGGGCCGCCGCCGATTTTGGCTCGCGAGGTCACTTTGTCAGTCCAGGCGGCGTCGTCAAAGGCGGGCTGCTCCCAGCCGGTCGCGGGGGCTTTCTTTGTCATCTTCCAGTCCGGAGTGGTGATGACTTTGATCTCTTTGCCGTCGGCGAGTTTGATCTCGAGTTTAAAAATCATCGCGGCGGAGCCCCCGGCGTTTTGTCCGCGGATTGCGACGACGTTTTTTCCCGGCTGGACGAGAGACTTGGCGCCGGTGACCTCGATGGGCTGATCCCAGTCGGGGCTGCTACCGATCTTTTTGCCATTGAGCGAGAGATCCATTTTGTTGTCACAGGTTCCGTAAAGGCGGGCCGAGGCGATCGAGGATCCGGCGGGGATCTCGAAAGTCTTGCGGAACCAGAGCTCTTCGTTCGCCTTGCCGCCGGTCTCGTCCCAGATCCATTGCAGGTCGGCATCTGCGGCGAGCCAGGCGGCGCGGTCTTTCGCATTGGGGGCGGCGGCTCCAGCAGCGGGTTTCGGGGCGGCTTTGGCGGCACCTGTCTCGATCGCTTTTTTCAGCACGGCCGCGCCGGCTTCTCCGCTGAGTCGCTGGAGCCGGATGTCTTTGCACTCAACCCGCATCGGTGCCCCGGCGTGGAGTTGCAGGCCGATGAGACCTTTGGCAAGAGACTCGGGATGGCTGTCGGTGATGTCTACGGTGGTGACGCCATTGATCTGATGGATGAGCCGGTTCCCGACGACGACGACCCGAAGGGTGTTCCACTCCCAGTCGGTCAGTTTCGCCCCGTCGCCCACTTCGCCGACGACCTTGACCGCACTGTCGGCTCCGATCTCGATGCGCTGGCCGCGCTTGGCGATGATGCCGCGTTTTCCCATCTTCTCCCCGTAGAGCATCCCGAAATACTCGGGGCTGGGGTGGAGATCGGCTTGGTAACCGGCGAGGACAAAATTGGCCTCATCGACGAGGCTACTGCGGTATTGCAAGCCCGAGTTGTTGCCCCGGAAGCGGACCTGGAGGCTGATTTCGAAGTCGCTCAGCCCGCCACCCTGCCAGATGAGAAAAGTGTTTCCCTTTGTCGGATTTTCCGCCGTCGTCTCACCGATAATGACCCCGTCGGCGACGCTCCAGAACTGAGGCAGGCCTTTCCATCCGTCGAGGTCTTTGCCGTTGAAAAGGACCTCATCCTGAGCCGCCGCCATGACGGGGCCGGCCATGACGAAGGCGAGGAGTCCTGAGAAAAAGGGGGTTTTCCGATACATACCCCTTTTTGCACCAAATTAGCCGCCGCGTCGAGTCCGCAACTCCGCCTGTGTGGGGCGAGAGGGGGCCTCAGTGATCCAGCGCAAAGGTGCCTCCGTATCCCGGACGGTAGAGACGCAGCCCGGTCCGCTCGGCGATCTCTTCAAAATGGTTATCGACAGCGTAGAGCCGGACTCCGTCATGGAGTGCGATGGAGGCGACGAGGACATCGAGCCATGGCACCGTCAGGCCGCCGTCGCGGAGGCGCCAGGCGAGACTTATGGCACGTTCCCAGTCATCCTCCCGTGTCGGCCGGTAGGGGACTACGGAAAAATACCGCCCGAGACGCTGGCGTTCGCTTTTACGAGCCCCGCCCATCACTTCGAGCCTTACCGGAGAACACCACTGAGCTTCGTAGTGATCAAGCAGGGCCTCGAGGGCGACCTTAACGTCTAGGCGCCCCTTGCGGCGCAGCCCCTCGATCCAGGCGGAGGAATCGACCATTACCATGGCTTACTCAACGGCGAGAGGCGGGACGGGATTCGCGGAATCGCGCTCGACGTCATCCCCGTCAGGGTAATCAAACGCGCTCTCGCGAATGAGTCGGCCGAATTCCCGGGCGCGGCGGCGGTTGACAAACTCCAGGATTGCCCGGGCGAGTGCAGGGCTCTTTTGACTCTCGCCAGTCAATGCCATGACCTCGTTAAGGGTTGCTTCGTCGATGTCAACGCTGATGCGCATGACTTCTACAGTTGATTACTTTTGAATCAAATGCAATTCAATTTTGCTGCAAATAGCGAGAATGGGTAGTGCGATCCTCCTTCACGGATGAAACGGCCAGAAGATCGGGATGAAGATTACCGCGATGATCCAGAGGATGAGATTGAGCGGCGCGCCTACTTTGGGGAAATCGGAGAAGCGATAGCCGCCCGCGCCGAAGACGTAGGTGTTGGTCTGGTAGCCGATCGGAGTCATGAAGCTGGCGCTCGCGCCGAACATCACCGCGACGACGAAAGGGCGCGGATCGACCCCGATAGAGTAAGCGATCCCAATGGTGATGGGGGTCAGGAGAATGGCGACGGCATTGTTCGTGACGATCTCGGTCAGCAGCGAGGCGATCAGATACACGGCGGCGAGAACGACGACGGGGGAAAAGTGTCTCAGGGCACCGGTCGTGCCGTTGACGAGGAGCTCGGCCGCGCCCGTGTTTTCCATGGCCTTGCCCAGCCCGAGCGTGCCGAAGATGAGGAAGAGGATGCTCCAGTCGACCGACGAATAGACCTCGCGTACATCAATGCAGCGGGTCAGCACGACAAAGGCGGCGGCGGCGAGCGCGGCGGGACCGATGGGGAGGATCTCAAAGGCGGCGAGCAGGACGACAGCGAGGATCGCGCCGATCGCGAGAGGTGCCTTTTCGATGCGGAACGGCTTTTCGCGGGTCTCGCTGAGACTGAGAAAATCGTCATCATCCTGCATCCGGGAGAGGTTCCCCTCGGGTCCTTCGAAGATGATGGTGTCGCCGAAGCGGAAGGGCACGTCGAGGAAGTTTTCCTGCAAGTGGACCCCGCGACGATGCACCGCTGCCGCCCGGACGCCGTAGCGGCGGCGGAAGCCCAGTTCGCGGATGGACTTGCCGATGAAGCTCGACTGGGGCCCGACGATCGCTTCTACGAGACGCAGGGACGAGGGGCTCATCGGCGTCTCGGAGTGGCTCTCCGAACCGAAATCGAGACCGTTCATTTCCTGGATCCGCGCGATGCCGCGCGAGGGAGCGGTGAGCACGAGGATGTCGCCCGGCTTGCAGATGAGTTCGTCGATGGGGGTGTCGTCGATGCGGTGACCGTCGCGAATCACTTCGAAGATGCGGATCGAGCGGCCTTTCCCCAGAGGCGTCTCGGCGAGTGGCTTCCCGAGCATGGCCGAGTTCTCGAGGACGATGGCGTGGGTGAAAAAGCTGCGAGTGTCCTCGCTCGAGAGCAGGGAAGAGAGAGTCTCGCGATTGGGGAGGAGCTTGCGCCCGATCACCAGCATGTAGGCGGCCCCGACGGCAGCGTAGATGAGACCGAGCTTGGTGATCTCGAAAATGCCGAAAGGGGCGAGTTTTTGCTCCACCGCCACGCCCGAGACGAGGATGTTCGTCGAGGTGCCGATGAGAGTCACGGTGCCGCCGAGGATGGAGAAAAACGAGAGGGGGATGAGCAGTCGCGAGGCCTTCACCCCCGAGCTGCGGGCGAAGCCGAGGAGGACGGGCAGGAAGACCACGACGATGGGCGTATTGTTCATCAGCGCCGAGAGCGGGATGACGATGGCGGCGAGGAGCACGATCGCCTTGATCTCACTCTTCCCGGCGACGCGGGTGAACAGGCGGGCGACCCGCTCGATCGTCCCCGTGCGGGTGAGGGCCGCGCTCAGGACAAACATTGCACCGATCGTGAGCGGCGCGTTGTTGCTGAAGATCGAGGCGACATCTTTTTCACTGATCGTCCCTGTCACAATGAGAATCGCCAGCGCGCTGAGGGCGACGAGGTCAGGCGGACACCACTCCTTCACGAAGGCCACAAAGACCGCCGCGAGCAGGACAAAGACTAAAATCAGTTGGAGGTTTTCCCCGGTCATCGCGGCGATGGTAATCGATTATTTTCGCGATGCTGTAAAAAATCGCCTCCCGGCCTCACTCGCCGCGGCGGCGGAACCAGCCGGTGATCGAGTGCCGCTCGCGGCGTGAGGGGAGAACCTCGTGCCAGAAGTCGCCGGAGAGAAAAAGGACGAGCTTGCCGAAGGCGGGCGCGACATCGAGGGAGGGGCCGTTCAGCCCGGCTTCGCGGTCGGTGTAGATCCTCAGTTCGCCGCCGTCGTCGGTGCTCCACTCGGGATTGAGATAAACGATGGTCGAGACGAGGCGGGCCTCGCTCTCGCGATGGCGGTCGAGGTGGGCTTTGTAATGAGCACCGGCAGGGAAACAGGCGAGATGGGCTTCGAGGTCGAAGAGGCCGAGGAAAAGTTCGCGATTGAGGGCGGTGCGGAGGTCTTCCATGCGGTCCCAATATCCCTGCTGTGCCGCCGTCAGGTCAGTGGGATCGAGCCAGCGGACGTGGTCACTGCGGATCTCCGCGCGAACCTGTTTTTCGCCGCCCCGGCCCACCGCCGCTGCCCGGTAGGTGCCATCGTGCCAGAGCGTCTCGATCTCGGTGACGAGGGCCCCGCCGGCCTCGCGAGGGAGAAAATCGGGGGCGATGACGTAGCCGGTCGCGGCGAGTTCACTCGCGAGGGCAGAGAGGTCGCTGGCGGCCGGATGACCGGCGACACGGGGAGTTGTCATTCAGGGTGAGTCATGGCAAACCGACTCGGATAGTTCACCGCGACGCCGATGTCAATTCGTCCCTCTTTTCGGGCACCGTAAATACGTCCTCGACAGTCCCGCCTGCGGTGGGCACTCTCCCCTGAAGTGATGTTGATCGATTTTCCTGCTCTCGCCCCCGTTTTTGCCGCCGCTCCCGCTCCCCACGCAGCCGGGCTGATGCCGGTGGACTGGATCATCATCGTGATTTACGCCATCTCGACGATCGTGCTCGGCTGGTGGTTCGGACGCAGCCAGACGACGGCGAAGGAGTATTTCGTCGGCTCGGGGAACATGAACCCCGCCCTCATCGGGGTCTCCCTTTTCGCCTCGCTCCTGAGCACGATCACCTATCTCTCGATCCCCGGTGAGACGCTGGGCAAAGGGCCGATCTTTCTCACGAACTACCTCGCCTATCCCCTCATCTACCTGTTCGTGGCCTACTTTCTCCTGCCCGTCTACATGCGTCAGCGGGTCACGAGCGCGTACGAGCTGCTCGAGGCGAGACTGGGGCTGAGTGTCAGGCTCCTCGCGGCGGGGATGTTCCTCCTCCTGCGGCTCGTCTGGATGTCTCTGCTGATCTATCTGATGTCCACCGCGATCGCCACGATGATAGGGATCGAGGGAAAATGGGTTCCCTACATCGCCCTTGTCACCGGGGCCATCTCCGTCACGTATGCGACCCTCGGCGGACTGCGGGCGGTGGTCATCACCGATCTCATCCAGACGATACTCCTCTATGGCGGGGCGCTCCTCGTCATCGGGGTCATCACGGTGCGGATGGGCGGGTTCAGCTGGTTTCCCGGTGAGTGGAATGCGAACTGGGACGAGCAGCCGGTCTTCAGTCTCGATCCGGGAGTCCGGGTGACGCTGGTGGGGACCTTCCTGTCGGTCCTGATCTGGTATATTTGCACGGCGGGCGGGGATCAGGTCTCGGTGCAGCGCTTCATGGCGACGAAGGATCTGCGGGCCGCGCGCATCGCCATCGCGATCCAGTTGTCGATCGGCGCGCTCGTGGGGCTGACGCTCGGGATAGCGGGATTCGCCCTGCTCGGCTACTTCAATGTCCATCCGGAATTCCTCCCCGAAGAGCTGCGCGTGCCCGAGGCGGCGGACAAGATCTTCCCGCATTTCATCGCGGCGCACCTGCCGCCGATCATCTCGGGTCTGGTCGTGTCAGGACTCTTTGCGGCGGCGATGTCGAGTGTCGATTCGGGGGTGAACTCGATCACTGCGGTCGTCACGAGCGACTTCGTGGATCGTCTCCGCACCAAACCGATCTCCGAGTCGCGGCGCGTCTGGCTCGCGAGAGTGATCGCCTTCTCGGTAGGGGCGATCGTGGTGGGGTTCAGCAGCTTCATCGGAAAAGTTCCCGGCAATATCACGGCGGTGACGAACAAGACGGTCAATCTTCTGACAGTCCCGATCTTCTGCTTTTTCTTCTTCGCCCTCTTCGTGAAGTTCGCCCGTCCCGCAGGCGTCTGGGCCGGGGCGATCACGGGGACACTCGCCGGAGGCCTCATTGCTTTTTCCGGTCCGATCTTCGGCAATGATCCGGTCACCGGGACCGACCCGATTTCCTTTCAATGGATCGCCCCGGTCACGCTCGTGGTGAACATCGTCGTCGGACTGGCGGTGAGTTTTCTGGTTTCCCGCATTGATAAACGTTCCGATATCGCTATATGAAGACACTGCTCTCCACCCGTCCCGCATGGACTCTCTCCACCCTCACTACTGCTGCGCTGGCGCTCTCTTCGTGCTCCGTTGAACCGCCCCCGGTGACCCGTATGAAACTGAGTCAGGCCATCGAGGGCAAAGCGATCACGGTGCTGCGCGAGGGACTGCGGGTCACCGGCGAGGAAAATTTCTGGGTCTCGATGCATGCGGCCGAGGGGCTCACCCTGGGCGGGCTCGGGGCCGAGGTGATCGAGTTCGTCGAGCCCAAGCTCGCGACCGAGACCGATGCCCAGCGCCTCTGCGGCGTCGCCCGCGAACTGGTGCGCGCCGGGAAACGCGAGCACGTCGCGGTCCTCACCGAAGTCCTCGCCCGGCCCGATGCCCACGGCCACACCCATGCGGCCGAGAGCCTCTACAAGGTCAACGAAGTCGGCGACGAGGCGATCATGCGCGAGCGTTTTGAAAAAGGCGGCGATATCAAGCTGCGGCTCATGGCGGCGGCGGCGCTGGCGCGCCGGGGCGATGCCGGGGCCCTCGCTTTCATCCGTGAGAGTGTCGCCGGGTCCGATCCCGACGGCCTGCAAATCGGCGCCTGGATCCTCGGCATCATCGGGGACGCGAGCGACATCGAGCCTCTCCGCAAACGCCTCGCCGACGCGCCCTCGCCGATGATCCACGCCTACATCGTGAACGCCCTCGCCGCGCTCGGGGATGCCGAAGGCCTGCAACTCCTCAGTCGCAATCTCGAAGACCCCGATCCCGGCATTCGCACCTACGCCGCCACTTTCGCCGGCGATGCGAGAGCCTATTCGACCCAGCCGCAACTCGAGGCCATGCTCGACGATCCTTTTCAGGATGCCCGCGTGCGCGCCGCCCAGACCCTTTTACAATTATCCCAATGAGACAAAGCAAAACTCTGAAACGCATCCGCGAAGGCGGACTCGCGCGCTGTGCCAACCTAGGCAGCAACATCCCGCCCTACATCGCCCACGCCGCGCGCGCCGGGTATGACTGCATCTGGCTCGACCTCGAGCACCGCGGCTTCGAATACCGCGAGCTGCAGGCGCTCATGGCCCACTTCCGCCTTTACAACATCGACTGTCTCCTCCGCGCCCCCACCCTGGAAAAGACCGGCCTCTACCGCTATCTCGAGGACGGGGCGACGGGCATCATGATCCCCCACGTCTCCACCGCCGCGAAGGCGCGTGAACTCGTCCAGTCCGTGAAGTTCCCCCCCATCGGCGATCGCGGGCTCGACAACGCGGGCTTCGACTCCGACTACCGCATCACTTCCAATAACATCGAGTACATCGAGTGGGCGAATCGCGAGACCTTTCTCGTCGTCCAGATCGAGACGCCCGAGGCGGTCGAGAATGTCGAAGAGATCGCCGCCGTTCCCGGAGTCGACATGCTCTTTGTCGGGCCCGGAGATCTCGGGCTGCGCTACCAACTCGCCGGAGATGAAGACGGCGCCATGCTCGAGGCCGCCTTCGAGCGGGTCGCCGCAGCCTGCAAAGCCAACGGAGTCGCCTGGGCCTGCCCTTCGGGCACCGTCGAAGACATGCGCAAACGCCGCGCCCAGGGTGCCCAGATGCTCGCCAACTGCGGCGATTTCATGATCCTCCGCGACGGTCTCATGGACAGCTCGGCGATGTTTGATGAGGTGTAGGGGGAGGTGATCGTCAACCTCACGGCGGCGGCAGGCGTTTCGTCGAGATCGTGACGGCGAGGGAGCTGCTCACTCCCGCGTATCCCTTGAAGCCTCCTGTCACCGGCATGACTCCGCGGGGATGGTGGCTCACCCCGACGGCGACGTGGCCGGGCCCGCTGCGGCGTCCGATCGAGGGATCGTAGCCGGTCCAGCCGAGATCGGGCAGGTAGATCTCGGCCCAGGCATGGGTCGAGCCGCGACCGACTTTCGAATTTTTACTCTCAAGATAGCCGCTCACGAAGCGGGCGGGGAATCCCATGGCGCGGGCCATTTCGATCATCAGTACGGCCATGTCGCGGCACGAGCCGCTCGCGAGATCGAGTGTGGTCACGGGAGACTGCACGCCGTGCTCTTCGCGCCGGTTGTAACGAATCGTGCGGTAAATGAGTCCGGTCAGTTCATCGAAGACGGGGCGCTGCATGCCGGCGGCGGGGGAAAGTCCGCTCGACGCGAACCAGCGACGCAGTCGCTCGACTGTGGGCGGGTAGGTGAACTGCCGGTAAGGGACCGTGGCGAGCTCGTCGATCCCGGCGAACTGCGGCGGGTAGGCAACGTAAAGCGGGGCCTGGTCTCCGGTTTCTGCGGGGGGCAGATCGATGATGAATTCGCTCCGGATCGTCAGTTCCGAGGCGGTCCCGGAGAATTCGGCAATGGCGATGGAGTTGTCGAGGATGTCGCGATACCAGCGTATCGTCGAGGCGGGGAAGGTCTCGAGATTCATCGTCTCGAGCTGCACGTCGTGCCCCTCGCGTGGTCGCAGGACGAGCCGGTGGGGAGTGAAGGAGACCGGGCGCGAGTAGGTGTATTTGGTCTCGTGCAGCAGGTAGAGCCGCTCGCGGGGCTCTTTCCGGATATTGAGGATTTCCATGGCAGACTGGAATTAGAGCAGCGCGATGGCCTCGTCGGCCTGGCGCAGCGAATCCCGCGTGATGGGGATGAACTCATTGTCGAGCGAGTTGCAGATGACCTGGATGCTGTTTAGCACGGGGGGGCCGAAAATGGTGCAGACCGCCGCGTCGGCCGCGTCCCGCCCTGTTGCGATGCGGACGAGTCCATTGAGCGGCGCGAGCCTGGTGGGGTCAAAGACATACCAGAAACCGCCAATGAAGACTTCGATGACGGCGTGGAAATCCGGCGGATTGAGGAGGTGCGCGTAGCAGGTCACATAGCGCGCCGGGACGCTCATGGCACGGCACAGGGCGATCGCGAGATGGGCAAAGTCGCGGCAGACGCCCTCGCGGGTCTCGAGGGTATCGACGGCAGAGGATTGCTCGTTCGAGGTGCCGCTGACGTAGGCGACATGGTCGTAGATCCAGTCGCAGATCCCGGCCGCGAGCGAGTGGGGATCGGTGAGATGCCCGAAGAGATCGAGAGCCTGTTTTCTGAGACGATCCGACTGGCAGTAGCGGCTCGGAAAGAGATGGGAGACCGCGTCGGGGGAGAGACTGCCGGGCCCGTCCGGATTGAGGTCGGCGACCTTCACGAGCTTGATCGTCGTCGTCACATCGGCCTGGTAGCGTACGTGCAACTGTCCCCGGAAAGAGGGCTGGATGCGGGTGAACCGATTCATCCCCGTGCCCACGGTGAAGTCCTCGCTCGCGACATCGGGATCGATGTGGAAATACTCCTTTTCGATATGCTGACCGCCTGTCTCGAGACATTTCAGTGCAAAAAGGAAAGTCGCTCTCCCGTCCACCTGATAAAACAACTCGGAGCTGACCCGGAATCTCATGCGCGCACCCTAGCACATCGAGCGGTCTCTTCCAACGGTCAAGTGCTCTGCCATTTGCACGAAAATTACCCGGGAATCGGAGCGAGCTCCCCGCTCTCCAATCCTTTTGCCTCCGCATACTTGCGCGAGACGATCAGCCGGATCCCCGCCGGCACGACCTCGACGGAAAACGGCATCTCCCCGATGCATTCGCCATCGATCTCCAGTTTCAGAGGCGGCGTGGCCGTGAGCTGGAGCTTTGACGCCCTGATGTAGCGCAGCTCCGAACCGCCGTGGAATTGTTTCGTGAGCAGACGAAAGATGATTTTCACGATTCCCCAGAGGGAGCTGTTCGAGGCTACGAGCAGATCGAGGGTGCCATCGTGCGGGCTGACATTGTCCCCGACCGACACCGGAGTGCCGGGAATCTCACCGACATTGAGAACCACCAGGGTATGGGCGCGGAACTGATAGGGTATGCCGTCGATGATCGCTTCGACGTTTGATGATTTCAGGGAAAAGAGGCTCTGGATCCCGGTGACGACGTAGGCGAAAAATCCCAGCTTGTCCTTCATCTTGCGGGAGGCGTCGGCGATGAGTTGGGCGTCCCAGCCCGAGCCGGCGACGATGGCGAAGTAGCTGTCCCGGTCGGGCAGATAACCGAGATCGACATCGACGGCCACGCCGTCCGCGATGGCGAGCGCGAGGGCTCTTTCGAGAACGATGGGGATGGCGAGGGCGCGGGTGAGCAGATTGGCGGTGCCCTGCGGCAGGATCCCGATGGGGACGGGCATGGGATTTTTGATCATGCCCGAGATCACTTCCATAACGGTACCGTCCCCTCCGGCGACGAGGACCCTGTCGTAGCCCGTCGCGCCTTTCGCCCACTCCAGGGCATCGTCTTCGCCCGCAGTCTGCTCGATTTTAAAACCGGCTCCGGCATCGCTGAGTGCGCTCTCGATTGTGGCCATGTTTTTTCCGCATCGGCCTGCCCGGCGGCAGGATTGAGGATGACAAGGATGCGGGGAGATGAGGTCGCGGGCATTGGGGCGGGGGACACCGGGGTGATGCGGTTCCAGATCGCAAAGATAGCGCCCGTCGCGAGGGAATGGCAAGGACTCTGCGCGGGTGGGGGGCGCTTCAATCAATTGCAGGAATTTCCTTTTTCACCCCTCCCGCATCCTTGTCACCCCCGGGCCGGGGAAGGAGGGGGGCGATGATCGTCTCAAAAACTATTTCGTCGTCATTCAGAGTTGAGTAAACCCCGTCTTTCGGCGACCCGTCTGACATGGTCAGCGATGCAAATACCTACGGGTGGGGACTGATCGGTCCGGGACGTTTCGCCCGCGAATTTGCGGCCGAACTCGCGAAAGAGGAGCGCGCCGGTCTTGTCGCGGTCGCCTCACGAGATCTGGAAAAGGCGGCCGGGTTTGCAAAGGAATACGGATTTCGAAAAGCCTACGGGGACTATGACGAACTCTTTGCAGATCCCGAAGTCGATATTGTCTACGTGGTCGTTCCTCACGTTTTTCATGCGGGCGTGGCGGGCGCCGCAATCCGGTCCGGGAAGGCAGTCCTCTGCGAAAAGCCGCTCAGTCATCGCCCTGAGGAGTCGAAGGCGCTGATTGAGTTAGCAGTTAGGGAAAAAGTGTTTTTAATGGAGGCGATGAAGACCGGCTTCCTGCCCGCGATCCAGCGGGCAAAGGCATGGATCGATGAAGGGAAAATCGGCGATCTCAAACTGGCGAGGGCTGACTTTTGCTTTCAAGGCCCCTCCGATCCGGAAGACCGGCTCATGAATCCGGCGCTCGGTGGCGGGGCGGTTCTCGACGTCGGCATTTATCCGCTGCACCTTACCCGTTACCTCCTCGGCGAGGTGGAGGAAATCTTCGCAACGGGTTCTCTCACGGGGACGGGGGTGGAGGGCTCGGTCGCGATGATTACCCGCCACGCCTCGGGTGCCTCGGCGGCGATGACCTGTTCTTTCGAAACTCCGGAGGCGATGTCGGCAAGCATCTTCGGGACCGAAGGCAGGATCGAGATCCCGTTGTTTCACGCTGCTACTGAAGCGACCTTGTTGAGAGGCGGGGAAGTGGTAGAGATCTATCGAAACGATTCAGGCGGCATGGTCGGGGCTGAGATCCGGGCGGTCATGGAGGCGCTCGACCAAGGACTCATTGAAAGTCCGACTCACCGGCATGAAGATTCGATGAAGCTGGCGGAGCTTATGGAAGAGGTTCGGCGGCAGGTTGGGAGCGCCGGGGTGCGGCGCGACCTGTAGCCGGCCTCTGTGAGGCCGGAATGTTCGGTCATGTTTCACTGACTTGATCCTATCCTAATTTTTTAGGACACAGATCCGACATTCGATTGATGTCAATCTCTCCGAATCGTGTAATTAAAAGAGTCGCGTTAGATGACATTTTTGGTTGGCAATAGCGGCCTTCGCGATCCCGTTTGATTCGTCAGAACCGAATCATCCCACGCCCAGAGGAACTTTGGCAAGTTCCGCTACTCCCCCGGCCCGCCGTGCGCAAGCCTCCGACCTCGTCACGGATGCGGGGCAGCTGCCTCATTCGTAAGATTCGTTCCATTCGTGGTTCCCTGATCCGGGCCCGTTCCGCGTCCGGCCTTGCGTATGACACGGGATTATCCTAGGCTTTCGGGAAATGAATCCCACCGCTCAGGAACGCTTCTGGACCCGGCGCGCTGCTTCTCTGGCGCGGAGGGTGAATCTCGGTTGGTGGCTGGATCGTTTTAACGCGCTGGTGGTGGTCTCTCTCGTGGTTTTTGCTCTGGTGATCCTTGCAGCGCGAACCTATGCGGCATCGCTCCTGACTCTGCCCGTGGTCGCTGGCAGTCTGGGCGGCATCGTTCTTTTACTCGCTCTCGTCGCGTGGCTTCTCAGTCGCCGTCGCTTCATCGGGCTCGAGGAAGGCCTCGTGCGGCTCGATGATCGGCTTCAATTGCACAACCGCCTCACTACAGCTTATGCGCGGGTCGGCCCGTGGCCGGCGAGTGTCGAGGACCGCTCTGCGGCGGCCTTCCGCTGGCTCTACGGTCGCGCGCTGCTCCCGGCCTTGCTGGCTCTGGCTCTCGTCGCAGCGGCCTGGTATGTGCCGGTGAAGGAGGCGCTTGCCGGTGATCTTGCCGCTCCGGTCGAGCCGGGGGCGTGGGAGCAGATGGAGGATTGGCTCGCGACGCTGGAAGAGGAGAATCTGATCGAAGAAAGCGCCATCGAAGAACTCGAGAGCCGCATCGAGGAGCTCCGCGACCAGCCCGAAGAAGAGTGGTTCAGTCACTCCAGCCTCGAGGCGACGGACACCCTCGCTGACAATCTGGGGCGGCAGCTACGGGACATGGCCAGAGAGATGGCGGCTCTCGATCGCAATATCTCGGCGCTGAAAGGTTTTTCCAAACAGATGAGTGAGGAAGCGCGGGCGGAGAAGCTCCGTGAGTTCCAGGAAGCGCTCGAGGCTCTCGACGGAAACGGGCTCGCGGCGAACGAGGCGCTCATGAAGCAGTTGCAAGAGCTCGATCCGTCCAGCCTCGGGGAGGAGACGCTCTCCGGCCTCTCGGCCGAGCAACTGAAGTCTCTGCAGGAGCAATTGCAGAAGGGTTCCGGCGCGCTCGGGTCGCTCGAGGGGCTGCCGGCGATGGGGGATGACCCTTCGATGCAGCCGGGCATGGGAATGGGAATGGGAATGGGAATGGTTCCAGGGCGGGGCGGGGTGGACCGAGGGCGTGGCGATGCGCCGCTCTTTTTCGGGGACACGGAAGACGATCTCGGCACGAATAACATTGAGAAGGTCAAGAATGAGGATTTCTCGCGCGCAGCGATAGGCGAAGTCCTCGGACTGGGCGAGACGGAACGCGAGCTCGATGAGTCTGCGACCGGGCCAAGGACGGGTGGCGGGGTCAGTTCGACGGGACAGGGCGGAGATGCGGTCTCGCGCGAGACGCTGCGACCGGATGAGCAGGCGGTGCTGAAGCGCTACTTCAAGTGATCGGTGCCCGGCGGGCCTCCGCTCGACAAGGGGGCGAATCGGGGCTTTAGTCGTCGGCCCGCTAATCATGCATCGCCAGTCGCTCCTCTCTCTCCTCGAACATTATCTGATGCGGCACCCCGCCGAGGGCGACACGACGCTGCGTTTTCGGGATTTCGTGACGCGGAATCCGCTCTGCTTCGAGCGCAGTCTCGCCGAGGGGCATGTCACAGGCTCGGCCTGGATTCTCGATCAAAGCGGGGAGAAAACGCTCCTGACACATCACCGTAAACTCAATCTCTGGCTGCAGCCGGGCGGGCATGCGGACGGGAACAGCGATGTCCTCGCGGTGGCGATGCAGGAATGTCTCGAGGAGACGGGGCTGACTTCGCTGCTCCCGGTGGAGTCGGGGATTTTTGATCTCGATATCCACGGCATTCCTGCGAGGAAGGAGGACCCGGCGCATTTTCACTACGACGTGCGTTTCCTCGTCCGCGACACGGGTGGCGGGGACTTCATCGTCTCGGAAGAGTCTCACGATCTCGCCTGGGTGCCGCTGGAGCGGCTCGAGGACTACACGACGGAGTGGTCGATGCGCCGCATGCGCGACAAGGCGCTGCGGTTCGGGTGATCACTTCCTTACCGCGTAGAGCACGTTGTCGGTGCGGATGTAGAGGGTCTTGTTGGCCGGGACGATGGAGGCGCGGATGTTCACGCTCTGCGACGTGCCGAAGTTCGTCGCGTTGAGCAATTCCCCGCCCGCGACGCCGGCGCTGTAGACGAAGACTTCGCCGAGGTGGCTGATGAGGTAGATCTTGCCGTCGACGCCGGTGGGCGAGGCTTCCAGCTTGGTCTTGGCGTCGATCGCTTTGCTCCAGACGACATTACCGGAGACCGGGTGAACGCAGTTGAGGAACTTGTTGCGGTCGTTGAGGATGTAGAAATACCCGTCGTAGAAGAGTGGCGTCGGCACGTCGGAGGTCATTTCTTTGCCTTCGCTCATCCAGAGTTTTGACGTGTCGAAGAGATTGCCGTTCCCGCCCGCCTTGATGCCGTAGACCGGGTCTCCCTTGGGCGCACAGACGAGGAAGACACCCTGACCATAGACGGGGGAGGGGACGAGGCGCCAGTGACCGATCTTGCCGGGATTGTAAGTGCTCCAGCGCCACAGCTCTTTGCCGGTTGCGGGATCGTGGCCGGTGAGGCAGTCACCGCCGGAGATGACAAGTTCGGGACGACCGTCGTGCATGATGGGAATGGGAGTGGAAAATGCTTCCTTTGACTCCTGCACGGCATCATTGGGGCGGATGTGTTTCCACTTCGTCTCGCCGGTGGCGGGATCCAAGGCGAGCAGGTAGGACTCGATCGGGCCGTCGGTGCGACCGCGTCCATTCACAGGGACGTCGCGCTGGAGCACTTGCAGGTAGAGGAGACCGTCGTAGAGCTGGGGAGAGCTGGAAAAGGTCCATTGAAAGGCGAAGTCGCCGTAGTCGGTCTCGATGTCGCGATGCCAGAGTTGCTTGCCCTCGAAGTCGTAGGCGGCGAGGTCGCCGTTGCCGCTGAAGAACCAGACCGTTTTTCCGTCGGTGACGGGCGAGGCGCCCGCATAGGTGCTGCGCTCGTCGATGCGCACGCCTTTGCCGAAGGGCACTGACCAGACGATCTCACCGGTTTTTGCGCTGATCCGGATCCCGACGACCGCGTCTTCCTTCTCATCGACGGCGGTCAGGAAGACGGCGTCGTCCCACACGGCGGGGGTCGAGGCACCTTCGCCGGGGAGGTCCGTTTTCCAGGCGAGGCCTTCGGTCGGGGAGAAGACTGCGGGGAAGCCGGTCTCGGTCGAAGAACCGTTGAAATGCGGTCCCCGCCAATTGGGCCAGTTATCCGCCCTCAGCGCGGAGCTGGAAAGAAGAAGCGCGAGGGTGACGGAGTGCAACAGAAAAGCTGATTTCGACATGGGAATACAGTTGGATAGTCTAACATGAGCTTGGCGAGGTGGACGCCTTCTGTCAAGATGACGAATTGGCGCAGACAAGTCCTCTCTTAGGATTGCCGCAGAAGCTTGCAGGGAGGCGATCCACGCTCGATGCTGACTGGAGAAATCCAAGACAAGACCTTGGTCCCATGACGACTCCCACTCCCTCGGCGACTCGCCATCATGCTTTCGCCCTGGAACGGGCCGAGGTCGCGCTCCCAATCGTGGCGGATAAGGAGGAAGTGAGAATGATCGCCGCCCTCATTGAGAAAACGGGCAACGCCGGGACCGCACCCGCGATTTGACGAAATCGGGGACTGTCACGAGAGAAAATCAAAAAGAGACGTTGAACTTTCGAGACGAATAGACTCCTCTCGGTGGGGCGAACCATTTCTCCGCGCACAACATGAAACAACTTCTCCTCATCCGGCACGGAAAATCCGACTGGGATCATCCCGGGCTGACCGATCACGACAGACCTCTCAACGAGCGCGGGTTGCGTGACGCTCCGCACATGGCCGCCGCGCTGATGCAACGGGGGGTGAAACCCGATCTCGTTGTCTCAAGCACGGCCGTGCGGGCGGCGACGACCGCTCAGATGATCGCAGGGGCAATGGGCTACTCGTCGGAAGACATCCTTGAGGTGCCCGGTCTCTACCTCGCCCCACCCGCTGTCATTCTGCGGATCGTCCAGCAACTCGACGAGTCTGCCGGGACGGTGATGATCTTCGGGCACAACCCGGGCATGCATGAGGCCGTGAATGCCTTTTCGGGTGACGGAGATGTCACCGACTTCCCGACCTTGGCCGTGGCCCGCCTGGAATTCGGGGAAGAACACTGGGGTCTTGTGGAGTGGACCGCGGCACAGCTCGTTGAACTGATCATGCCCCGTCACCTCGCGACGGGATGAGTGGGGGCCTGCCTGCCTGTGGCCCGTGACGCTTAATTTTCTTGGGAACTCCGCGTGAAATGGTATAGTCACTGCTAATCGTAAATTACAATTTTCTCCATGAACGACGTTCCTCCTCCGCTGACGCCGCAGCCTTCGCCGAATCCCTACCAGGGTCTGCAACAGCAACCTCAGTTCCAGCCCGATGCTCCCAAGTCGGGCTCGGGTCGGAAATGGTTCTTCGGCTGCGGTTGCGGCTGCCTCGGGCTGCTCCTGATCCTCGCGATCGTCGGATACTTTCTCTCCGGTTGGGTTAAGACCCAGGCGACCGACTTGATCGGTGGCTACACCGCGACCGAACCGGTCAAGATCGAGATGCTGCAGCTGTCGCCGGCTGAGATCGAGCAGTCCGTCGCGAAGTTCAGCGCTTTCCAGGCTGGCCTCGCGGCAGGGGCGACCCCGGTGCCGCTCGTCCTCTCGGGGCAGGATATCAATGCGCTGATCCAGCATCACCCGTCCTTCAAAGCGCTCGCGGATCGGGCGAGCGTGACGGTGGAGGAGAGCACCCTGCGCAGCCAGGTCAGCCTGAATCTCGACGATATCGAGATCCCCGTGCCCTTTCTTGCCGAGGCGGTGAAAGGGAGATATTTCAATGGCGTGGCGACCTTCTCGCTGGGGATGGCGGCCGGGCGGCCAGCGCTCTACATCGAGGGGCTCGAAGTGAACGGGGCTGAGATTCCGAGCCAGTTCATGACCGAGTTCAGCAAACAGAATCTCTTCGAAGACGCCGGCAAAGACCCCGAGATCGCCGCGATGGTCGAGAGGATCGAAGACATCCGCATCGAGAACGGCGAACTGACGATCGTCCCGAAAGCGGCGCCATAAGGGCGGGGAGCGTCGGTCTAGAGTTTCTCGTAGGTGCCTTCATCGCGCTTTTCGAGCACGGTGAAGCCCGCTTTCTTAGCATCACTGACCGAGAGCGGTTTTGTGATCTTCGGCGAGGTGATGCCCCGGGAGACGAGCTTTTTCACCGGATTGCGGCAGAGCGGACACGCCTCCAGCGCCGGCCGTGTGAGCGGGCGCCGGATCTCGAAGCCTTTCTTGCAAATGCGGCAGCCTTTCTCGAGATCGCTTGTGATGTATTCGTAGAGAGGCATGGGGAAACTTCTCCGCTCGGGACCTGTTTTGCAACTGATTAGCGGGGTTTTGCACCTGCGGAAGAAGCGAGGGTCGCGCAAACGAAAAAAGCGGAGTCATCAGACCCCGCTCTCGACTGCCGTGTGAGACGGCCCGTGAAAAGTCGCGATTTACCAGCTCGACTTGGTCACTCCGGGGATCATCCCGTTGGAGGCCATTTCGCGGAAGGTGATACGTGACATGCGGAAACGACGGAGGTAACCACGTCGACGACCGGTCACTTCACAACGATTGACGAGACGAGTCGGGCTCGCGTCGCGGGGAAGCATGGTCAGACCATCATAGTCTTTCTCTGCCTTCAGCTTGGCACGAAGCTTCGCATACTTGTTTACGGTGCGCTGCTTGCGCGCGTTTCGGGTGATCCAACTCAATTTCGCCATGGTGAGGGGGAATCTATCCGTTTTGAGGAATTTTCAAGCGGAAAATGAACAATAGCGCTGGTAAGTAAGTCCCCATCTGTGATTCTCTATGAATATGTCCCGATATTTCCTCTTCGCGGTTCTTTTCCTCGCTCCGGCCCTGTTTTGCGGAGCCGTTGCGTTGCAGTCTCAGGATGCCCCGGCGGATCCCCCGGAGAAAGACTGGCTCGAGTTTTACTACGAGAACCCCACTCCCGAACAGTTCGTCACGCGGATGAAGGACTGGGCCGGCGATGGCACTCTCGACAACGAGCACGCCCGTCCCGCCCTGATCGCTTTTATCAGCCAGCTCATCCGGCAGAACGAGGGAGACCTCCAGCGGTGGTACGAGGACCTCACCGGTCTCTCGCCCGGCCAATTGCAGGTCGTGCACACCGCGATGCTCTTTTCCCGCACGGCCGGGGCCGACCGGATCATGCGTGAGGTCTTCGGCAAAATCTACGACGAGCAGAAACAGGAGACCGAGAAGATCCTTGAAATGCCGCTCGATAAGAGGGCCACGATGGACATGCTTTGGGGCTACTTTTACGCGACCGGGTCGGAGAGTGCGATCCGGCGGATCGTGATTTCGTTCCGTTTCAAAGAGGCGCCGGATAATCCGCCCGGAGTGACCATTCCGGATGGCTACGTGCCGATGTACAAAGAGCTGCCCGAGTTTGCCGCAGGTGCCCTCATCGCCAATGGCGAACGTCATCCCCGCATCGTCGAGATCCTGCGCGAGATGTATGAGAAAGACGAATCGCTCATGAAGGTCGAGAAAGAGGGCGTCTATGAAGTCCTCTCCGCTCTCGACCCGAAGAAGTATCCGCCGGTGCCGAAGGAGCCGAAGGAGCCGAAGGCGGCGTGAGCGGGTCTGTCTGCGGTTGGTCGAAATGGCCGGAGTCCGGGTGGCTTTAAAAAGTAGCACGGGCTTCCAGCCCATGCCCCGTGGTTGCGCGATCGAATGAGGAACAAGCAACATTCCTGCATGAAGTTCGACGGGGGCACGTTTCGGAGCGATTCGACTTCGACCTTTCTCCAGCGTCAAAGTGATGTGCATCGGCAGGATGCCCATGCTACCGGGAATTAGGGACGCGTGATGATCATTTCGCCGCGACCGGGTTTCTGGTCATCAAATAGGCGATCAGGTCTTTCACCGCCGTCTCGTCCATCGTCTTGAGCAGGCCCTCGGGCATGAGAGAGACGGGCATCGACTCGCGCTTCGCGATCGAGTCGGTAGGGATCACGAGCCTCTCCACCGGCGTCTGCACGGTGATCGTCTTTTCACTCTGCTCGGGCACGACGCCGGAGACGACGCGTCCGTCCTTCAGCGTGAAAACGGTGAGCAGGTAGTCGGCGGGCACGACCTCGTTGGGATTGACGATGTTGCCTAACAAATAGTCCAGATTGTGCCGGTCGCTCCCGGTGAGGTCGGGTCCGATCGCGCCGCCTTCGCCGTAGAGCTTGTGACAGGCGCCGCAGAGGGCGGCAAAAGTGGTCTTGCCCTTCGCGGGATCGGCCTTGGCGATGATCTCGGGCGTGAGCAGCGTTTTCCAGTCCGCGATCTCGGTCTTGATCGCCTCGGGCGTATCGCGCACTTCGCCCCAGACTTCGCCGAGTGCTTTGCTCAGGGTTTCGTCGCCGAGACTCTGGATCTGGCGGGCGTGGAAGGGGGTGATCGCGTCGCGGGGGATTTCTCCATTGGCAATGCGTGTCAGGAGGACTTTCGCGTAAGCGACCCGCGACACGAGCGTGTCCATCGCGGCGGGACGCAGGAAGGTGTCGCGCTTCCACTGATTGAGGATGCGGGTCGGGATCTCGGGGTCGTCGTAGTTCGCCAGCCCGAGGATGGCCTCGCGGGCGAGGATGCGATCGTTCGTCCATTCCTTGAGTTTGGAAAGAAGGTCGGGAGTGGGATTGCGAACGAGATTCGTCAAAGCGGCGCGTCGCGCTCCCGGATCGGCCTCGGCGTTCGCGGCGATGGCTAGCAGCTCGTCGCGGGCGCGACCGTCACCGAAGACGAGGGAGAGTTCGCGGATGAGGGTCTGTGTTTCCTCGTCGCCACCTGCTTTGGCAATGGTGTTCCAGGCCGCCGGCTTCGGGGCTTTGGCCCAGCCCTCGAGCGCTTCGTTGAGACCGCGGAGGATGGGGAGGCGGTTCGTGTCGGTGGCGCGAGTGAGGAGGTTGTTCACCGGCCCGGGTGCCTCTTCCAAGCGCTCGGCGAGGCGGCGCGTAATGAGGCGGGTGACGTTGGGTAGTTTGGAGGAGAGGGCGAGTTCGACCGCTCGATCGGGATCGGCGGCGACGGCTGGCGCGATGCCATACCAGATCAGTAGAGGCTGCTGCCGATCACCGGCGTCTTCGGCGTGAGCTGAGAGAGCTGCCGCGAGGGCAAAGCGACCATCTTCTTCGGCGAGCCGTTGCAGGGCGGAGGCGAGTTCGAGACGCACGAGCGCGGAGGGATCGGACTTAGCCAGTTTCACGAGTTGCGGCACGACCGCATCATCTTCTGCCGCGTCTTCGACGAGCCAGCGCACTCCCATGGCCCGCCTGCCTTCGCTCTCCGAGGCGAGCAGTGTCTTGTAATCAACGACGGCGGCGAGAGCGTCGTAGCGAATCGGGATCACCGGTGCCCGGCCCCGTTGCGTCAGCCACTCCGGTCGCCCCGGTGTTGGTGTGCCTTTGTCAGGCCCATCGTAGACAATGCGATAAATCCGCCCGCTGCTGCGATGAATGCCGTCATTGTCATGGCACTCGCCCGTGTCGCTCCAGTCGTTCATCCAGACCTGACCATCCGGGCCGGTGATGAGGTCGAGTCCGCGAAACCACGGATCCTGCATCTGGAGGAAATCCTTGGCATGTTTGCCGACATACCCGTTCCCCTCGCGTTCGAGGATGTCCATGTTGATGCGTCGGCCGTGCAGATTACAGGTGAAAAGCTTGCCGTGGTATTGCTTTGGCCAGACGCCGCCCTGGTAGATGAGACAGCCCATGTGGGCGTGGCCGCCGCCGAGTTCGCTCGTCTTGTCGCTGATCCCTTTCCGGATGTCGCTCCACTTTTCCGAGCCGCGATCCCAGTGGTAGTGATCGGCAGTGTGGCCGATGTATTCGTAGGCGAGCGGATTCAAATGAGCGCCGAACATGCGCTCGTAGTAGGCCCCGGGAATGGCGTGCCAGAGGTGGCCGATCACGGTGTTGGTGTAGAAGAGTTGGCCGTCCTCGTTCCAGTCCATCCCCCATGGATTCGTGCCGCCGTGGCAGACGACCTCGAAGAGTTTCATGACCGGATGAAAACGCCAGATCGCGCAGTTCAGGGGAATCCTCTCATCCTCCGGGCTGTTCGGCACGCCGACGAGCGAGGTCGAGGTGATGCCGTGACGGCCGTAGAGCCAGCCGTCAGGACCGAACTTCAGGCCGTTGACGATGTTGTGGCCTATCGTCTCGGCGTCGAAGCCGTCGAGCATCACGACAGGATCACCGTCGGGCACGAGATCACCGTCCGCGTCGGGGATGAAGAGCAACTGCGGCGCGCAGGTCACCCAGACGCCGCCCGCCCCGACCGCGACGGAGGTGAGCCGTTTGCCCTGATCCCAGAAGACGGTGCGTTTGTCGGACTTGCCGTCGCCGTCGGTATCCTCGAGGATGGTGACCCGGTCGTTGAGGTTGAGATCCCAGCGTAGTGGTGTCTCCGCAAAAGTGTAGCACTCCGCGACCCAGAGCCGGCCGCGTTCGTCGAAGTCGATCGCGATGGGCTGGCGCACGTCGGGCTCGGAGGCGAAGACTTCAAGACGAAAGCCCTCGGGAAGCACGGCGGTTTTTGCCGCTTCTTCCGCCGCCATGGGCGCGGTGCCCGCTTTTTCCGTGTCGTAGGGCTCGGGGAAGTCGGCGGCGCGAGCCAGCGCCCCGTTTAATGACAGCAAGGCGAGGAGTGAGAGAAGCGGACGGATCATAGTCGCGGGATTATTTCAGTCACTGAGGTCGCGGTCGAGGGGATTTTTCGTGACGCCAGCGACTAAGGTTACATCGAGCAAAAAGAGAGAGTGAGCGAAGAGAGTCAATCAGGTTTGAGCTCCAAGACTCGCATCATTTCGACCGTTACGACACTACCGAAAGCGGGACCGATCCCGACGGGCGCCTCCACCCCGGCGCTCGATACCATGGCGAGGGCTCGCTCTTCGCCATCGACTTTCACCTGGATGCGATCAAGATGGACCCTCTTGATCTCCTCCTTTGCGGCAATCACCGCCTCGAGGTCTCCATTTTTTTGGGATTGCAGCATCCATTCCTCGACCTTCTCGAGGTATTTGGCCCGCAAGTCGCGCAGGGGCTGGCCCGCCGTTTCATACTGCTCGGTAAACGATGCATCCAGCGCAGCGACGGTAGGGTCGGGCTCGGGAACATCAGCGAACAGAAACAAGGCAGACGATACCGCCAGGGCGACAGTAAGTAGCATGGGCATCCTGCCCATGCCTTCGGCGGGACGGAGGTGGATTGAAGTCGGCATAGGTATCGCGTTGAACGTTGGCTCGGGGCTGCTCTGTCGAAGGCATGGGCTGGATGCCCATGCTGCGGGGGATTCTTCACACCCCCAACGCCCGATCCAGCAGATTCTTCGTCATCCGCTGCACCCGGGCATCCGGTCCGTGCGGGCGCGACCAGTGCGACCAGGGTAGCATGTGGCCCGGGGGAGAACTCAGGCCCTGGCACCAGAAGATCGTTGAGGCGTTGAATACAAAATTGCCCTTCGGCCCCGGGTAGATCGTCGCGGTCCACTGCTGGGGATTGACGCCGCCCTGCAGGGCCGTACCCGCCCCGACGACTTCGAGACCGGGGATGTCTGCCGGAGGATCACCGTGGTACTCCCATCCGATGAGACCGGGGATGGAATCGCCCTTTTTCATCTCCGTGCCTTCGAAGATCCAGTGATCGGGCTTTTCACAGACCCAGTCGCCGCCGCCGTTGACGGGATCGACGTTGCGCGAGCCCATCAGGTAGCCTTCGTCAGGACCGCGATGGGGGAAGGGACCCTCGTCGCGTTCGCGGGCGGTTGCATACTTGTAATCCCCGCCGTAGGGGCCGCCGCGGAAGATGATGCGCTTGGGATTTTTCCCGTCCTCGCTCGGCGACATCGGCGTGACCCAGCAGACGGAATTGCCCGAGAAAAACATCAGGTTCGTGCCCGCGTCGCGCATTTTCACGACGTTCTCATACTCGCGGATGTCCCAGTACTCGTCGTGCCCGTTGCTGAGAAAGCCCTTGAAGCGATCGGGCCGTGCATAGGCCGGATCGACCATGTCGGCGTTCGAGCAATAGGTCACGTCATAGCCCTGCTCCTCGAGCCAATAGGCCATGGGAAACTCAAAACAGAGCCACTCGCCCGAGCCGAGGGACATGGGGTTCTCGTAGATCTGCGAGTAGAGGCCGTAGGGACGGTCGAAGCTCACGTCCGCCCACGGGCCCTGGTTGCCTTTGGGGTGCGTGTAGATCGAGAAATTCGTGGGCCACATGTTGTAGGCCTGCCAGGTGTTGTCCGAGCATTGCAGGCAGAAATCGGCGGGCCGGTCGTCTTTCACGATAAAGACGACATAGTTCTGCCAGTAGCCTTTTCCGGTCGAGTCGGGTGTGGAGAGGCGACCGAGGTAGACGCCGCTGGGCCAGTCTTCGGGAATCGTGAGCGTCACCGACGGCTCCCAGAGGCACTCGTGGAGGTGGCGGTCGCCGCGGGTGGACTCGGGCACGGTCTGCGGTTTGCAGGGGAGGGGATCGAAGGTTTGCATCAGTCGTGCCCCCTTGCCGCCGTAGTATCCGGTGCGGAAGATCTCGAGGGTGAACTGCCCGGCGAGTTTCGAACTCACAAAAATGTCGAGCGTCTCGCCCGCCGCGACGGATTGCTTCGAGCAGTATCCTTCGATGTCCGAGGCGCGCATCGCGCCCTTCTGATCGAGCCGCACCCGGGTGAGCTGCCAGTCATCCGCGCCGGGCTTCGCATTTTCCTCGCGGATGAGATTCGGTTTCGCTTCGGCGGAGTGGGCGCTTGTGGTTGCCGAAAACGCCAGTGCCGGAGCCGCTGCGGAGGTGAGAAAGGAACGTCGGGTCGGTTTCATGTTGACCCTTGTAGCGGAAAGCGGTGCGTGAGGCAATGACGCGAAAGCGGTGAGCGGTGAGCGGTGGGCGGCACCGCCAAGTCACCACGCCGTCCATCCGCCATCGACGAGCAGATTCTGACCGGTCACGTAGCTGCTCGCTTCGCTCGCGAGGAACACGACGGCGCCTTTCATCTCATCGGGTCGGCCCATTCTGCCCATGGGCGATTTGGTGATAAGGCGCTCGACCATGCCGGGGTTTGCAGCGGGACCGGGGAAAGGGCCGGGAGACAGGCAATTGACCCGCACGCCGTCTTTGGCCCAGTAGACCGCGAGGTGGCGGGTCATGTGGACGATGCCGCCTTTGAGCGTGTGATAGGCGACGGGACTGGCGGAGACGACTCCCTCGTAGGCATCGGGGTAGGATCCGACCACGCCATACATCGAACCGATCAGAACGATGCTCGCGCCGCCGCCGCGGGCGACGGCATGGTCGCGCACCTTCCGCGCGAGGAGAAAATAGCCGGTCGCGTTCTCGAGGGCGCGGTTGAACTCAGCGGCGGTGACGGTGTTGAGGTCGGAGGCGTTGGCCTCGTGCCCGTTGTTGATGAGGATGTCGATACGGCCGGTGCAGGCGAGGGCCCCGGCGAAGCCCTGCTCGATCGAGGCTTCGTCGAGGTGATCCATGACGACGCCGTGGTGAGTGTTGTTTTCTGTGACTGGCAGGGCAGCGGCGGCGGCCGTAGCGCGGGAAAGGTCGCGACTCGTCGTGATGACGTTTGCCCCGGCCTCGGCGAGAGCGCGGGACATGGCGCTGCCGAGCCAGCCTCCGGCCCCGCTGATGAGGGCGGTCTTGCCGGTGAGGTCAAAGAGTGCGGGGATGGTCGCTTCGGGGTTCATAGATCTAGGCGTTGACGGTCTGCCAGGTTCCCTCTTTCACGCTGAGGTGGGAGGCGAGATTGACGTTGAGGGTGCGAATCGCTTCTTCGAGGGTGCAGAGGACGCTGCCTTTGCTCTCGATCGCGTCGAGAAAGGCCCCGTTCTGCCGGCGATACATGACATCGACCTCGGGCATCTCGACGGGTTCGTGATGCCACGCGCCGCTCGCCTCGGTCATCCAGGACCAGCGTTTCTTCGCATACTCGGCCTGGAGCGTGCCGCCCTCGCAGACGACGGTGATGAGCACTTCGTTAGGGTGCTGGTAGAGATTCAGGGCGTAGCTGCCCATCACCCCGCCGTCGGCGCCCTGTCGCACGAGCGAGTGGACGGTGTCCTCGACGGTGACGCCTTCGAGGATCTGGTGGTCGGCATCGGTCATGACCCGGCGGATCGGTCCGGCGAGCCAGTCCCCGACGTTGTAAAAGTGGGTGATCATGTCATTGATCGCGCCGCCGCCGAGTTCGGGTTTGGCAAAATAGACCTCCCGGTAGGCGGGGCGCAGCGTCGCAAAGGCCTGGCCCGAGGCGGTGCGGATCTGGAGGACGCGACCGAAGCGACCCGAGTCGAGCACCTCTTTCATCGCCTCGACGGCGGGGTGGGCGCGGTGCACGTAGCCGACCGCGACGGTGAGCGATTTTTCGTCGATGAGGCGAACGAGCGCTTCGATACCATCGGTCGTGAGACTGAGCGGTTTTTCGATAAGCAAATGCATCCCCAGTTCCGCGAGACGGATTGCGATGGGAATATGGGTCGGTGCCGGGGTCGCGATCACTGCCGCGTCGAAGGGGCCTCCCGCGATGGCGCTGTCGAGATCGGCAAAAGCATGCTCCGGGGGAATTCCGTAGCGCTCGGCGATGTCGGCGCGGCGCGGGGCGTGGGTTTCGCAAAAGCCGATCGCGTCGCAGCGCCCGAGTTGCTGGAAACAGCGGAGATGTCGCTCCCCGATGGAGCCGGTGCCGATGATGAGGAGTTTCATGGAGAGGAAAAGAGATCGGACCCGGGAGGGTCACCACGTCGATCCAACCCTATTGAGTCGGGTTTGGCAATGGAGGAAAGAAAAAAGGTTGGCGGCGCGATGGCGGGTGGCGGAGTTTTCACTTCACGATGTAGAACGGGTCTCCAGGCCCGTTCATCATTTACGCCGGGCCGACGATGGAACAGGCCTGGAGACCCGTTCTACGGAAATGCTGCCTCCTTCCTCTAGCGTGAACCCGCGAGATTCTGCGCTTGCCTGGGGCGGACTTTTTCGTGTAACAGACACGCGCATGAGTGAATCCAGCGTCACCGCCCTCTCGGGAGTTCTTCCCGTTTTCCAGACCCCCTACCTCGCCGACGAGTCGATCGACTTCGAAACGCTCGCCCACGAGATCGACTGGCTTTTCCGTCAGGGGGCTGACGGGATCGTGATGGCGATGGTCTCGGAGGTGTTGCGCCTCTCGGATCGCGAGCGCGAGCAACTCGCGGCGCAGGCCTGCGGGTTTGCTGCGGGGAAGGGGCCGGCGATCATTAGCGTCGGGGCCGAGAGCAGTCACACCGCCGAGGGGTACGCACGGCACGCCGAGGAGTGGGGTGCCGCTGCGGTGATGGCGATCCCGCCGGTCTCGATCAGTGTGGAGGAGAAAGAACTGCTTACTTATTACCGCCGGCTCCTCGAAGTGATCGACATCCCCGTGATCGTGCAGGATGCCTCGGGCTACGTCGGCAAACCGATGGCTATTGCCTTTCAGGCCCGGCTTCTCGACGAGTTCGGGCCGGAGCGGGTCCTTTTCAAACCCGAGGCCGCACCGATCGGTCCGCGTCTCTCGGCTCTGCGCGACGCGACCGGGGGGAAGGCGAGGGTCTTTGAGGGCACGGGCGGGATTGCCCTGATCGATTCCTACCATCGCGGGATCTGCGGAACGATGCCGGGGGCGGATCTCATCACCGCGATCGTCCCGCTCTGGGAAGCGCTCGAGGCGGGCGATCTCGACACTGCCGCCCGCATCCACGAGCCGCTCAGCGCCCTGATCTCGCTGCAGACGAGCCTTGACGGATTCCTCGCGGTGGAAAAACATCTCCTCATCCGGCAGGGGATTTTCAGAAACGAAATCGTGCGCGGTCCTCGCGGGTTCGTCCTCGACGACGAGACCCGCCATGAGGTCGACCGCCTTTTTGACCGACTCACCGAAGCCACTACCGACACATGACGATCGACGTACATAGCCACGCCTGGCCCTTTCCCGAAGCTTTCAGCGAGGATTTTATCCGCCAGGCCTCGGGCGCGCGGGCGAATGCCACCATCGACATCTCGGTGCGATATGAGGACTACGCGGCGACGGTGCCCCCGGGGACGCGCTCTATCGTCTTCGGCGGCAAGGCGAAGCTCGCGGGGATGTGGGTCGATGACGCCTATGTCGCGGAATACGTGGGCAGGCACCCGGAGACGCTCATTGGATTCCTCTCGGTCGATCCAACGCAGGCGGGCTGGGAGGACGAACTGCGCCACGGACACGAGGTCCTCGGGCTGCGCGGAGTGAAGCTGCTCCCGATGTATGCGGGGTTCAAAGTGGACGACCCCTCGCTCGAGCCGCTCTGGCAATACTGCGACGAAAAGGGGCTGCCCGTCCTGATGCACACGGGGACGACCTTCATCCGGCAGGCGCCGCTGGAATGTACTTTCCCCCGCTTGATTGAGCCGGTCGCACTGAAGTATCCCGGAGTGAAATTTATCCTCGCCCATCTCGGGCATCCCTGGGAAGGCGAGTGTGTCGTGACGATACGCAAGCACCCGAATGTCTTCGCCGACATCAGCGCCCTGCACTACCGGCCCTATCAGTTCTATCAAAGTCTCATGCTGGTGCAGGAGTATGGCGTCTGGGAGAAAGTGCTCTTCGGGTCTGACTTTCCTTTTACGACGGTGAATGCGACGATCGATGGCTTGAGGAAGTTGAATGACATGCTCGAGGGGACTGCTCTGCCAAGGCTCGACGTGGAGCAGATTGAGAAACTCATCCACCGCGATAGTCTGCGTTTGCTGGGGCTGGAGTGAGAACAAGGAGGGGGGACACTCCTGTCCCCCGGCATCTGACGAATAGAAAAGGTCAGGGCATCGCTTGCCTTGCCCTCTGGTCACTGCTCTAGGTTCACTCAAGCGTATTCCATGTCTCGTCTGCGAACCACTCTTCTTCCTCTCGCCTTGGTCGTGCCCGTCGCCGTCGCGGTGGGATCGGCGAGTGCGTTCTTTCTCTGGAGTCTCGATCTCGCGACGGCCTCGCGCTTTGCGCATCCGGCCTTGCTCTATTTTCTCCCGCTCGCCGGTCTCGGGATCGGGCTGCTTTACCACACCCGGGGTCGATCGGCCGAAGGCGGAAATAACCTCCTCTTTGACCAGATCCACGATGCGGGCGATGGCGTGCCGCGGCGAATGGCGCCGCTCATTCTCTTCGCCACGGTCGCGACGCACTGGTTCGGAGGCTCGGCGGGACGCGAGGGCACGGCGGTGCAGATCGGCGGCAGTCTCGCGAGCGGCTTCGGGAAATGGCTGCGGCTCGGGACGGAGTCACGACGCCTCCTGCTAATGGCGGGAATCGCGGCGGGCTTTGGAGCGATCTTCGGGACGCCTTTTGCCGGCGCGATCTTTACCCTCGAGGTGCTGCTCGTCGGTCGTCTCTCGACGGGCGCGGCGCTGCCCTGTCTCGTCGCCTCTTTTCTCGCGGACTGGACCTGCCATGCCTGGGGGGCACAGCACACGCTCTATGCGATCACGAGTGTGGTCGGGGGCATGGGAGAATGGCTCGATCTCGCTCTGCTCGCCAAAGTCGCCGTCGTCGGCATCGCCGCCGGGTTGGCGGCGGCGCTCTTTGCGGAAACGACGCACGGGCTGCACGTGGTCTTCGCCAAGACGATTCCCTACGCGCCGCTGCGGCCTTTTGTCGGGGGACTCCTTCTCATCGGGCTCACTTTTGCAGTGGGCACGAGGGAGTATCTCGGTCTCGGGGTCTGGTCGCCGAATCCGGAGGACATGACGATCTCGACATTCTTCACCCCCGGTGGCGGAGAAACCCTGGCCTGGCTCTGGAAGATACTCTTCACTGCCCTGACGCTGAGTTGCGGGTTCAAAGGGGGCGAGGTGACCCCGCTCTTTTTCATCGGGGCGGCGCTCGGCTACAGTTTGTCGGGCCTGACGGGCGGGCCGGTCGATTTGCTCGCGGCGGTGGGATTCGTCGCTATCTTTGCCGGGGCGACGAATACGCCGATCGCCTCCACGATCATGGGGATGGAGCTTTTCGGCATGTCCTACGGACCCTGCCTGGCGCTGGGTTGCGGCCTCGCCTTTCTGTGCAGTGGCCCCACGGGGATTTACCTCTCGCAGCGGGTCGGTCGGCTCAAGCGACATCGCGGGGCTTTTCCCCCCGGAACCTCCCTGCGGGAAGTCAGGGAGGGCTGGTGGGGGCGTCCGAGCAGGTCTCGAGGCAAGTCACGACCGGCACCCGGAAAGTCACCGGACGACCGATGCGATCGAGATCCTCTGTGAGGGAATCTGGACGGCATCTTCGAACAGAACAATGGGGGCGGAAAACGTGCCACTCCCGTTCTCGCTTGTCTGAGTGGGTTCAGCCGTTTTGGAAGCGGCGTCGTGACAATGACAGAGGGCCTGATTGGAACCATCCGTCATCACGCATCGCTCTTCGGTCTGCGTCGAGGAATCGACATGCGTGACACCAAAACAATTTAGCAATGGGCACAGACATCCAGGCAGGATCAGATAGAGGCCCGAGTAGATTGCAGAAATGGCACCAAACATTCTCCCCTTTTTCCCCTGATCCGGCTGCCCGAAAGAAGAGCAAACTCCATTTCACGGCGATGGCGTGAGGATCTTGCGCTCCTGACACGTTGAAAGCTCCCGTGCAATCGTTTGGGGTGGCCCGGCCATCTTCCCGTTGCCCATTGCGGTCGGTGCGCGTAGTCTCCGCCCCATGAAAGTTACCCCCCGTAACATTGTTTCGACGCTGCTCCTCGTTCTCGGTCTCGTCTCTTGCTCCGGCATCGGTCGGGCGCAGGACGCGGCTGCGCTTAAAAAGTATGCCCTTCCCGAAAACGAGGAAGGCCTTCCCGGTGCGGGCGCTCTGCGTCGCTACGAGGGCTACGTGACTCGCTGGCCCGAGTTCCGTGCGAAGTGGGCGACTCAAGTCGAAGCCGATCAGAAAGCGGTCGTTTTTCTTGGTGATTCGATCACGCAGGGATGGGGGACGAGTCTGCCGAAACGCTTCCCGGAGATGAAGTCGGCCAATCGGGGGATCGGCGGTGACACGACCCGGGGCATGCTAATCCGCCTGCAGGAGGATGTCCTCGCGCTGAATCCCTCGGCCATCGTCCTGCTGATGGGCACGAACGACATCGAGGTCGGGATCGAACCACAGATCGCGGCGGACAATTGTAAACTTATCCTCGCCGCAATCAAAGCGCACGATCCAAAGGTGCCGGTGGTGCTCTCGCTGGTCTTTCCCAGTGCGGCGGAAAAGAGCCGACCGATGGAGAAGATCAAAGCGCTCAATGAGCTCTATGCCGCTGCCGTAAAAGGCGATCCGCAGGTCACGGTCGTTGATAGTTGGACGCTCTTCGCCGCCGCGAGCGGAGATGCAGACCCGCAGTGGTTCAAGGATATGCTCCATCTCAATCCCGCCGGTTATGATCGCTGGGCGGCGGCATTGCGGCCGGTCCTGGCGACGCTGGGATTCATCGAGACAGCGCCCGACGACTTCACGCCCGAGGAGGGATTCACCAGTCTTTTCAATGGCAAAGACCTCACCGGCTGGGGCTATCGTCCGACCCCGCCTCGCAAGCCCGCAAAAAATCCGAATCCCAATGCTCCCGTATTTGTCGAGATCGCCGAGGCAGTGAACTTTGACGGCAAATCGGTGAGCGATGACGGACGCTACGCCGCGATCAACGGTCGGCTCGTCGTGACGACTCCGGCCGAGGGGCGCCGCATCCAGCAGCTCTGGACGACGGAGGACTTCGGCAGCGATTTTATCCTGAAGCTCGAGTTCCGTGCCACGCCGAATGCGGACAGCGGGGTCTTCATCCGACAGCCACAGCTCCAGTGTCGTGATTTTCCACTCGCCGGTCCTTACAAAGACCTCAAAAATTACAAGGCCCAGGATTGGAACGAACTCGTCGTCACCGTCACTGGCGGCACGGCGCACGCGACCTGCAACGGCGAGCTGCTCGAAGCCGCGATGGCCGTGCCCGCGACCGGCCCGATTGGACTCGAGGGTGACCGCGGGCAGATGGAGTACCGCCGCATCTGCCTGAAGAAAGTGAACTGATCCCCCGATTTTTCGTTTATGAAACCCATCATCACCGTCGGCGAGACGACGACGCCCGACGGATCGAAGTTCACTCTGCATCAGCACGACGGGGATTTTTTCCTACGGCTCAATGGCACGCAGTTGATGAGCTCGACCTGGACCCTCTCCGAGCGTCTCCTCGCCGACTACGCCTGTCCGGAGCGCGGGCCCATAAAGGTGAAGCGCGTCCTCATCGGCGGACTCGGACTCGGCTTCAGCCTCCAGCGCGTCCTCGAACTCGTCGGTGACGACGCCGAAGTCGTTGTGGCCGAGTTGCTCCCCGAAGTGATCCGCTGGAATCGCGAGATCCTCGCCGACCTCAACGGGCACCTCATGGACGACCCGCGCGTGACCATCTACGAAGGGGACGTCTACGACTGTATCCAAGGTGCGGCCGACGGCTCGGAGGAAAAGTGGGCCGCCATCCTCCTCGACACCGACAATGGCCCCACCTCTCTCGTGCAGCCGCAGAACCATCGCATCTATGGTCGCAGCGGATTTTCGATGATTTGGAACGCCCTCCATCCCGGTGGCACGGTCGCCTTCTGGGCCGCAGCGGTCGAGCCCGGCTTCGAGAGAAAGCTCCGTCGCGAGGGGTTTGCCGCCGGGAACCACTCGATCAAGGCCCACGAGCGCGCCAAGAAGCCCATCCACTGGATCTATGTCGGGACCCGGCCCGTCCACACCGGCGAGGGCAAGGCGGCTGGCGCTGGGGCGGCAACAAAAGCAGCGCCGGTAAAATCAGCCGGCCCCGCACCTGCCGCCGTGAAAGCCGCGCGCAAACCGAAAAGACGGTGGTACTGACAATTCTCCATGAAACTTCATCAAAACCAACTCTGGCGCCAGGGAGCAGATCTCTACCGCATCGTCCATCTGGAGCGACTCACCGTCGATTACAAGAAGCTCGATCCGGCCGACCCCGAGACGGGGACGCACCATCAGCTCTCGAAGAAGGAATTCTGCCGGCTCATCAAGGGTGCGGTCGAGGTGAAGTAGCGCGCCACTACTCGAGGCCGCCACTCGATCCCGCTACTCGATCCCGAGCCGGGATTTCGCCTCCTTGAAATAGACCGGGTCAATCTCGTAGCCGATGAATCTCGCGATGCCCGCTTCGCCGGCGGCGGCGGCGGCATGGCCGATCCCGAGGAAGGGCTCGAGCATCGTCATGGCGCCGGACTCACCTCCGTGCAGAGCTATGCACTTCCTCGCGAGCTCGACGGGAAAGGTCGCGGGATGGGGTCGGTCTTTGGCTCGCGACAGGATCGTCTCGTAGGGGATGAACCAATTGTTGCCGCGGCAGCGTTTGTCCCTGCCCTCGGTGTGGCCCCAGCGACTGATGTTGCTTTTGTGAACGTAGGGGACTCCGACAGCGATTCGATCCACGGGAACCTCGCCCGATTTGGTGAAGTGGAAGACATACTCGTGGCAGTCGTTGATGTACCGTTTTGAGTTGATCGGCTTGAAATGACCGACCGAAACAGGCTCCCCCTCGCGTGGTTCCACGGTGATGGATTTGATCCAGTGGATCGTATTCTGAAGCACAAAAAGGTCGCGCAGCATCAGGGCGAGTTCGTGCGGCATCCAGGGATTGGCGGGCGCTGCGCCTACGTTGAGGAAAAAGGAGCCGTTAGTCTTGAGCACCCGTTTCACTTCGCCGGTCCATTCGAGAGACCAGTCGAGGTAGGCCCGGGAGGTGAGATTGTCTTTGTAGGATTTGTAGCCTATCCCGAGATTGTAGGGCGGTGAGGTCACCACGATATCGACGGACTCATCGGCGAGCGTTTTCATGCCGGCGACGCAATCGCCGAGATGCAGGTCAAAGCGGGTCCGGCGAGTCGCGGGGGGTGTCGAGGGTGCGACAGGGGTGAGGGGAGCGGGTGCAGCGCCCTGCGGATCCCCCAGTCCGGGAAGAAAATCTGAGTCTGACATGAGAAGTGGATTAGAGATGGCGGCGCGAGACGCTCGCATCCGGACAGGAAAGAGACAATGGGAAATCCCGGGCCGCAGCCCGCAGCATCTCTGCTCCCCGGGCCATGTTCTCGGCGAGAGTGAGGGCGGGATCGCCTGTCTCGACGATGGGGCCGAAGGTGGCTTCGAGCGAGCGGTCCGCGAGGCTGCCGCAAAAGGCGGCGGTCGGCTTCCCCGCAGCGCGGGCGAGTTCGACGACACCGCAGGGGCCTTTCCCCTCGAGAGACTGGTGATCGAGACGGCCTTCGCCGGTGATGATGAGGTCGGCCCATTTTACCGCATCAGCGAGGCCGAGTCGATCCGCTACGAGAGCAAAGCCGGGCACCAGTGTCGCCCCGAGGAAGACGATCGCGCCGAAGCCGAGACCGCCGGCGGCTCCGGCCCCGGGGGTTCCGGCAGCGTGCGCTCCCTCTGCCCCGGTCGCCGCGACGAGTCGGGCGAGGCGGTCTTCGTGGAGAGAAAAAGTCTCGGGTGAGATTCCCTTTTGCGGCCCGTAGATCGCGGTGCAGCCTCGGGGTCCGAGGAGAGGATTGGTGACATCGCAGGCCACCGTGACCCCGGGGCGGGCAAAGGAGTCGGGCGGGTCGATGCGTGCGACTCGCTCCAGCTCGAGCGGAAGTTGTGTTACTGGCAGGCTGTCAGGATCATAAAAGCGATAGCCCAGGGCGAGAGCCATGCCGGTGCCTCCGTCGTTCGTGGCGCTGCCGCCGATGCCGAGGAGAACCTCCGTGACGCCCCGGGAGATCGCATCGAGGATCAGTTCGCCGGTGCCATGGGTCGAGGCGCGAAGCGGGTCGAGTGGACAGTCTCCGAGGAGGGCGAGACCCGAGGCGGCAGCCATCTCGATCACGGCGGTCTTTCCTCCGTCGATGATCCCGTAGCCGGCCGCGACTTCCTCCCCGAGCGGACCGCGCACCTCCACCGTGATCCACGCTCCGCCCGCCGCACTCGTGAGAGTCCCGGCGATGCCGTCGCCCCCGTCGGCGATGGGGAGGCAGCGGATCTCGTGGCCTCCCTCCGGCGACCCGTCGTGAAGTCCGGCGGCGATTGCAGCGCAGGCTTCGGCGGCGGTGAGCGAGCCTTTGAACTTGTCGCTGGCGACGAGGATCTTCATTGGCGCAGGGTCGTTCAGCGCTTCCGCATCGTGATGATCTCGTCGACCAGATCGGCGAGCTCATCCTGGTTTTCGCTTTCCTGAATGGCGCGTTTTAGCTGGGTGTATCGGCTGTTCCTCGCCTCGCTGTTTCGCGGAGCGGTGCGTTGGGGATCGGGCTCGAAATCGGATTTCAAAATGTGGTTCAGATCGCTCCCGCTCGCCGCGTCTCCCTTCGCGAGAGTCACGCTGCCATCAGCCGCGAACGTCAGGCGCAGGCGACGCGGCGAGGGGAACTGAGCGGCGATGAGCGGACAGTGCGTCGCGACAAAGATGGGCGCCTTTTGGGTGAGGAGAAAGGAGCGGTAGAGATCGATCAGTCCCGTGCGCAACTGCGGCGAAAGTCCCTCTTCGGGCGTGTCGAGAAAGAGACTGCCCGACCGCAGGTCGGACCCGAAGTATTGGCCGTAGACCTGCCCGAGAGGCAGGAGCAGGCCCTGGATCGCCGGGCTGAGAGCGTCGAAGGCGAGACTGCCACCGCCGGGCAGCAGGACTGGTGCGGATGCCTGCGCGAAATCAAAGCGAATGCCGCAGGGCGCCATCAGCGAAGCCCAGACATCCTTTAATGCGCTGAGGAGGTAGGGCGAGCCGGACTCGAACTCACGCTCGACTTCGGCGACGGTCTTGTCTCGGTTTTCGGGCTGTTTCAGGTAGCGATGGAAGTGCGACTCGCGCGCCTCAAGGTGGCGCTCGAGAAAGGCCGCAAAGTCGCCCGTCTCAACGCCGTCGAGGAGAGAGAGCCCGGGGCTGAACCAGGCGCGACGGTTCCCGGGTGCGGGGGAGGGGACAGGCCCCTCGAGGAGGTAGTCGGAGAAACGCGAACGGAACTCCTCGAAGCCGGGCGGCGAGGTCGTGAGCGTCTCCCATTGATCCGATTGCTCGATCTCGGTGCTCAAGACGAGGGTGTCGCCGGCGACACCGGCGGCGTGGCGGGCGAGGTAGATGTCGTCGCCGTCGGTGCTGTATCTCGCGAGGACGAGGGCATCGGCCAGGTTCTCGCCGGGTGTCGTGACCGGTGCGCCGGCGGGGTCCATACTCTGATACAGTTCCGCGAGTAGCGTCGATTTACCGCTCCCGTTCGGCCCGATGAGGCAGAGATCGGGCAGGATCGTCTTCGTCTCCGGGTCGGTCAGATCGATCCCGGCGTGGGCGAACTGCCGGTAGCGGAAAAGGACGAGGCGCTGGAGATGGTGGAGTTCGGCCATGGCGGGAAAGGGAGTAATTTGGCGGGCGGCATTGGGGACCACTGCCTCACGCCGAGTAGCGCTGCTCGCTGCCGACGTAGACGGCGACGACTTCGAGCCCGGGAGTCAAGAGAGTAAGATCGGCGAGGAGACCCTGTTTGATGCTGCCGCGGTCGTTGAGACGCAGCGAGCGGGCCTGATTCGCCGAGCAGGTCCGCACGACTTCGTTGAGGGGGAGTCCGGTGATTTTGACGACGTTGCGGAGCGACTCATCGAAGGTCACGATGGAGCCCGCGAGATTCCCGGCGGGGATGCGGGCGGCGCCGTCTTTGACGATGATCTCGCCGTCGTGGAGCGGGTAACGACCATCCCCGAGGTGCGACGCGGCGATGGAGTCGGTGATGAGCATGAGCCGCTCGCAACTGCGGTGCTTGAAGGCGAGTCGGATCATGTCGGGGCAGAGGTGGACGGTGTCACAGATCAGCTCGATCATGATGGAGTCGTCGAGCAGGCCCGCGCCGACGAGTCCGACTTCGCGGTGGTGCAGGGCGGACATCTGATTGCAGTAATGGGTGAGATGCCCGAGGCCCGCCTCTTTTGCGACGCAGAACTCGGCGTAGGTAGCGGCACTGTGCGCGGCTGAGGTCACGATGCCGAGACGCTTCATCTCGCGCAGAAAGGGAAGCGCGCCCTCGATCTCGACGGCGAGGGAGATGAGGCCGACGGGACAGATGGAGTGGAGATGGCGGATCTCTTCGGCATCGGGCCGGCGCATGTAGCGGGTGTCCTGGGCTCCGGCCTGGGCGGGATTGAGGTAGGGTCCCTCGATGTGGAGAAAAGGGGTGCGGGCAAAACGCTCTTGTCTGCGGTAAGCGGCGGCGGCCTCGGCCATGGCGATGGTGTGCTCGCGCGAGGCGGTCCAGGTCGTGGGGAGGAAAGTCGTGACGCCCTCGGAGAGTTTGGCCTCGGCCATCGTCTCGACGGCCTCGAGGGTGGCGTAGGAGAGGTCGAAGCCCTTCGCCCCGTGGGTGTGGATGTCGATGAAGCCGGCGGTGACGTAGACCTCGCCGCCGCCGTCAAAGATGACCTTGCTCCCGGCGGGCGGGTGATGGCCCTCGTGGATCTGGCCGATGTGGCCGTCGTCGCCCATTTCGATCGAAACGGGGCGAATGAGATCGTTCGGGGAAATCAGGAGGACGTCAGCAATGGTCGAGGGCATCCTGAAATCTACTGAGCAATCCGGGAAAGGAAACTTTTTTACTGCCCGTTAATGGGACATGGGACACGGGACATGAGTCACGTGGGAAGGTGAAGGGGAATCAGGAATCAGGGAGCAGGAGCAGGTGCTGGAGCTGGAGCTGGAGCTGGAGCTGGAGCTGGAGCTGGAGCTGGAGCTGGAGCTGGAGCTGGAGCTGGAGTAGCGGGTGCGGGTGCGGGTGCGGGTGCGGGTGCGGGTGCGGGTGCGGGTGCGGGTGC
>Ga0209390_10001922_pt1 | contig 38131 bp, 20 predicted proteins | sample BON01_FD_187212 | JGI IMG/M metagenome (GOLD analysis project Ga0209390, IMG submission 187212) | Freshwater microbial communities from Lake Bonney liftoff mats and glacier meltwater in Antarctica - BON-01 (SPAdes) (version 2) | ecosystem: Environmental > Aquatic > Freshwater > Ice > Glacier...
GGTCTGAGGATGTGACCATAATTTATGGAAAAGATGCCTATAGTTTCCATGCAAGCCTAGATTCAGTCAAACAGCTTCAGCAGTTAGAATCTTTGACATACGATATTTATGAGGAGAAGGAAATTACGCAGACTGGTGCAGAGCCGGCACAATTGGACAAGCCTGGCACTATCGACGGAAAAAAGCTAGGTAAAGTAGCTGCACCAGATAAGTTAAAATGGAATGTGCATGTTCCTATTCAGACCACAGAATTAAAAGCCTTAGCTGACGCAGCCATAGTCTTGTCGAGACTGAAAAGGATTAGCGGGGAAGTGAGTTTCAGAGGTATGACAGAGCCAAAACTTGGCAGTTTGATAAGCCTCGAAGGCTTTGGAAAACTTTTCAATGGATTAGCCTATGTCACAGGAGTGGAGCACCGAGTAGAAAATGGTGAATTTATTACTAAAGTAACTTTTGGGTTGAAGGATGAATGGTTAAAATCTTCCAATGGTTCAGATTTTCAACTCATACCACCTATATCAGGGCTTCACGTGGGAATAGTAAAAAAAGTAGATGCAGATCCCGATAAAAAAAATCGAATTCAAGTCATGATTCCTTCTTTGAAGAATTCGGGCAGCGGGCTCTGGGCTATGCTAGGTCACTTCTATGCCAATAAAAATGCTGGAAGTTTTTTTATCCCAGAGTTAAACTCAGAAGTTATTATTGGCTTTATCGATAACGACCCTAGATTTCCGGTAGTTTTGGGCTCGTTATACAGTAAAAACAATACACCAAAAGAAACTTTCACCAAAGAAAATAATATCAAGGCTATTGTCACAAAAGCAGGAATTAGGCTGGAATTTGACGACAAAGACAAAGTATTTACAATTCTAACTCCTGGAAAAAATACACTCATAATTTCGGATAAGTCCAAAGGAGTCAAAATCGAAGATCAGAATGGTAATGTGATAAATACTGACGCCAGTGGAATAAGTATCACTTCCAAAAAAGACATTAAACTGACCGCATCGGGAAATTTAGAACTGAAGGGTAGTAAAGGCATTGTAATAAGCTCCTCTTCAGGCGATGCGAAAGTTGATGGAAAAAACGTAAACCTAAAAGCAAAGGCAAAGGTAGAGTTGGATGGCAGTTCAGGAGCAGATATCAAATCATCCGGAACAGTCAACATCAAAGGGTCAATGGTCAATATAAACTGAAATAAATATGAAGAATCTAAACTCAGGCTTATTCTTTATATTCAAGTACGATATGCAAGATGATGCAGGCACGGGGTTAGAAATTCCGGTTTTAGGCTCGGCTAGTCCTATGTTCGGGGTGTTTAAAATGAGTGTAGTAGTGCAGTATGATCCCACCAAATACTGTAATATGACTCTTGCTCTGCTAGGTATGGTCCCCTTTTCCATGGCCAAATCGATTCAGAAAAACATCTCAAAATTAAAATTTGGAGTGAAGCTTAATACAGGTACAAATCACAGCGGAGGGCAGAGGACCAGTCTCCAAAGGCACTCCACATATAAAAATTGGTTAGAATGAAAGCTGAAGAAAAAAGTTTTTTGGGACGAGGCTGGGCCTCTCCGGTCACTTTTAATAAGGTGCTCGGTAATGTGAACATGGTGAATGGTGAACTTGATATCAGACAAAGCCTCGAAATCTATCTCAAGACCAAACGAGGTGAGAGGTTACTCAAATTAGACTATGGTACAGTCCTACAGGAACATATCTTTGATATGGCTGGGGCGGATAACTTAAACTACCTCTGCGAACGACTGAAAAATGACCTTAGAGTCTATGAGCCTCGGATCATTGTCCATCATGTGGAAGCAGATGATTCGAAGGTTCGTGATGGATTGGTGCATTTTCGGGTTGAATATGAAATACAGTCTACCAATGTGAGGGACAATATTGTTTATCCCTTTTACATCTTGGAAGGAACGAATATTCCCACATAAGTATTTTGGAAAAAGCGAACGAATATATTGTTGAAAAGATCAAGTCCAGGAAGCTGAATCCCTTGGATACACGGTATTTTTTACCTGATGAGCGCTCGTTGAGTGACTTTTTAAAATTCATCAACAGACTTTCCAAATCTGTAGTTTTCTATGACGAAAATTTACAAAAAAAAGGAGACTGGTATGATTTTTTTATTTCTGATGAATTGTTTCTGCTAGCCGAAATCGAAAGTTTTGATTTAAAATCTATTGAAAAAGAGAAAACCGAAATCCTGTTAAAGTTTGAAAAGACAAATAGTACGGATGAGAAATCTGAGTTGATTATCAAACTTTTTAATCAGATCAAATTGATGCTTCAGACTATTAATGGGTGGTACATCTTTTCCTCAAAATATAACAAACAAAGGAATAGCAGCCCACTTGAGAAAGAGCTGGTTTCCGCTATTTCCTATAGGTGTAAAGAAGTTTATACTCAATTAAGGCTCATATCAGGCGAACTGGATAAACTTGGCAGTGAGTTGAGGTTGGATGTAAAAGATCTCCCATCCAGTAAATTGTGGGAAACTCCCGAAAACGTTGTTGATACCTATGTGTTGAATTGGGGGACTGATATTTTGAAATTGGATTACCTCCTTAAGCAGCTGCTGCTTTTGCATAGACCAGTTTACAAAACTTTCCTGAATCTCACAGAAAGATCAAGGATATTATTCAACGATAATCTGCAAAATAAAGAAGATCATGAGCCTCATATAGGACTACTATTATCATTTTTTCAATTATTTAAAAAGCTTCAAGATGAACTGAATACTGTTCCTGATAGACTATTAACTTATTATTATCAGCAAATTCTCGGGCAAAGTAGGCGAAAGCAGATTGCAGATTCAGTATACTGTTACTTGACAATTGACCCGGAAAAACAAGAAATTGAGATACCTCAAAACACCAAAATAGTAGCTGGTCAGAATATAGATGGTCAGGATATCGTCTATGAGCTTACTGATGCAGTGAAGGTTTCCAATATTAGATTGGGAAAGCTATTTACACTATTTGTATCCAGAAATAAGTTGATCGATCTGGGGTCTTCTTTCCAAACTGTCAATGGTATCTACTCCAGGCAGATCGATCCGAACGAAAAGTTCACTTCTTTTTTAGCGCTCGGCGAGGAACAGCGGTTCCTGAGTGAAGATTCCAAAACAATGCAGGAGGTAGATTTCGGTTTTGCTATTTCTTCCCCTACTTTGAAATTAAAGGGTGGCCAAAGGAAAGTTGAAATAGCCTTTGTTTTTTTGAATGATAGCTTTCAATACTTCTTGGCTATGCTGCTTTCTGTGGCTAAAAGTAAAAGACAGTTACCTGAAGAGGTTTTCTATCAGCTTTTTTTAGACTCGATGTACTTAGAGTATACTACCCATTCAAGCTGGTGCTTCATTGAGAACTTTGAGGTGATCCCCCCGCAGGATTGGAATGAAAATGGATTTAAATTGAGTTTTACACTTGGTCCATCCATGCCTGAATTTGCCAACTATCGAGAGGAAATTCATCAAGATGGAATGGAAATCAACCAACCCACTCTCAAGATCCGTCTGAGAAATCAAAATGTGTTTCATCCATATTCGTTTTTGCAGTTTTTGAAGCTCGAACAGATAAAGATATCCGTAGATGTAAAGCAACTGAAAAGCTTGTCCCTTCATAGCAGTTTTGGCCCATTGGATCAGAGCATTCCTTTCGATCTGTTTGGCCCTGTCCCCAAAGTTGGAAGCTACCTTCTGATAGGAAATGACGAGGTTTTTTCAAAAGATCTGGATGAACTGAAGATTGGTTGGACTTATTTTGGATTACCTATCGGGGAGGATATGGAGTCTTATTTTAAAGGCTATCCTTACGGTATAAAGAATGATAGCTTCAAAGTCAAATTTCAGGCACTATCTGATTTTCGCTACATCCCCACTGATACTTCTAAGATTAAGTTGGTTAATCTTTTTGAAGAGAAAAGTGGAGAGATTCTAAAAGAGCGTTTGATTCAGGAAATAGATTTAAAGGATCTGGATATTTTGCCTGATTATGGATTATCATTTGATGTGGTTGACGAGTCTCCACAGTATCAGAAGACCGGGTTTATCAAAATGGAGCTGGTGACGCCAGTCATTGGGTTTGGATTTGACGTGTACTCGGATGTTTACAATAAGAGTCTGACTAAGTCGGCTAATAAGCAAATCGAAAAGCCGAAGTCCAGTTTCAGCTTTGAAGTGCCTAATGAGCCTTATTCACCCATGGCCACGGATATATTTCTTGACTACAAATCCTCTTCAGAGATTAATTTTCTGGGGACGAAGTCCTATGTGAATCAAAGCGAAAAGGGTGAAAACTTCATACAGATTCATCCTTTTGGCAAAAAATTTCTTTTGAAAAACGGGTTTGTTTTTGGTAATAATCTCCTGCCAGATTTTGAACTTCAGGGAGCAATGTTCATAGGCATCGAAGCTGAAAAATTCCCCAGCGAATTCAGTGTCTTGTTCCAAATAGGAAGAAATGAAGGCTGGACTCATGGAGATGCCCCCAGACTGGATTGGTTTTATCTCTCCTCTGATGAGTGGAAGCCATTTAAAATCGAAGATGTACTGTTTGACGGTACCTATGGGCTGACTCGGTCTGGGATTATTTCATTCAAGAGTCCTCAGGAGATCAATAAGGATAACCAAGTCATGTCTGATTCTCTCTATTGGATTTGTTGCAGAGCAATGAACAATGCTGAAATGGCCAGTAGAGTATCAGGAATTTTTCTGAATGCTTTTGCTGCAAAGGCAATATTGAAAGAAGGAGTATTACATAATCCTGTATTGCCGGCATTCAGAGTACAGTCATTCCAGTATAACCTACCCGGTATACTAGAGCTAGTACAACCGATTCCTTCCTCGGGAGGTAGAGACTTGGAAGATAAAACGTCTTTTTATCATCGAGTAAGTCAAAGCCTTAAGCACAAACATAGAGCTGTTACCAAGTGGGATATCGAAAAAATGCTGGTCAATGAGTTCAACTGGTTGGGTTTCGTAAAGGTTTTCGGGAATTTTGAGTATGAGAATTTTATTGATCCAGGTAAAATAAAAATAGTGGGAATCCCCAAAGTAGAGGATAGATCAAGTTTTTACCAGCCAAAACTAAATCCTGGACAAATCAAAGAAATTGAGTTTTTCCTCAAGAAAATTGCGAACCCTTTTATGCAATTTAAAGTGCTGAATCCTCAATACGAATACCTCATGATCAAAGGGGAAATTCGACTTAATTCGGAGGATACCGGACTTGTATTTAAGAAATTGTATCGGGATCTACTCGAAGCGATATGTCCTTGGTTTTATCATGATTTGTCAGAGGTTTTTGCGAGCCGAGAGGCTAAGAAATCAGAAATCCTCAACTTGATTATCAGTAGACCTTATGTAAAATCTCTGACAGGTTTTTCGTTAGCTCATATGTATAAAAACGACCAAGGAGATTTTATTTTTTCTGACGGTGCCCTTTTGGATGACGCGATGGATACGCTGATAGTCGGTAAGCCTTGGTCGATTCTGGTTCCATATCCTCTTAAAAATCTTGTATTAGTAAAAGAAGAAAGTTACAGTCCTGCCGGCCCCTTTGATTTGGAAGATTTGATTCTGGGCGAAAATCTGATTATTACCTCAGAAACGAACGACAGTTGGTCAGGAAGCCTTCCTGGAGAAGAGAAAAGTAAAACCACAGACGAGGAAATTTATCATTTCACCTTCAGAATTTAAGTATGGCATTATTAAACAGACAATCACTCATCAATTATTTTAAGAAGGGAAGCGCACCCTCGGAAAAACATTTTGCAGATCTAATTGAATCCACTGTAAATATTGTAGACGATGGTATTTCCAGAGAAGGGGAAAATGGCTTTCGAGTCACTCCAGTTGGAAGATCCAATAGGCTGATTTCATTTTACAAGAATTTCAAACAGCTCAAACCAGAATGGAGTTTCAACCTTGACAAAGAGGGGATAAATGGTCTTTCCATCCAACAAGAGGATAATTCTGCTGTCTTGGTACTCAAAAATGGGGGGAATGTTGGCATTGGGGTGGAGAATCCAAAATCCAAGCTAGAAGTGGATGGGTTTATTACTGCACAGGGGAGAATAGGTTCCTTTCTAGCCGGCCAAGTGCCTGGCGACGCAAACTGGCATAATGTGATCGAGAATATTACCGAACCATGTGCTTTTGAACTGATGCTTAGAATTAATGGATCCAAAGGTAGTGGTAAATATGCCTTAGCACATGTGATTGCCTTAAATACTTACGGCGGCAAAACCAACTCCAGTGGTATCAACAAAACACGGGCACAATATGGTAGTTTCCTCAATAGGCTGAGATTCCGTTGGTCAGGCAGTATGTACAACTACTCACTTCAAGTGAAAACCGCCCGTCATTATGGGCTGGATCCCAAAACTGGTGAACCCTTCCTCATCCGCTTTTCGGTCAGTAATCTTCTCCCATTTTAAGCTGTCACCTTCTTAAATTTTAAAGTGCTGTGATCAATTTTATTCCAAGTGACTTTTCAGATAAATCAATTTTAAGGTATGATCTCCTCTTTGAAGAGGGCTTGAAGTATGCACAAAAATATTCAGGTAAAATTTGGACTGACTATAACTACCATGATCCAGGAGTAACTTTCCTTGAGTATTTATGCTATGCTTTGACGGATTTGGGTTACCGAACAGATTTCCCGATTGAGGATATTTTTTTATTTGGATCGGATGATTTTGATCCAATCAAGAAAAACTTACTATTCGGCCCCGCTGCTGTATTCAACACCAATCCCATCACTGTAAATGATTACCGCAAACTCATCATCGATCGGGTCAAGCGAGTGGCAAATGCCTGGGTGATTCCTATCACGGATAATAAAATGGGAGTGAGAGGACTATTTGAAATATTTATAGAGTGTAGCGAAGATCTTAGTGATCTTGAGCTCAATTTTTTGAAGCGCGAAGTCTCCTCCGTATTCCATGCCCATAGATTAATAGGACATGATTTGGAAGAAGTATTTATTTTGAAAAAGGTCTACCTCAGTATCAAGGGTGATGTGACTATTGAATCGGATGCATTGGGCGAGCTAGTCATGGCCAAAATATATGCGGATTTGGATAGCTACATTAATCCCCAGGTGGAGCTTCACAATTCCATGAAATTATGGAAGGAAGAAGGGTTAGACCCAGAACTGGTTTTTACAGGCCCTCTTCCTAAATTTGGATTTATTTTTGAAAATAACCTTACTCCAAAAGTGGAGTCTATCTACTTGTCGAGGATAAAAGAGCTGATTTTTAATGTAGAAGGAGTAAAAGAAATCAGAAACCTTCAACTTTTTAAAAATGGACTTCCCGTATTTGACACCTTTGTTTATTTTACTAAATCCGAATTCCCCAAAATTCAATATTTGGATGACCTCACCGAAGCATTTCAGACCCAACTCAACTTATTTAAAAATAATGTTGAATACGAAATAGATCCTGTCATTACCAAGCAACTGATTGCCTCTGAAGTATTGTCCAGCAGTAAGTTTTATCATGAAGAACTAGACTATGAGGAAAAACTCCCTGCAGGGAGATTTTCACTCGAAGCACTTCAGAAACACTACCCGATTCATAAGGAACTGCCCGAGTTTTTTGGGATTGGCACCAATGGCATTTCCAGAAATGCCTCCAAAGAAACACAGGCCTCCGTACAGCAGCTTGCTGCATACCTTTACTTTTTTGAGCAAATGATGGCTTCTTATCTTTCACAGCTTTCAGGTCTCAGGAATTTGTTTTCGGTAGATCACATCAGTTCTACCTACTTCAATCAAACCCCAAGCGATATCCCAAACATAGCCTCTCTACTGGAAGAATTTGAGGGTTTTAAATACAAATTGGATGACTGCACCAAACACAATGATGACTTTATAGATCGTCGCAATAGACTTCTAAACCACCTCTTGGCAAGGTTTGGAGAACGCATAGATGAGGCGAGCCTGAGAAAAATGAGTAGAGGAAATGCGTTGGATATAGGGGAGGAAGTAGATTTGGATTTGATCCAAGCCAAAATCAATTTTTTAAATTCCATTGTCGAACTTGGGAAAAATAAAGCGAAAGCGTTTGATCTAAAATCAGAATTCTTTTGGGATACAGACAATGTTGCCGGGCTGGAGAAAAGACTAGCCCTTTCTTTGAATTTTAAAAATCATATCAGAAGGCATCTATCTGCGCCGTTATTACAGCTTTTTGATCTTTCATCGTCAAACAAAGAGGTGAAATCCTGGGAACTGGAAACTATCGGCACAGGTACGAAAAAAGTAAAAGCCCACAAACTATCAAAAGATCAATACGAAAATCGAGCGGTTCATTTCTATGGAACAGGCATCAGGTTCATCCGTGAAATCTTTGAGATTTTGACCAACGAGAAATCAATTATTTGTCTGACATCCTCCGATAATAAAAGTCATTATTTATTGATGCAACAACGACAATCGGAGTACCCATTCGTCTTGTTCGAATCAGCTAGTTTAGATGATTGCATGAATATGAAATCCGAAATCATGAATAAGTTCGGTGTTTTGGATCAAGAAACGGAAGGATTACACATGATCGAGCATGTTTTGCTTCGGCCGTTAGAACCGGTTTCTTTTAGGTTTTCATTTTTGGATAATGAAGGCGAAGTTTTTTTGGAAGGGATCTTTTCCGGTGAGTTAAAACAGCAAAAGTCCCTGGGCGAAGACTTGACAGCGTATGGTCTTTCTATCGAGAACTACAGCATCGTAGATGACGATAACTCAAAAACATATCAGGTTTTTATCTATAATTTGGATCATGAGCCTTTGGCTAAACTTACCAGAGAATTCAATTCGAAGCCAGGTGCCAAGAAAAGTATTGAAATGGCAATCGATTATTTTAAAAAAATAGAGTCTAAAGAGGTGGAATTGGAAACAGTCTTGGAAATAAACAATGCAGGGGGTACGGGCCAAGGTTTTCCTTCTGATTTCCAATTTTCAGATACCTTAAGTTTTATACTTCCTGATTGGCCGAGCCGATTCCAAAAAGGCGACTTTGTCAAATACCTTAAGAGTTTAATCTCTGAAAATATAATGGCGCACCATGCAGTAAATGTGTATTTCTTTAATTTGGTTGAGATTTCACGATTTGAAGAACTGTACTATCAATGGTTATTCTTGAAAAATCAAGATAATTCCAATCTCAAATCAATTGATATTTTATCCTTGCAAATTATTCAAATGCTGAATGGTTTAGGAAAAGTGTCCTAGTTTATATGGCGATGAACGATAATTCGATCCAAAAAATGGAATTTCAGATCGAGATCGATCGGGATTCAGATTTTGATCTTTTGTCAAAAGAAATACCTGCAATCGTCTCGGATCATCTGGAAGACTATATTAACCATTGTATTCAAAAACTTGGGTTGGGTAATCAGTTCTTTATACTTAATCAGCTCGTACTTGATCTAGGCGTACTTGATATCTCAAATTTTAAAAATGATTTAAGAGCAAAGTTTGAGCTTCAATTTTTTGATGAAATAAAGAAGCAAATTAATAAAAACTCCTTTGCTAAAATTCCCGACGAGGAGTTGACATTTTCTATTTTCGTTTTCTTTATTTCCAACGGTGGTCGGCCTTGGTGGTTAAACAATCAGGTAAAACATTTTGGAGAATTTGCGGAAAAGGCCTTTGTACTTAAGGCTCCAAAATTCATAACCCATTTAAAGTTTTTCTTCAAGCATCCTGTCCAGCGAAAACGTATCATTGAAAACTTACCTGAGGATTTGCTGGTACGGGCACTTATTCATGATAAAAAAATGGATAGTACCAATTCTTCGAAGTCAATCTATGCCATCAAAAGGTTTTTGAAGCATAAATACAAGTATTGGAATGAATCTAAAATTTCCTTAGCATTCAAAGAGATTGTCATAAAGTTATTTCTTCACCCCAATAGAATCGATCAACCTTGGAAACTAAACCTTGCTATAGTAGAAGCCATTCAAGATAATCATCCCGAAATCCAGACGTTGGATTCCCCTGCCAATAGTTTCCTCAGAAACGCTTCCAGTTTACCACAAACAAATACTTTTGGATTGAGCCTGATGGAAAAACCTGAGAGGATTTCTTCCTCTGAGAGTGAATATGTATTGATCCAAGGTTTTCAGTTTTATTTAGAAAATGGATATACCAAAATTGGAAAGATTGACCACCACTATAAATATCAAAACATAAATACTCTTTTTAGTTATTTGATTTCAAGTCAGTTGTCTGAAATTGCTGAGTTATTATTATCATTGGGAAGAAGGAGTTTTATCAAAAAGCGATTTTTGGAAAGTATCTCTCAAGAGCTCATGTATCAGTTTTTCACATTGATAGCGCCTTCTAAGAAAAAATTGTTGGCTTGGGTAGTTGAGGTGTTTCAGAAAGTCCAAGAGGAGTATAAACCAATCAATCAGACCTTTATTAATGTCAAGAAATCGATCAATGAGATCACCTTTGAGCTTTTTCTGAATAAAAAGCTTACTTCTGTCAATGATGAAAATTATTTGAGATTTCTATTTAAACAGACTGCTAGAAAGTTTGGGATAAAGTACAGAGACCTGCTTTTTTTCACCATCAAGTCACTTGAAAAAGGGAACAAGAGAACCAGTGTTTTTAATTTTTCTCAAACTATGACATTGATCTACGCAAAAGATATTCTGAAAAGTAAGGGGAACTCTAGGGTAGATAAAGCCATCTTCGCAATGAATAGGCCTGATGCACGTGCGGATGACTATCGGAGTAAAGATTTTATATACAACCTGTTTTTGGATTTGTATGAACAAACGCAGCAGACTAGTGAAAGTCAAGTAGGAATCTGGTTAAAATCCAAGCTGGAGTCAATGTCTATAGATAATACCTCGGATCTACTGAGCCTCTGGGAGCTGTTTGCAGCCAAGTTCGAGCTCAGAGCCGAGCTATTACTGCTCCCAGTGTTAGTTGATAAACATAGAAATCCATCGATACAGCTTTCAGCTAAGTCCTTTGATTTCTGGAAAAACAAATATAAACTCAGCGGTATTTATGCTCGAAAAAAACCCGACGAATATCTCTTGGTTAAGACGCTGCACGAGTATAAAAAACGGCTTTCTCGCAAAGCCCTAAAAGGTATTCTAATGAGCTTGAGGCCAGTTGATCGAGTTGAAAGGCTGGACTTTCAGGTGATATCAAACTTAATCCACTCGGGAGTTTCTCCCATGATACCAATCTATCTTAATTGGTTGGAAAAGGTATTGTTAGACAGTCAGTTACAATTCAAAAAAAGGACTGTTTATAACTGGTTTTTGCAACAGTTGCTGGTACTTCCTAAAAAGGATCTGACGCTCGTACGCCTTCAAAAGATAACGATTGAATTTTTGCAAGTAGATGATGGGCTAATTCATGAAGATGATTCTAAAGTCCAAAAAAGTCTGCCTACAATTGAAAGAATTATGCCGGGCAACGCTCATTATGTGGAATCGCAGCAAAGGCTGTCTGAGATATATCCGCAGCAATTTACCCAGGCTTTTTTTAGAATAGTTGAGCTAATCGGCAGAGCTGATGTCCTCGGTATTTTTCAGGATTCTCAGAGGTATGGGGACAAAATTCTGTTTCAGATGTTGACCTCAAAATATAAATCTCAATTTTTCAATCTGTTAAAAAAGCATCAATTCAATAAAGAACTTCGAGACTACATTCTTATCCAATCCCCTGGCTGGCTCAAAAAAGACCTAATTAAGTTTATCAACAAGGCTTCTGCTGGTTCATGGAATTCAACTGTAACGTCGATTAGACAACATATCGGAAAAAATAGGTGGATACGATTAGAAGGATTATACCTAAATGATTATATCGAGAAAGTACTTTGGGAAGAGATTTTTGACGGTACTACTTTCGTCTTTGAGGATTTGATAGCTATCGTTATGCAGCAAGCCCTTGTCGAAGATCTGGTTACGGATAAATTTTGGAGTGATTATCATCATTTCAGAACTTTAGTCCGAACTGGTGCTCCATTGGGTATATCACTACGAGTCAACGAAATAGCTGTACTCGAAGAGTCGGGATTCCTATCTTATATCGATGCACTTAGTAAACCACAAGTTAGCAATGGCAGCTCAAAACAAATCCTGGAAAGTATATTATTCGATTTTGATTTTCCGATCGGACACTCGTTTGAGGAATATCAAGTCGAAGAATTCCAGTCGTATATCAATGCGCTGATTGACGGTGATAAAAAAGTACTTATTGATATATTGAGGAATGTTGACTCGCCACTAGTATTACAGCGCTTTCTAGCACTTTTAGATGAAAGTACTTTACGTTTTTTGATCCGTGAAAATCAAAAACAACTTGGATTTTCTTTAATCTTCAAGAAAATTGAAGCAATTTTTTCACTCTACAATATAAAGAATAAGACGAAAATCAACAGTTTCTTTACTGCCTGGATTGGTGTTTTGTATTTCGAAATCCGTATTACGAGTAACCTTAGCAATGTGTACGCGCGGATGTTTCGAGTTTTGGAGGTAGAGGACGTTTTGACTCAAGCTAACGTTTATTCTCAGAATGACTGGAAACCACTTCTTGAGATTCTTCAATTGGATGAAAAAGAGGAAGTGCTGTTTTTTAAGGAACTTGGCTGGCCAAGTGGTGACAGAAAGGAAGCTCAGTTAGATGATTCAACTGATCAAATCTTGAGAGTCCCACTGACGGAAGCAAATTTTAAATCCTACATCAGTGACTTGCCACGAGTGGATAATAAGGTTATTGGTGAGCTGCTAGTTAAGGTGGAATCCCCAGTTTTAATTCAGCGACTTTTGAAGCTTTTGGATGAAAGTACACTTCGGTTTTTGATACAAGAGCAGCACGATATCCTTGGTTTCCCCAGTCTTTTGAATCAGATTGAATCAGTATTTTCAATATTTAAAGTCAAGAACAAAGCCCATCGAATCGATTTTTTCACGGTGTGGATTGGAGTGCTATATTTTATAAAGCCAGGTAAAACCAGCCGTATGTCCATATATGGCATTTTGTTTAGGGCATTTTCCTCGGAAGGGATTTTGAGAGAATACGCTGAAATTTCCGGGATCAAGCAGAAAGTGCTCATGGATATTCTTGGGCTGCAAGGAGGAGAAGAAGTACGGTTTTTTGAGGAAATTGGGTGGAGGGTTAGTGACAAAAAGATTGCTCAGATAGATGAGTCAACTGAGCAAATCTTGAGAGTCCCACTGACGGAAGCAAATTTTAAATCCTACATCAGTGACTTGCCACGAGTGGATAAAAGGGTTATTGGTGAGCTGCTGCGTAAGGTGGAATCTCCAGTTCTAATTCAGCGCCTTTTGAAGCTTCTGGATGAAAGTACACTTCGGTTTTTGATTCAAGAACAGCACGATATCCTTGGTTTTCCCAGTCTTTTGAATCAGATTGAATCAGTATTTTCAATATTTAAAGTCAAGAACAAAGCCCATCGAATCGATTTTTTCACGGTGTGGATTGGAGTGCTATATTTTATAAAGCCAGGTAAAACCAGCCGTATGTCCATGTATGGCAGTTTGTTTAGGGTACTTGCCTCGGAAGGGATTTTGGGAAAACACGCTGAAATTTCCGGGATCGAGCAGGAAGCGCTCATGGATATTCTTGGGCTGCAAGGAGGAGAAGAAGTACGGTTTTTTGAGGAAATTGGGTGGAGGGTTAGTGACAAAAAGATTGCTCAGTTAGATGTATCAACTGAGCAAATCTTGAGAGTCCCACTGACGGAAGCAAATTTTAAATCCTACATCAGTGACTTGCCACGAGTGGATAAAAGGGTTATTGGTGAGCTGCTAAGTAGGGTGGAATCTCCAGTTCTAATTCAGCGCCTTTTGAAGCTTCTGGATGAAAGTACACTTCGGTTTTTGATGCAAGAACAGCACGATATCATTGGTTTCCCCAGTCTTTTGAATCAGATTGAATCAGTATTTTCAATATTTAAAGTCAAGAACAAAGCCCAACGAATTGATTTTTTCACGGTGTGGATTGGAGTGCTATATTTTATAAAGCCAGGTAAAACCAGCCGTATGTCCATATATGGCCGTTTGTTCAGGGTACTTGCCTCGGAAGGGGTTTTGAGAGAATACGCTGAATTTTCCGGGATTGAGCAAAAAGTGCTCATGGATATTCTTGGGCTGCAAGGAGGAGAAGAAGTACGGTTTTTTAAGGAAATTGGGTGGAGGGTTAGTGACAAAAAGATTGCTCAGTTAGATGAGTCAACTGATCAAATCTTGAGAGTCCCCCTGACGGAAGCAAATTTTAAATCCTACATCAGTGACTTGCCCCGAGTGGATAAAAGGGTCATTGGTGAGCTGCTAAGCAGGGTAGAATCCCCAGTTCTAATCCAACGCCTTTTGAAGCTTCTGGATGAAAGTACACTTCGGTTTTTGATACAAGAGCAGTACGATATCCTTGGTTTTCCCAGTCTTTTAAACCAGATTGAAGCAATATTTTTAATATTTAAAATCAAAAGTAAAGCCCAACGGATCGATTTTTTTACGCTGTGGATTGGGTTGCTATATTTTACAAAATCAGGTAAAACCAGCCGTTCATCCATGTATGTCCGATTATTTAGGGTGCTAGAAGCTGAAGGGATCTTGGGGAAGGAGGTTTTTATTTCTGATATTGATCAGAAGACGCTCATGGATATTCTTCAGTTGGATAGGAATGATAAAGTATTGATTTTGAGAGAACTCAGCGGAGAAACTAGGATTCAAAAATCCGATGATACGCCTGAAAAAGCCAGTGGTAGTCCCGATAACTTTCTGCATGGCAGGGATCCAGTTCAGTTGATTCTTTACCCTAACAATCTTTCCTTTGAACATTACAAACTATTTATTGAATATTTATTTGAGGAGGGGATTTTTAATTATACGCATCGGGCATGTATTCAGCAGTGGGTGACATTTTCATCTCACTATCAGTCGAAAAAATACCTTCAGATGATAGTAAGACTCTATTTTTTGAATAGGTTGAAATTTACTTCCAATGCGACAAGCATGAAAGCGCTTTTGCTATATGCTTTCGTTGAAAACCTTAACTTAAATATATCCGAATTAAGGTTATTCTTCTCCCGTCTGTCTTTTATGCCTTCACTGATCAGTGGAATTCCCTGGGTGCTCATGCAAGAAATGCGAAAAGCTGATCTTGGGATATGGAAAAAAATCTGGTCAGATGTCAATGCTAAAATGAGTCTCGATCTTGAGTCTGAAGACAGGCATGTCCTGAGTTTCAATTTACTCATGAATTATGGAAAGTCATTTTTCGAAAATCAACAAGATTTTCGAAATGAAATTCCTTATCTATCGAAGCTAATTTCTGAGGCTCCGCTAAGTGAATTATTCATGTACCGGCTTCATCCTGACTTATTTCATGAGTTTTTGAAGATAAAGCCTGCTAAGGAAATTCAGAATTATTTTTTGGAGGGAAGAGACCCATATTTAAAAGCATTAAAAGAGAAAGGGTTTTTAGTAACCTGGTTTAAAATTTTTTTTGAGAGCTCCAATGAAATTCAAAAAGCCAAATTTTTAGGCTTGTTTCACAAAAGCTTTTATTCGAATGTTTATACCAATACCCAACAAAACTTGAATACTTTTCTTAAAGGCTTTTTCCGTCTTCAAGAAGGCCAAAAGTCATTTTGGACAGTAATTGAGAAAAAACCAGAGGAAGTGGAGCTATTCTCTCAAGCTCATTCTGAGTTTTTTGGAAGTTTAAAACTAGAAGCTAAGATAAGTGTCGAGGTATTGTCTCCATTGGAGATTTTCCAAATGTTTCTTGAAACAGGGATGCTACCCAAAGGGATGTCTGGGATTCAGCAATTGGCCAAGGACCTGTCAGGTCTCAAAGGGAATGACCTTAAGAAGTTGAGGATAGTAATCCATGCAGGACTTCAGTCTGAAAAAGGCAAGAAATACTTCTACAAATTTGCTGCCTACTTGGACTTGACCTGGTTTTTGAAATTGATCCATCAAGATCTTCCAAAGGAACTGGAAGAGCTGATTAGTCATGTCAATAAAAAAGCACGACTGGATATGTTCGCAGATCTCCGGATTAGTAAAAAGCTGGATAAGTTGATTTTTATTGCTGAACGTTGGTCTGTCAAGGGTGTTTTGATAAAAAGACCTACTGAGATTCTTCTGGGTATGGTCGAAAAATGGGTGGATTCGGTTGATTCTGAAGTGATAAAACAGATTTTTTCGTCTGATCATCAGACCCCCGAATCGCTAACTATTCTGAAAAACTCCAGTAGTAAACTGAAGAGGGTAATAGATGAACTGGCTACTGAGGAAGAAAAGGAGATGGTGAAGATGCCACCTGTGGAAATTGAACCAATCGATTATGAGGAAGGGGTGAGTATTGGAAATGCGGGTTTAATTTTATTTTGGCCCTTCTACGGAAGATTTTTTAATGCCTTGGGGATGGTCGGAAGAGAAGGGATGAAAGGAGAAAAGATCAGGGAGCGAGCCATTCAGCTCCTTCAATATATTGCTACAGGGAAGACTGAGTTTGAAGAATGGGATCTTACTCTGAATAAGATTCTCTGTGGAGCAACTCCTGACTTTCCGGTATCTCCTAGCATCGATCTTTCTGCAGAGGAGGAAGAATTGTGTGGTAAATTGATCAAGGGCTCTATCTACAACTGGGAAAAGATGAGAGGGACAAGGATGGAGACTTTCCGGGAAACCTTCGTAGCAAGGGAAGGGAGGCTATATCGAAAAGAGAACAGGTGGGAGTTGATAGTGGACAAGAAAGCCTACGATGTCTTGCTAGATACCTTGACATGGAATATTTCCATGATCAATTTGAGCTGGATGAATACACGAATAAATGTACAATGGAGATGAAGACTAGTTTAGATCAGGCATTAATTCGGCCTATCCTGGAGGACTTGGATTGGTTGAAGTCATTTCTTGAAGTGAGGATCAAAGGGCACTTTGACGAAACAAATGAAGCCCAGCAATTCCCTCCATTACCGGTATTAGATGATGATCTAGTACCTTATAATCAGTTTGTTTCTACCTATCGACTAGATTTTGAAGAGAGGGTTGTATTACTGATGAGTATGGTACCTCTACTTAGTCCCCAGATCTATGATTGCTTTTTTATTCAGAATAGCTCTATAGGTAGACCTTTCTCTGAATTTGGGGGCGTAGAACTTAAATCGCACCGAGGATTCATCCCAACAGCCGAAACAATAAATTTTGTTTTAAACGGGAATGATATCAGAAAGCGAATGGAACTGTGGCAGATTTTTTCGGAGGATCACTTTTTTTCCAAAAACCAAATTCTTTATCTTGAGAAAGGCCCGGATACGTCCTCTTTTTGGTCTAGTAAATTAGTGATGAATGAGGATTTTTTTTATCATCTAATTTCAGGGGAAGAAATAAAGCCAAAGTTTTCGACTGAATTTCCAGCCAAGGAGCTCACCACTAAATTGACCATGGACGATTTGATTTTACATCATCAATTAAAAGATGAATTATCCCATATCCTGACTTGGATAAAATATCGTGAAGAAATCAAATCCAATGATTCATTGAGTAGAAATTTCAGAGCAGGTTACAGAGCGTTATTTTATGGTCCTCCGGGTACTGGTAAGTCATTGACTGTAGCTCTTTTGGGTAAACTCACTCAGCATCCTGTATATCGGATTGATCTCTCTCGGATCGTGTCAAAGTACATTGGTGAAACTGAAAAAAACCTTTCCAGACTTTTGGATATGGCCGAAAACAAAAAGTGGATTCTGTTTTTTGATGAGGCAGATGCATTGTTTTCCAAGCGAACAGAGATCAACGATTCCAAGGATAAGTATGCCAATCAAGGAACTTCCTATTTGCTACAGCGATTGGAAGAATATCACGGATTGGTTATCCTGGCTACCAATCTTCGTCCTAACATTGATAGGGCCTTCGTGAGGAGATTTCAGTCCATTTTATATTTCAATCTTCCAAGCATTCAGGATAGGATTCAGTTATGGGAAAATGCGCTGTTGAATATCAATATTTCTCCGGAGACAAATTTCCGCCGACTATCCGAAAAATATGAGGTTTCCGGTGCTGCGATTAGCAATGCAATACAATATGCTTGGTTAAACGCCAAGAAGAATGAAAGGGAAATGATCACCTCACTTGACTTGGAGGCCGGATTGTTGAGAGAGATGTCTAAAGAAGGTAAATCTGTTAAAGAATAATTATGTTTGATTACAGTTATTGGCCAGAAGGCTTACCTACCGAGCTTTCGATACAGATGAGAAATTTCCATCATAAAGCGCAGATTCTTGTTGATGGTGGATCTTTTTTGGAGCTGGGAAATACTATTTTGAAAGGTCAGATGAGTGATAAATTTTTTGAGCTGATTGTTTTTCTTCCAAAGGGTTATAGAACATTAGAAATCGCCAATTTGCTCCACAGGATTGTACAAGCTGGAGCTAAAGTGGGACTTTTCGAAGTTGAAATTTTAGATCAGGAACTTGAGCAATTTGCCATTTTTGATAACAAATTATTGATCAGCAATAAATTACATGAGATAGAAAAAGATGTTTTTCCGCTGATATTTCGAAAGCACAACGATTTTCAGCGGATTATGGAAAATAGTTTGGAAGTTAATCCCTCTTCTCAAGAGCTAAGAATGAAATTTTTGGCTAATAGATACTTTGTTTCAAAAGGGCAAGAAGTGGAGCTTAGTTGGGCAGTTGAAAACGCAAATTCAACTATTTTAAATCCCGGTAATTGTGAGGTGGATGCAGTAGATAATGCCTCGTTTTTAATTGAAAATGACATTTTATTTACAATTAATGCCAAAAATGCTAAAAATAAGAGCACGCTGTCTATTTTCATAAAATGTTTAGAAGAAGAGTTGTTTTTGTTAACAGTCTCCGTTTTTAACAAAGAGTTATCTGCCTATGTGAAGATTGACCCGATCTCCGAAGGTGAGGAAAGTTATGGAGTTTACATCGGAGATCTCCTCAGAGTAGAATGGTCATGTAAGTCTGCTACCAGCTTGTCCGAGTCTGTATTAGGTAAATTAAAAAATGTTGGTTTCCATAATTTTATATGTCTTGAAAACCGACAATTTGATTTTACATTACATCACTTCAATCAAAGTCTTGCAAAGCAGCTGAAAATATATCCGTTTTCTGCACAGGGGCTTATTTCAATAAGTCAGCATGCGGTTAATCCAAATTTAGAGGTATCAACTCAAAGTTCACATTTGCAGCCAAAAAGGGAAAATCCCACTTGGATTAGAAAGTTATTGATTGCTTTAAAAATCAACAAAAAGAATGACAGGGTTTAGCTTCTTATTATTTTGTTCGGGAGTAAGTAGAAGTGTCTTAGACAAATGCCCTGAATCTGAAAGAATCAAATATAGCAGTATCGGTGCCTCAGTGCTGTTTACGGCATTGCTTGCCATGGTATCTTCCCATTTTGCATTCAGTCTTATATTTGAAAGTCCATGGACTGTCCTGTTCTTATCATTTTTTTGGGGTCTGATTTTGTTCAATCTAGACCGATACATCGTATCTACATTACGAAAAAAAGGGAATTTTTTTATGGAGTTGCTTCAAGTTAGTCCTCGACTGATTTTGTCGATGGCTATTGCGTTGGTTATCGCCAAACCGCTGGAATTACAGATTTTTAAATCAGAGATTGAACAGGATCTCTATGGAAAACTGAAGACAAATATTTCCACACTGGAAAAAGAAAATCAGGAGAAAGCAATTTCTTTTGATTTGGACAAAAAGCAATTGAATGAAGAGCTAAAAGGTTATTTTGATTTAAAAGAAAGTTATTACCAAGAATACAGATGTGAGTGTGATGGGACTTGCGGAACAGGTAAAGTAGGGGATGGAAAGGAATGTGCCAGGAAGAAAACTAAGTATGATGATTTTATAAAGGAATACCAATCCAAAGAAGCCACTATCGGAGAAGCGCTGCAACTAATGGAACAAAACAAGTTGCTTGCATTGGTGAATTTTCAAGAAGAGAAAAAAAAACTAGAAGCTAATTTTTCATACGGACTTTTAGCTAGAATACAAGCCTTGAATAATTTGGCAAGTTGGGAGACTTGGACAGTTACCCTTTTGATCCTATTGATAGAAATTGCTCCCGTATTGACCAAATTGGTTACTGCCAAGGGACCTTATGATGACTTGCTAGCCATCGAGGAAAATAAGTTCAAGTATGATTACATCAAAAATGTTTACCAAACAGGTAATAGATTGGACCAAGATTATGGGTATAAGGCCCAAGAAATCAATTTGATGAATAAAGAATACCATTCTGAAAAGCATAAAATGGTTAAAAATTTGTACCACGACCTGAGGCAGGAATTATCCAAACAACTCAACAAATGAATTTCCTTATACGATTGTGTTCGTTGCTCATATGGTCGATAGGTGTAAGTAATTCTGTACTTTTTGCACAAGCTGTAGGGATGACTATTCAGTCTGAGCCTGAGACGTCAATGGATACTCTCAATTCCCGGATCTTTGATACCGAGTATGATTTTTCTCTTTTCATAGCTGAGGATCTCGACCTGCCAATGACGAATGGTGATTCTTCTACTTTTAGAAAAATATTGAAAGACAGTCTTCATGTGGTCCTCAATAGAGATAAGATAATAACTATTCCAAAGGCTTATTTAAATGAATTTTCGGATTTCATCATTACAGATCCTGTAGCTAACAAAATCATGGCACAGACTGTAGATTTAGAATCAAAAGTCAATATTGCCAAATTCACATTTGAAGTAATGAAAGGCGATCATTTCTTTTTAAAGTTTGATGTAAATAAGGGTGGAATAGGAGGAATGCAGGTTGAGGTGCTGCTTAACGATGTCCGAATAGCAGGCGACTTGTCAGTACATAGGAAAAAAGAATTTACCAAGGATTTTGTAGTATCTAAAACGGGAAAAGTAGATGTCGTATTTAGAAATTTTGGATTTTTTAGGCTTCAGGGTGATATCGAAGTAGACATTGTTCCTGAGAAACAGAAAATTAAGCTTCAAAAAGTCCGACTTAATCGAGTCGTTCAAGAGGAATTGAATGTCCTGGTTAGGGATACGATCTACAAAACGCTTTTTGATGAGCCTGTTTTGGTGTCTCACAGTTTGAATCTAAAGGGAAACTCTGTTTTTGAGCGGCAATTAGAGCTTTCACAAGATCAGCAAGTTCTTGGATTTGCTGTTTTCCTGTTTCCAATTGATCAAATGAAAAATCTAGAATTTCAGCGGCGTGAAGTGTATCGCAATGATGTTCTTCAGGATTTCGCATTGAAAGAATTGATCGGCAAGTCGTATGTCTACCTTCCTGAATTTGCTTTTTCTGAATTGGATTTTTCTGTCTTTGATCTCAATCACAAAAATCATTGGCTGAATGGTCATAATCAATTTGGAGATGGTTGGAATTTAAGTGAAAATAGCAAAAGAAATTATGCTTTTTTTGGAGTGAAAGATGACTTAAAAGAAAATGAAATTCATATCAAATTGACTAATAAGTCAGCACTCTATGACCAAGAGATAAGTCTAAAAGTGATTGTCCTGTTTGTCGAAACTTTCAATGTTGTTGAATCTGTGGAGGTTAAAAAATTTGATGAAATAATAATCCTATCATTACTATGAATGCAGCTATAATGAGATGTAGTTTTCTATTTTTGTTACTTGCTTTTAGTTTGATAGCTTGTAAGAATAAAGAGTACGCTAAACTAAAATCCAGTACTCGGAGAGTCTCTTCCGAGATGCGATACTTGGAGAGAAACACGGCAGGTTTAGCGGCTGTACTAGGTATTGGCGCTGCTTCTGAAAGTGTGGATACCACGGTTACTCAGTTTGCGCCACTAAAGCAAAAAAGCTATATTCAAGAGTATAATTTTTTATATGATGCTATAAACGGTGAAGCTTCTACTAATTATCTCCAGTCATTTGAATATGATACATTAAAGGAGCAATATAAAAGACAAGGCTTTGGTGATAAGACACTCCGTGAAGATGTGGAAGTATATACGTGGTACCCATATTGGATGGGAGATGTTTGGAAGTCTTATGATTTTAATCTCATTTCAACGATTTCCTTTTTTTCTTATAAAATTGACCCCATGACAGGGAGTTATCTCAATCCTGCACAAATCGTGCAGTGGAGAGAGACTGATTTGTTGGACTCGGCATCCAAGTACCAAACAAAGACTCTACTCAACTTAGCATTGGAGGGTGATCAGAATCAGGAAGACTTTCTTCAAAATGAATCACTTTGGAGCGTTACAATGGACTCTATAGCGGTGCTGATAAAGGAAAGAAATGCAGATGGAATTGAGATAGAGTTTCCGGATATCACTGAATCAAGTGCCGTTAAATTTCTGGGCTTTGTCAATTTTATGAGGGATAATTTAGATTATCGTTTTATATCAAAGAAGATGTTTGTGTCTGTGGTAATCCCAGCTACTCCTAAATCTTTCCCTGTAGATCTAGTAGGACTAGACGAAGTTGTAGACTTATTTATTGTAAAAGGCCTGGATTACCATGAGTTCGATGATACCACTCCAGCGATAGCTCCGCTGCGAAGTGGTGTAGCTGGTGGTTTTAGTCTGGAAAACACACTAAGTGAATATCTTGAAATGGGCTTGAATGCTGAGAAATCGATATTAGCCCTACCCCTTTATGGGGCTCAGTGGTCGGGATCATGGGATGTTGATGAAGGATATTATTCCAGTAATTTTGAAAAGAAAGTAACCTTATCTGAAGTCAATAGAGTGTATCAATCTAGGGATACTAGTTATATAATAAGTCCTATGCTGGATGAGGTGATGATGACAAATTATTTTTTCTTGGAATTTTCGGATGGTACATCTGTGGAAAGTTGGTATGATGATAGTTATACTCTTTCAAAAAAAATGGATTTGGCACTTTTTCGAAAATTCAAAGGTGTGGGTTTATGGGCTCTTGGTTATGATTTGGGGCTTGACGATATCTGGGTAGTCGTTGAAGATAAATTTGCAAGTGATGCTGTATATATAAATGATCCTATTGCTGAGATGGACGGATATCCAATAAGGGTCGCATCCTTTCTTCGTAAATATGAGAAATTCTTTGTGTTGACATTTTGCGCTACAACCATTATTTTAATCTTATCGCTAGCGTTGGCTTTTTCTGATTGGCGATTTAGAAGTTCTATTTTAGCGAGGCAATTGTATAGAATTATCTTTCTCTCGATTTGTGTTTTCATTTTCTTAATGATTTTCTCTGTTTTCGGTATTTTGGAAGGTAGTAATTGGAGATTGGTTATTCTTTTTATATTGGGAGCTGTGTCGAGTTACTATATTGAAAAATATGGAGGACTGATGAAAGTCAACAAACCCTAATAGCTGTATGAACAAGTTATTAAGAGAAATAATATTATTCTTTGTGTTTGCTTATCTAGCAGTCTGGATTTGTATATTAATTCTCGCCGTTTTGGATTTGAGATCTTCTTCACAAGTGATCAGTCAGATTGATGAGATTTTCCTTATTCAGTTGTCTATATTTATTTGGATTATGTCCTTTCTTTGTTTGTATGTCATTCGACTAAGTATATTATTTTTTTATAAAAAGTTCAGTTCGTAGACTTCCATTTATAAAGTATTTAGTTTGGATAAGTTTGAAGATTTTATGTTTAATTCACAGCGGTATTAAACTAATCTGCACGTCATTAATTTGATCCGTTATAAACGGATAATGTATCAATTATATGGCTTACCATGTCTTTAATGGGAGTCACTGAATGAATATCTTACAGGCTAGTAGATCCATTTTTTTTAACTATTTATTGAGTCACAAAAGTGGTCTTGTGATTTATTCAAATATAGTTGAACCTAATACCAATAATAGTCTCTATTAATATTTAGGTATACCTATTTTATTTTAGATTACAACTGATTTGATGCTCGGCTACTTAGAAATTAATATGTTCACAATTACACCTGAAATAGAAAAGTTAATTTTGTAATTCATAAAATGATGTTTCATTGGCTTGGTTGATAGTAGACATAAAGCTTTTTTGAAGTAGTTATTACATATTACATCACAAGTGTAAATTCATATAAAAATTTCAGAATAATGTTATTTGGTGATATAAACGATAGATTATTTACTTACTTGTGCAAAAAATTAAACTTAATAAGTTTTGACTTTAGTGACAGAAAAATAATCCTTAGTTGATTAAATTTGCTTTTGATTTGGAGAATTCTCTCTTTCGTTGTGATTTTATAATCAATTTATGTTATATTACAATTGTATCACAAGAAAAAAAATCAATTAATGACCACCCGGTTTACAGGCTATATTAGAAAGATTCCTTGAATAAAATTAGTTGTTAGGACTATGACTAATTGGTGAAACCGACTAAATAAATAGGCGGAATATCAAGCTCTTGCAGTATTCGAATAAAACAGAATAATTGAGGTATTGATTTAAAAGTATCCTTATTTTATTTGGGATTGATCAATTTTCAAATAAGCAGATTCATAAATTGGGACATATAATGCGATTAAATATTTAAATATCTAATAAATGATGTTGTCACGTCAGCAGAGTTCATATATCCCTAAGTTCGTATAGAAAAATTTTAATTTATTTGGTGGAAAAATCAAAAAATTATGATTTTTTATTTTCATAGATAAATCATTCTTTTAAATATTGATTCAGTGCAAGAGATCTACTATGGCAAAAAGAAAAACTACTCTTATATTTATAGACAACAATCAAAAAATTAGAAACCCTGTTTTTATTCCTTCTTATCTTATAGAACATTTGAGGATTATTTTTCTCGGATTTTTTGTTCTCGTAGGAGTTGGTATATTTACCGGTTTTTCCTCTAGAAACATATATTTATATGAACTATATAAAGAAGTGGAGGTCCACAGTTTAAAAAATAGAATGGAATCGGAAATGCTATCTAAAAAGTATGATTCTATTGTAAAGCTTATCACTGATGTTAATACTTTATTAATTGATAAAGGCATTGTTAGAGATACCGGAGATATGATTGATGATGAACTGATTGTTAACATGCAAATAGACAAGGATTTAAGTAATCTATCAAGCCAACTATCAAATTTTAAATTTAATTTATCTGCTATTCCCATTGGAATCCCTGTGGCTGGCTCTGTTAGTTCTAGTTTTGGTTATCGGAAAAACCCTTTTAATGGGTCAGATGTAGAAAGTCACCAGGGTCTTGATTTTATTGCGGCTCACGGGGCTATAGTTAGAAATACTGGCAGTGGAAAGGTGGTTTTTTCTGGGTATAATGGTGGCTATGGTAATTTGGTTATTGTAGATCATGGTCAGGATTATGTCACTTATTACGGACATCTTTCTGTAATAAGTGTACAGAAAGGACAAGTAATTGAATCTAATATAGAGATAGGTCGTGTAGGTTCAACTGGTAGATCAACCGGTCCGCATCTCCATTATGAAATAAGATACAACGGCAAAATATTAAATCCGATTAAGTTTTTAACTGTAAATTAATTATGTTCCAAAAGAAAATCAACCTATCAACTATTTTGAATGATGCTCAAATTTCATCAATTTTTGGCGAGGATATCGAATTTGAAGGAAACTTGAAAAGCAAAAGTATAATACGAATCGAAGGAAAAATAATCGGTAATGTAATAGCTTTAAAAGGAATTATTCTGGGAGAAAAAGGTAATATTAAGGGGAATATCGAAACAAAATCCGCTGTGATACATGGGGTTGTAACTGGAAATATATTAGCAAAAGAGTTAGATATTCAAAAGACAGGCTGTATAAATGGCGATATTAAAACAGATATTATTAATATTGAAATAGGTGCTCGATGCAACGGTAAAATAGTTATGAACAAAGATTTAACAGTACTTAGTAAAATCAATGAAACTCCCTTCCTAAATTCTAATGATATAGCTTCTTAATTTCGATTTAAAACTTAACTTCGTTAAATTTTAATTAATGGTGGCTTTTAAGGTTTTTACCCAAATTTTCATTTAATTATTTTCTAATTTTTATTAAAATTAAGTTATTTTAAACATCCATTTGTTAAATAATATTATTTTTATAATATTAAAAAAACACTATTTTTATTATGGTTATGATTTACGTAGTATTGTTTCATAAAAATAATTTTATTTATGTTGTTTCTAAATTTAATTAGTCGCCCACAATCACTGTAATTAAAAAAGATTATGTACCATATTAGATTAAACTTTAAATTGAGAGATAATTATTTTGGGTTATGGCATTAAGTATTATCCGTCTACTTTTATTTCAGATGGTTGGATTAGTGATAGCATCCTGTAAAGTTGTCTACTTTCCATCTTAATATGTGTTTCAAAATACTTTTATAAATGTTGTTTTGTATTTTTATTTATTAAAATTGATTGTTTTGCTAAGTTATGGTATTTACTTTTTATTATTATGTTAATTATTTGTTATATTAAATATGGGTATCCATTCTGAAAAGGCACAAGAGAAAAAAAATCATTCCAGTGTTTCTGAGGCACTCCAAGTTCATAGCGATGGAGTAGATTCTTTACAATTTGTAGATAATCGATCAGAAACAGTTGCTCAAAGGAAAATTCAAGATGTTGTTGATAAGAGTGCTCAGATTTCCCAGTTGAAATCTATTCAGTTGATGGCAAATAATAGCCCACGAGTGAAATATATAACTCAATTGCAGGCAATTTCTGACAATTCCTCTTCCAAACAGCAGCCCATACAAAAGGAAGAAAACAACACGGGTTTACCTGATAATTTAAAAACAGGAATGGAAAATCTGTCAGGATTGCCATTAGATGATGTGAGTGTCCACAGAGCTTCTGATAAACCTGCCCAATTGCAAGCTCATGCGTATGCTCAAGGTACTGATATTCACTTAGCTCCAGGTCAAGAAAAGCATCTACCCCATGAGGCTTGGCATGTAGTGCAGCAAAAGCAAGGAAGGGTAAAGCCCACGAAGCAGTTAGTAAAGCAAAGCGCAAGTCCCAACTTAGTTGAAAAAAGTAAATTGGAAATTAATGATGATGGGGGTCTTGAGCATGAGGCAGATGTAATGGGGGCGAAGGCGCTTGATATGGCTTTTCAGGGAGATTCAATAATTTCGGAAATTGAAAATACAATAGGAGATACTGCCCAATTGCAAAAAGATGAAAAGGTGTATGATGTACCGGCCAGTTTAGAAAATGAAGTAGATCCGAAATCTAAAGAACACAAGAAAAAATTAGAAGACCTTAAAAAAAGTGGTGCTAGCATGGGTGAAGAATCCCAAATTGATCTTCAAGGCGAGCTGACTACTGTAGCTAAAATTAATAGGTTTTTCGGGAATGAAAGTACTTATTCCAAGCTACTTAAAAAGGTAGATGATTTCAATAAATCTAAGGATGTGACTGAGAAACAATCACTATTAAAAGACTTAAAACCCCTAGCTAGAACCTGGTTAGAACGACATGATGCAATAGAATCTTCCGATGGAAAACAAGATAAAAATGAAGGACTAAAAAGAGAGTCTGTCTCTAAATTTTTAAACCAGACTACTTCCAATTATCCTACTCTCATTGAGAAGTATAAAGAACTTCAAATTAGTATGGAATCTTTTATTGGTGATCCGATCAATAATAGAAATATATTCTACCAATCAGTTGGTGATTATGCCACTTTGCTTGGGCTTGTTGAAATATATAAAAGCACTTATCCTCCTTCAGTTAACCTGTTGTATCTATCTGAATTAGAGATGATAAATGCTGCTGATAATGAACTCACAAAATCTGGTCTTCAGAGCGGACCTACATTTGATACCAACTTGGGATTCTCAATAAATGAGGTGGAAGCTAGCTTCAACCTCACTTCCGGTGAATACATGTTTACCGGTAACTTAGTAATATCCTTTCCAGGCATAATAACCTCAGATGGTTCCGTTACCGTCAAATTCAATAGCGATGATACCTTTAACAACATCACGGTTGATGGGAAATCATGCAAATTTGAAATGAATGGAATTGTATTTGAAATGTCAAATTTTAACTATGATTACAATGCAAATGAATTCATTGCAGAAGAAGCTTCAGGTTCATTGGAAGTTCTAGATCGAACAGTCACATTGAAAGCTTTCGATACTTCGATTAAGGGAGGCACACCTAATTTTAGCAGGCTAGAGGGAGATATTGATGGGGTATTTGACACCAATTTAGGAATGAAAATTACAGCGCCCAAAGTCAAATATTTTAGAGATAATGGCATAGAGGTCGAGGGAGTATTGGGTCTTGGCATTGAGGATATTGCAAACGTCGAAGGCTGGATAGGACTTCGATTGGATCATACCAATACTATTGAGAGCATTGAGATTAAAGATGGTAAAAGTGATGCTGCCGTCGATGGAATAACCCTGGAATTAAATGGCATCAACTATGATTATAGCGCACAGAAATTTACCATAGAAAAGGCGAGTGGTACTATTAATATTTTTGATAATGTTATAGTACTGACAGTTTCGGGACTTTCTATCGTTAAAGATAAATTTGATTACGAAAAAATTGAGGGCGAACTACCTGATATTGATTACGGATTTTTTAGTCTTAAAAAAACCAGTATTTCCTTTTCTAAAGAATCAAAGGCCTTTACAGGTAATGCCGCTTATCAGTTTAATACGAAAGAATCGCCTGTTGGCTTTACTGATTTTGATACGAGCGGCGATGTGCAAATCTACTGGAGTCCTGCAGGTGATAAATACTACTCGATAGACAATGGTACGTTGAAATTTAAATTATTCGGTCAGCAAGTTGAAGCTAATAATTTTAGTTTCGAATCTAAAGAACAAAAAATTAGTGTCGAAGATCTTAATCTAAATTTGGGTTTAAAGGACTTCAAGAAAACATTTACGGGAAAGAATATTGAGATCAGCAAAGCAGGTATTGCCTTTGAAGAACTTAAAACAGAAGCTTCAGGCCATGAGTTTAACGTAAAAATATTTAGTCTCAAACCAAAAGAATATAAAATTGTAAAAGATAAAAATGGCGGTTTAAAAGTGATGGCAGTTGGTTCTATGAGCCTTAGTCTACCTGATTATCTAGGTATTAAAAGTGAGGGTGAGATTGGGGGTGATGTCGGATTAAACTTTAATCAATCGTCTCCAGATTATCATATTACTTCAGGTAAGGCTGAGATAAAAATGCCAAACCCGCTCAATAAAATAAATGAAATACTAGGTGATAATTGGAGTAGTTCAAGATATGAGTTGAGTGCAACAATTCCAGTTTATCCTGGAGTGTCGGCTATTTTTGGTCTTTATATCCAGTATGGAGGTCAATTTGCCCAGGAAATAGGAGCTGTAATTGAACTAGATGAAAACGATAATTCTATTATATTTCACGCCACAACGAATTTGAAAGCTCAAGTTGAAGGTGGGGTATTCGGGGGTATTCAAGGAGGAAGCCAACTACTTATCGCTTTAGCTTTACTTTTAAGGGCGGCAGGTAAATTCGATATGAATACAGAAATCGGTTATACTAAAAACTTCCCATTGGAACAACAACCAACTGAAGTGGGAATCAAAAAAGACACTGGATTTACATACAATATTCAGGGAGATGCTAAAGTGGCAGTATATATAGATATCGTGGCAACTGCCTTGTATTTCTTCCGAAAACAGTTTAATCTGGAGCTCGGTGAAAAATCTCTTGGCGAATTTGAATTTTCCAATACTAAAAAGTCCGATCCGGATATGGGAGAAACTGCTCTAGCCAGTCGAGAAGATTTAGAAAAACAAATAGAAGAGCCATCTCTTAAAGAAGAAGCTAAAGGACTTACTATTGAACAATTGTTAGACATAGACTCCAATCATAGATTCAAAGCCAAAGAAAAGAAAGAGACTATAAACGTAATTAAAGCTGCGGAAGGTGGAAGATTAGAAGCTCATACCAATTCGGATGAACCGGGAAAGTTTAATAATATAGCCTTGGCTAATTTGCAGTTTTACAATCAATTTATTGATGAAAGATGTAATTGGGATAAAATATATAATATGTTCGATTCCATAGGTTCATTTTTACCTGAGTCAGTGCTAAAGACACATGCCGACAAAGGAGAAAAATATCTGCGAGAAGATGTCTTTGGCAGTATTAAAAATCTAGGAGAAAGTATCAATATTGCCCAGGCATTTGTTACCCATTACAACGAAAAAGTGGCAGCATACGCAGAGTCTTATCCAATAGAGATCATTTCTTCGTATCATGTCTTACTTTTACGTAAAAGTATAATCCTACAAGATGTTGAAAATATGAAAAAGGATTACCTACACAGTAGCTTTTTTGGTGATGAGTCTAAACAATTAGCAAATATTAAAACTGGAGCATGGTTTGGCTCAAGTAAGTACGAGCAGTTTGCTGCTGCTTATAGTGCGTTTAGAACTAGTATGATTGCCAACAAAAATGTTTTGGATGCAGTAGCTAAAGTGGGTAGGGAGACCTCCTTTAAATTAGTTCAGGATCATCAACGAAAAATTGAAAATAATGCTCAATAGAATCATTTTATCACAAGTTTATTTGAATAAAATGTGTGTTCCCTTTGTTTCACGTTCCTGAATAAATTACAATATTGATTTGAAATCAGATCAAAATCTCCCTCTCTCAAAGCGGGTAATTGAGATTTCTATAAAGTAAATCATCATTAAATTTGGCAATTCGAAAGTTCTTGGATAGCACTGGCGTATAATTTTAAAATGAAAGAAAAATAATATTTGCTGTGAATTTCTCAATACAGGACTCAGATTTATCGTGGGACGTCCGATTTTTCCAAATAGATTTTGATAAAGCATCGATATTATTATCTGAAAGCTACCCTTTAAATTTTATCCATCCGATAAACCCATATAATTTGTCTTAGGAATTTCATGCGCTTGGGTTATTGCGATACTGTTCCCAATTTGAGGGATGAAGTTGATGAAGGTTTTTTTGCTTATGGCTTTGGATTCTTTCCAATACATTCTTCAGCTACTCAAATTCGTTGGCCTTGTTCTTTTTGCAGCTGGCCATAAAGGGGTGCATCCCGGCAACCCTGTCCAAGCTTTTATATATAATGGTAAAACCCTGCCTACCGACTGGCAGGCGTCCCGATCCTACTGAACGAAGCGGATCTGATAGGAACGCTTGACCAGAAAAACAAATATGTTCCCGTTTATCGGATCAAAACCAAGTCGGTTGCGCATAAACCCGGCAAGTGAGTTGATCCCAAAGCGCATGTCGGTCGGTCCGTGGTACATAGATTACCTGACAGCAGTTGAAAGGGCCAGCATCAGCCCAATAATTCACGCCAGGTCACTATATCCACTGTCCCAAACAAATCCACACAAACCCCCGCTGGATAGTTGATCTTGGCTACCGAAGCTGATGTGATAAGATGCATCGGAATTGTGGAAAATGAGGAAGGTGAAGCTTTAGTGGCGGTATCGGTGTCAAAACCAGTCCAGTTATTTAAGCAGTTAGGAACAAATCCATAAGTTTGATTGATGATATTAAGCTAAATACCAAGTCTTAAAATATAACTTCAGAAAGCGGACTTTTGGCCTTCCGTGGTAACACGGTTTTTCGGTGCAAAGCAAATCAAGATAATAGCTTTTATACCTATTTATCTCGATGTTACATGTTAATTTTTAGTAGAACCCAATTAGGAATACGTTCAGCAAGGCTGATATAATTAGCGGCTGGGGTTATTTTGAGATCACTTAGCCTCAATAGTGGTTAGACCCGGATTGTCCACAGTGATGGATCCTGTCCATGCACACATAGTTTTACTTGTTTCCAGCATGGCAGGAATACCTCCGATTTTGGTTTTTTTTGCAACAGGACTCCAAGGCATAAGGGGCACTGGGATACAAGAAGAGGGAACAAACACAGGAACTGGGCCTGCCATTTTCCAATTCATTGGGTTAGCTGGGGACAAACAATTTCCGAATGCCGGAATATTTAAAAAGGGCACAAAATCCATTTCTGTTGCTATAGGGTTGACCATTGCGGTCATCGTTTTACCAATAGGAAGTACAATCATGCTCTTAGGTCCGGAACCAAAGGAACATTTTAATTTGGCATTCATACAAACGCATTTTGGCATGGATAGATTTTTTTACTCTGGTAGTATAATTTTTAAATATGTGTATTCGTTTTGTTGCACGTAGCCAAATTTATTGATGATTTGATATGATGAATCCCCCCAACCCCTTTGATCCCGATGTTTATCGGGAGGGGAATTTGATCCGATAACAATCAAGATTTTGTTTTAGATCGTGACGTGCAATTATTAGGATACACATATTTTTAAATAAGAGAATGTGCCATTATACCAATAGTCTTATTTTTTGGGAGGAAAGGCCAACATGAAAAGTAGTCTAAATTAATCAAATAGCTCCCAATGGCTATTATGAGCAATCTCATTATATTTTGTTTCTGGTATTAAGGTAAGTTAAGTGTTGTTTTAATGCTATATTTTCTTCTGAAGCATAATATCAAATATAAAGGCTCAATTCTTTAATTGCAAGTATGCACACCAGCCTAATAAGTTACATATTTCAAATCATTTCAGATTCTAGGAAGCATCGCATTTGGGTAAAATGATCTTTTAACATGGGAATCCTATTTACCTGTCACTGACGGATAGTGTTTTCCCATGGAAAAACATATTCTCAATGACGGTCAATGCTAATAAAGAGCCCGTTCCTATAACTTTCCATATTTAGGCTTATTTTTCAAAGATTTTAATTTAATTATTGGTATTATCTGCTAATTTGCCATCAGGCAGGAAAGGCAAGAATATAAATGGAAAATACTCGATAATGGGGCGTTCCATTTTAGTACCTAATATGCAATTAGAATAAGTCGGCTCGCATCATTGCTGATACACATATTAATTAGTGACTAGTATTCAAATCAATATTTTATGGAAAATAATCGTCGTAGAGAATTTCTGAAGTCAACTGGATTGGTTGGACTGGGACTGTTTGGAGCAGGAAATGCTTTTGGAGTGGACTTAGAGAAATTGCCATTGGAAGCTAAAAAAGGACTTAGTCGGATTCAGTCCTTCAATATGTCCGGATTTGCAGCTCCGAAAATTGAGACCGTCAGAGTTGGAATAATCGGCTTGGGCATGCGAGGCCCAGGCGCGGTGGATCGACTTAGCAAAATCGAAGGGGTAGAGATCAAAGCTCTTTGCGATTTGATGCCAGATCGAGTTTATAAAGCCAAAGAAATGCTTAAAGATACGCCTCATAGTCCTGAAGGCTACTCGGGATCTCAGGATGCTTGGAAAAAGATGGTGGATCGGCCCGACTTGGATCTAATCTATATCGCAACGCCTTGGAATTTGCATACTCCAATGGCAGTCTATGCGATGGAATCTGGTAAGCATACCGCAGTGGAAGTGCCGGCCGCACGTACGCTGGATGAATGCTGGCAACTTGTTGAGACTTCCGAGCGAACACAAAAACACTGCATGCAGCTCGAAAACTGCTGCTACGATTTCTTTGAATTGATGACCTTAAAGATGGCTCGCGAAGGATTTTTTGGAGAAGTTCTCCATGTGGAAGGTGCCTATATTCATGATTTGGTATCGCTGAATTTTAATAAAGAAAAGGGCTACCAAGATATGTGGCGATTGAAAGAAAACTACCGTAATGGCAATCTCTATCCCACCCATGGACTGGGACCTATCTGCCAAATCCTCAACATCAACCGTGGCGATCAGATGGATTACTTGACATCGATGTCTTCCAATGATTTTCAGATGCAGTCGGAGGCCAATAAATTGGCTAAGGAAGATCCATTCTATGCTCAGTTTACAGGAAAAAATTACCGTGGAAATATGAATACCTCGGTGGTAAAAACCAAAAATGGTAAAACGATCATGATTCAACATGACGTGACTTCACCAAGACCATACTCCAGATTACATGTCGTGAGTGGTACGGAAGGCTATGCTCAAAAATATCCTGAATCGAAAGTGTCTGCGGGCCATAGTTGGATGAAAGAAGAAGAAATGAAATCTTTAGAAGCAAAATATACTCCTGAGATCGTGACCAAAGTAGGCGAAATGGCCAAGCAAATCGGAGGTCATGGAGGAATGGACTTTATGATGGATTGGCGATTGATAGATTGCCTCCGCAATGGGCTTCCGCTGGATCAGGACGTATATGATGCCGCACTTTGGAGTTGCGTCTCACCGCTGAGTGAGTGGTCAGTAGCCAATAGGTCTAATTCTATCGATGTACCTGATTTCACCGCTGGCAATTGGAAAAACAATACCCCTGTGTCTATTACACTCGAAGGCGGCGGGACAACGAAGGTGAGAGTTTAACCAACCCCAAATCCAATTTTATAAAGGAAAGGAGAGACTTATTCTTCTTTCCTTTTTTTATGCAAGTTCAGCGTGACTAGGACTGCATAATGATCCGAAAAATCAAGTTTCAATACCTCGTAGGAGACCAATTCCAGATAGTTGGAATCGTAAAATACGTAATCGATCCGCTTGCCATCGACGCCTGAATAAGTGGCTGTACTATCTTCTGCTACAGCACCGGCATCTTTCCAATGCATAGGAATTGACGCATATTCTTTAGAATCGGGGTCAAAATTAAAGTCGCCAACCAAGAATGCGGGTCGTGGAAGCGAGTCAGCGTAAGCAAAAAGCGAATCAACCTGTGCTAATCGGTTCTTCTCAAACTCATGATCTAAATGTACGCTTCCGAAGAAAAGCTCCTCTAAAGTTTTTAATTCTATCTGAGCCCAAGCTACTGCCCTAGGCTCACCACTGGCGGGATTTGGTAGATCCTGTGTTTGGAAGCTTTTTGCTTTTTTCACCAACACTCCTGTACCGTAGGCGCCGCTATCATATTCCATGGACTTTGCGAAGTATCCACGATAACCAGTTTTGCGGGAAAGTGTCCGTATTAAATCAACTTTCTCACCATAGATAGTAGCAGAGCGTAGGGTCATACTATCTACTTCCTGCAATGCAATCACTTCTGGTTGACGAATTACAATCAAATCTGCTAATTCATCCAAGGTGCCTGTTCCAGGTTTAGCTGGATTTTCACTATGGTAAATATTATAGGATAAAACAGTAAACTGTTGTGCGTCTGCGGATATTATACTTATCACTAATAAAAAGCAAAGGAAAAATAGTTTTTTCATTTTTCATTTAAAACGTTCGATGGTGCTATTTTCTATTTGTTAAGCCACTCCATATAGTACTTTACAATATTAAGTTTTTCTCCGAGATCTTGCATCAGTTAGCAGTATAGTTCTTCTGAGTAAATTTTTATCTGCATAGGATAAGCGAGACTGATCAAATCATGTTGCAATTTTTCAGAGAGATCAGAGAGAGAGGATTAATTTGTTTGACATTGCTCAAGTAATGTCGTTCAATTCAAAAGATTTATTAAATAGGTATCCTCAAGCTCTTGTTTAGAAATTTACATCACTTTTACCCGATATGAAAAAAGTATTAATTGGAATTATAATTCTAGTCGCTAACCTCTTTTTAGCTTCAATCGGCTTGGAATATTATCTTGGTATTCAAATTTCCAAGTTGATTAATACAAATCAGGATCGGAAATATGATATTCTTTTTGAGGATCTCTCCATCAATTTTTTAAAACGAGGCGTTAGTCTGAAAATTATTCGGCTTGTTCCTCTAGAGAAAGATCCGATCACAAAAGTTAGCGGCTCCTTAAAAAGTATTGAGCTCAGTGGCGTGAGTTTCGTCGATTTGGTATTTAACCGTAAGCTTACGATCAATCAACTTTCTTTGAATGACCCGGGCTTTAGAATTACTCGAAAAGATGTTCAAGGCAGACCGCAGGATAATTCGAAAGCACTCCAAGGAGTATTTCAGGATATAATTTCCAGAGGAGTGATCAGCAACTTTGAATTGATAAACGGAACTGCGGAGTTTTTTGTAGATGGGGACAGTTTGTATTCCTTCGCCCAATTTACGGATTTGAATATTTTTGCAGAGGGGATTGTTACGGATTCCATTATTATCCAGAATGCGGTTCCATTTCAGTTGGAATCTATCTCCATGAGTCTGAAAAATCTAAGTGTCAAAACAGAGGCAGATCAAGCATTTAAGTTTGCTGAACTGAGATTTGATTCAGACATTAAATCCATTCAGATTAAAGATATTAGCCTGAAGTATAAGGATTACGAAAAATATCTGAAATCAATTAACTATCAGACTGACGTGATTGAATTGACGCTCAAAGATTTTACGCTGAGCTACCTCAACGCTAAAAATAATATCTATGGAGATTGGCAGATTGTAGCAGGACTGGCAAGTTTGGACAGTCTCATGATCGATGACTTCAGGGATAAAAACAAAAATCGACCCGATGAATTCGAGAAACCACTTTTTGAAGGAATGATCGAAAGAATTCCATTTCCCATAGAATTGGATACGATTCGTATCACAAACTCGGCTATATTTTATCGAGAGTTGATTCCGGGAAATTCCAAACCCGGAATCTTAAAATTTGATCAGTTGAATGCGGAAATTTTGAATGTAATTTCATCGGATTCCCTCCAAGGTGATACGCAGATGACGGTAGCAGCCAATGCAGTTTTCAACGATGTTGCTAATATTGATATGGGAATTCAGATGGGCTATGGCAAACCTTCCTTTAGTTTGCAAGCTAAAGTGAAGAGTTTTGAACTATCTGGAATTAACAATATTCTAGAGCGAATGGCAAACGTGCGCGTGAGTTCGGGAGTAGTTCGAGAACTGGCGCTCAACATGGAAGTCAGCCGCTACGCCTCCTATAATCAGATGACTTTCCAATACGAAGGTTTAAAATTGGAGCTTCTGGGGAAGGATCATGTAAAGAAAAAACTAGTCAGTACTATTGCCAACATCTTCACTTCAAAAAGTAACTTGAAAACTGACCGCAACTATAAAGATATGGTGTACAAAACAAAGCGGAATATCTATCGTGGGCCATTTCATCTTTTATGGCAAAGCACCAAAGATGGCTTAATACAGATTGTGCCTGGAGATGTTGCTCAACTTTTTATTGATTAAAAACACTGACTCTTAGTTAGTTTGGTAATCAAGGAGTTGCTTTGTTGGTTCTTTGGAATTGGATTTGGGTTTTGGATATTAAAAAAGGTCTGAAACTGCCTAAGTCAAGTAAGCTCAAACCAATATTGCATGAGAAAAGACTCAAATTTGCCTATAGAAAGTCGGGCTTGAACCAGATTCGTGTTTAAACACTTTTGGTGAAATCAACTTAAAAAATCAAATAATTGGATTTCCACCTCTTTTACTAGTGAGACTTTCTTCACTTAGATTTTTTTCCAGGAAACTGCTGCCATTTTGGTGATCTCCAATTTTGTCGTCCTAAAGTCTTCGCTTACCAAGCCCATGGTCGGTCATTTGATCGTGGCGGCCAGTTCCGATTCCGTAAAGACTTCTGTTTTCATGTCCATAATAGGATGGATACTTTGGATGAATTCGCTTTGCGGATCAGTTGGCCAGTTGTCTTCATCAAATCCTGGTGAGTTTTCTAAAGCTTCTTTGGATTCTTTGACGATCACAACATCATCTTGAGCCGGATTAAGTCCGAAAGACTCCCAAGGTAAAGCGAGAAGTTTCGATCCTAGATTCAAAAATCCTTTATTGATTTTCAATACCACATAAGAGACTTCTCCGGAATGGGTATTCAACATAAATTCTTTGATCTCGAAAACTTTCTCGTCGGATGGAGTTTTTAATGTTCAAAAAACAGCTGTGGAACTGCTGATTTGGGTATGTGCTAATTTCATCATTTTATTGGTTTTGAGGCTGAAAGTTTATTTGACGCTTTATTTCCAGGAAAATACCAAAATCGTTTATTTGATGCCTAGAAGCAATCTTGGCCTATATTTGAATAGTATCGGTTTCACTTTTTGGGAAAGGAAATTTCTGACTTGTTCAATTTATCCACTTGGAAAAAAAACTTATATGTATATCCGCAATTGCACCAGTAGCCAAATAAGTTATAAGTGACAGTTAGTGACAATTCCTTTATCAGGTGAATAAGTTGTTTTAAATTAGGTCAAAATAAACGGTTTGATCATGAATATCAT
>Ga0209390_10001924_pt1 | contig 38106 bp, 15 predicted proteins | sample BON01_FD_187212 | JGI IMG/M metagenome (GOLD analysis project Ga0209390, IMG submission 187212) | Freshwater microbial communities from Lake Bonney liftoff mats and glacier meltwater in Antarctica - BON-01 (SPAdes) (version 2) | ecosystem: Environmental > Aquatic > Freshwater > Ice > Glacier...
CAGTCTTTTTTTTCGCCCGAAACTTGTATTCGTGTACCCCTAAGCCAAGTTTCCGCAGTTGCACTGTTCGCACCTCGCCATACGTGTAATTTGTCATTTTCACTTATGCTTTGTGGCAAAACCATCGAAGAAGAAGATCCAGAACAATGACTCTGAGCTTGTTCGTAATTTTTATTTAACGACGAAAAACTTCCCAGACATCTACCAAAACCTTCTTGGTATTTCCAAATTCCAGAGCATCGTGCACCATTACTATTGTAAGTATTTGCTGGGCATTGATTATCGCATGTGACAAATTCTAAACAACAAAACAACAGAATATAGAGAAGGTGAGACGTCAGTGACATTCTGTTGAAAAATACACGATGGTAACAGAGCGTGCACTCTTTATATATATACGATTACTTGTGTTTTATTTTGTGAAGTTCTTCATGGATGATTACTTGAATGATCCTATCCAACCAATACTTGAAAAATACAGACACACAAACCAATAAGACGGAAAAGATAGTTCTGTCTCATCTACACCATAGCAGGTGGTGCACTGGGCACATTGTTGGGTTCATACACAACGTCAGCCGTGGTAATGGAGGGATATGTTCCTTCATGCTTTCCAGCCGAACTTTCATCATGTAAATCGGAGCCGTCTACTGTTCGACCCTGCTGCATGTTGACACCGTTGATGCATCCAAAGAAAATAAAGAGTCCTGCCACAATATAGAGAAACACGAAAAGCAGCGAGGTCATTCCGCCGATCCAAATGAAGGTGACAATGATGGTGAAACCAAGAGCCGTTGCGGTAATGCAGCCATCCTGCGCCCATCGTCGTGGGTTTCGGTATTGTGTGGTCACTGCAAAGTATGCCACAAAAGCAACGAGCACAATGACCGCAAACACCCATGCCAATCCCATTTGCAGTGTGTTGTCGACTGGCACATTGTCACTGTAGTGCGCGCAATTATCATTAAAGATGGTCTGAAAGATTGGAAATTGGCACTTGAGATCAGACTCTCGTTCGAAATCGGCATAGTCGCATTCGATCTTTGGGTAACACTTGATGCGATCCAAGAGACACGCACATTCGTCGTCCATCATGCCTGAAACAGCATGACGCTTGCATGTCGTTTGGGCAAAATTAAAACTTTGAGCACAATGTCGCTCGGCATCGCTTTGTAAGTGCGCATCGACGCAAATGATTTCGCATAACAGTGCGAGCAAAAATCCAGCAACAACACAAAGTCTTTCCATCACAACGAAATGTGCTCACTATTCTTGGTGTGGTGCTTTCTAGTCACTCCAGTCGGCTGAAGTGCATCGAGCGGCCAGAACTTATATATCTTCACCTGACGTAGGGCGGTGACGGTGGCGGCGTGTATGACAAACGCGCCGCTGTCCAAAAATAGACAAGAATCGTGCATATAGAACGCGAAAACACGTGCACGTGAAATGTATTTGGAATGTCAATGCGCCCATGCCCGAGTTCTATTGTTACTAGTAATCATATCGAGAGGGTGATGCGAATGATCGAAGCCACTTCGAATCCCAAGCAGAACCTCAAGGACGAAGTCACTGCTCTACACGATGTTTATCTCCAGCGCAAGTCCATTCTGCAAGATATTGACGCCAAGTACAACGCGTTGCGTCACCAGCAGCGGATGCTGGCGCGAGAAGGGACATCTCATCGTGTGCGCGCATCTCGACCCGCGAAGGCCCTAGTGGGATCGGCTCTGGTGGTGCCAATGGTGTTGGCGGATGTCATCTCGAATGTCCAAGACGAGATCGCATCCACGACACAAGAGATGGTATGACCATGTAGGATCAACAAGACAAAATAAGAAGTCCACTTGATTTGTTTGGTGGATGGTATATTCATTAAAAATAAAGGCACCGCACGGCAGGCGGTATTATGGAATCGCAATTAACGGTGCCATTACGGGAATTTGTGCTTTCATGATTTGATTTGTAATACAACGCACGTATCCCATGTTTACTCCCGGATAAACGGGCTTTCTTCCTTTGACGTTTGCAGCCTCGATGCGGGCGTCGATTCCCGGGACATCGACTATCTCTACGCAGAACATGACTTTGTTATCTTTGACGATGGCACGGACAAACCCCTCTTTCCCGTCGCAGAATTTGTGCGCAAACCACGAATTCTGCACGACAACTCTCTCACCGACGGAGATGCCTGCATGTGTGTCCACTTGGATATAAACCGTAGGTGCTCCCTGGACGGGTGGAGGACGCTGCGGGTTGGAAGATGAGCCATGACTGTAGTTTGCCAAGGCATCTGCGCGCACGTGTTGCATGTGTTTTTGCCAAATTTGGGGATGAAAAAACGCGACCAATGCTGTCTGTGACTCTGTGAACCTCGCCGAAGTATCAAAGCGCACACGGATGCGATATGTAGCCAGCAGCTGATCGCCAAACGACGCGCAAAAAATCGTGTTACTTGCGTCTGTAGTCGTCAGGATCTGCGCCCCGGCTGCGTTGGTACCAAAATCAATCAAACCTTCCGTTCCCAATGCAGTGGGGCCCTGTAGAAACTTGACTACCAAAAATGTCTGTGAATCGTCTCTCGGATCTGGCGACGAATACGCCATGGCTTGCCACACGACGTTGGAAATGTAAATACCCTTGCCGAACTTGGAGCGATTGGAACATGCGCCACGGAACCCTCTGAACGAGATCAGACGTGCACTCTCAGCATCTGTGCCGTGAAACATGGTTTTGGGAGGGTCGTCTTGTAGCAAATACGTCTTGGCAAAGGCGTTGGAAAGCATGGAACGTGTCATGTTTTGAACACGTACAACTTCCAGTACAGTCAGACGACTTGTTGCTGAAATGCGGTCCAACACCTCTGTATGCGAGAGTGCAGGTCTATCGCCACTAGAAGCCGCCTGGTCTACGCAATCTGCGAACGCCTCGACGAGAACGGCTGCCGACTCAACCGTGCCATCGACAGGACTGTACTGATCCGTGGAGAAAATTACTCTCTGCAAATAATTTACATCCCGTGGCATAGCTTCCCATCCATTGAGAGGAACACGCTCGACCTGCAGAAGGGTATTTTGTAATATTTGTTGTTGGTTTACGCTGTCGTCGTCGGCATATTGTGTCAAAAAGCCATCGTGAAAGTCGTCATCAGCTCCAGCGTCGAAGACAAACGTGCTTCCATGGCCACCAGCACCGCCAGCACCACCACCAAGACCGCCAGCACCACCAACGCCGCCAAGACCTCCAACCCCACCGCCGCCACCACCACCACCACCAAGATTGCCAATGCCTCCCAGACCAAAGGGAGCAGTAGCACCGGCCGCATCACCAGCGTTGTCATCCTCATCGTCCATGAAAAAACCCGCAGCGAAATCGGCAGTGTCATCTGCCATTTGTCACACCTAACGAAAATTGGCCAAGGAAATCTTCTACTTTTGCTGTGCCACTACACTTATATATCAACTGGCAATAATCACACAGTGAAAATATGACGACAGATGGGTGTACACGGATTTAGAATAAGTGTGGTTGAGAACAATTGTTCGTGTTTGATTTTGTGATGATGTACATGAGGCCGAAGGCTGGAGGTTTTGGGGCAATCAACCTCCCTTCTGCCCATTTCACGGCATTGCGATAGAAAGACAGATGAATTCATGTGTCGAATTAGTAGCAGGATGTCAAGATTACATTTCTGATCTGCTCTTTGAAGGCCGCCAGAATCCGGCGTGATTGATCCAAAACACTGTCGTGCGTGGAGGAGCGACCAGAGAATTGAAGAGCGTCTTTGTCAAGCACAAAAAAATTAGAAAGACTGCATCCTACATAGTGCATAAAAATATCAATGTGCGTCTGGAGAGGAAGATGGTGTTGCAGCAAGATTCGCGCAGCCTGACGATCTATCAGATATGCAGCCGAACTGAAGAAATTCTGACGTGTTCTGCATACGCACTTCAATAGTGAAAATTTATCACCACCCATCCAATATTGGAAGATGACGCGCAGTTCACGGTGGCCCAACCATTGCATACGATGCCGATTTGTAAATTTCACAATATAGTTTTCGCGTGGAAGCACGCAGCTACGACGAATCTTTTGATACAGCAACAGTGCCTGTTTTTCGAGTATAATGTCGTCTTCAAATATAAGCATGTCCGAGGGCAGAGTCGTCGCAGCCAAACGATGCCATAATTGTATATGATTATATGCAATACTGATGCTCTGGTTGTTGGTAAAGTCCGCCCCCCATGTAGATGTGTTCGCGCGTAAATTTTTCTGTACTCGTGCACTTACAAGCCCAAACATTGAATCAGTGACACGACTTCCTACATACGGGTAACATGTGAGGTCTGGCGACAGGCGCACCGCCATTAATGACGTATTGAGGGTAATAATGTAACACGAAATCGGAACCATCTTTTGGGATACTGCACTAATGAGGGAGGATACCACGTGTTTGCTCTCGACTAGCTTCGTGCTTGGATGTGAAAACATAGCACTGCGGTACTCCTCAGTGTATTCGTAATAAGAAGCAACGCTGATGAGAGTTACCCATACACACGATAAAACTCCGCAACACAAAACAGACTGTCGGTGCACACGGCACAACAACATACAGATGTGTCTAATTGATTTTTCCAAAGTCATAATATTCATGTGTCGTAAGACGCACACCCACGTCAAAAAAAATGAAATATGTAAGTGAACGTCAGCGGGCTTCCGTTCTACCTTCTTGAGTAAAATCGTACCTGTATATGATTTTGACATGAACACGATGTTCCCGGTGTTCCTGGTGTGTATACACGCAGCTTCTTAACAACACGTCGAACCAAAACATCACTAACAAAATGAAGCGATTCTTGCCAAAACACGGCAAGGTGTGCCAAATGAAGACGACACATGTCAATGGGTGTTGCTTTTTCAGAGTATATACATACGCGCTCAGATATTAGTAGAGCACTCATGATAAGGCCAGTCACATACAATCGCAAGTCTATAAACTTACATTGTATAGCAGCACTTTTCACGTTGTTGCTAGTAGACAGCTCCTATCTATGTAGTAATAACGACGACAGAAACAATGTCTTTGAATTACCAGCGATGGGAATGTGCAGCTGTGCACCGGGATACTTTCTAGTATCGCAGTCGCTGGACGCAGCCAGCGCAAAGTGGGTGTGCCAACCATGTCCCGCCGGGTTTTTCAAGAAGGACAACGGAGTGCAACATTGTAAGCCTTGTGAAAGCGATTATGAATGGTCCGGTATTGCGGCCACGGAATGCAATACATGTCCAACTACTAATCTGCTCACTGCCGAAACTCGGCACAAATTCTGCGTTCCATGTCCTGTGAACATGCTCACGCTTATTACTTACACAATGATGCAATATATCCAAAACGACAATGCACTAAATCTCACACCTTCTTCAATGGCCCGACTCAACGTTCAAAATATGGCAAGTTTTCGGAACGAATTTTTCATCAATCAAACCACGTGTCAATCGACCGAAATGGTTCGAAATGTTGAGCATATTCTAACGAGACGCACCGTCTGCCCTCCGGGATCTCGCACGATGGTGGAACAAGCTGCACAATTCGATACCGACGACGTGGACACCAAATGCATTCGTTGTGAAGTTGGCACCTACAATTCTTTTTTTGGGGCCTTTGTTTGCCTGAACGTGACATCTTGCTTCAACGCGATGTACTGGGATGCAACGGGAGTCGATTGGCGACAAACCGGACGCACACGGAATTCTGACTGCCAGTACGATTGGAACACAACACTGGAAGCTGCGGGATTCTATCCGCGAATTACCGGTGATTTTCAATTTTATTTTAATTCACCCCGACACATTCAATTTGGAGGATCGTATGTGCAATGTAGGACAACGGCATCCACATCTTTGGTCAAGTGCGGCGACAGCGCTATATTTCCAGGTGCCCTGTCGGAGAAATGCGAGCATGGTTTTATTGCTGCCTGGCAGGCTGGAGAAGTTTTGGTATCAGGTCTTACGAGTATGCCTACGGTTTGTCAATATCGATGCGCACGCAATCATTATTTGTCGGACGGTCTCTGCGTCAGATGTGGTCAGGGTAAATTTAAAAATGCAGACATGACAGAAAAACAAGCTTGTCCTTTATGTGATGCCGGCAAACACATGAGCAGCCAAGATGGAGCGCGGTGTGTAGCGTGTGGAGCTGAAACATTTTCGTCTGAGGATCGTACGGCGTGTCTGGCGGAATGTAAACCACTTTTTACATATTCGTCTTCGCATTATTGTACACGAATGGTGCGATCATATCTAATTATTCTGCCGGTGGCCCTGCAAACCCGACGAGTGAATGTCGAAACATGTCCAGGTGCAGTGATTGGTTCACAGACAGTGTACATGGGCTACGGAGAACATTTCTGCCGCGACTCGGATGATTGCGAACAACACGAGATCTGGAGGAATGGTATGTGCGTCACGTGTACCATGATAGAAAATGTACAGTCTACACCATCTTTTAATTATCAGTGTTTCCCTCTGTGCAAACAAAATTATTTTGCCGCTCGAAACAATGTCGCAGTGGTCACAGGAACTTCCGCGGACCCGCCGTACATCTGTAGGGCGTGCCACGCGAGTCTTGAAATGTTTCGAGCACAACAATGTGGAGCTGCATTTTACATTTCCGAAGCCTGTACTGTAGCAAATACAATGAATCCCTGTGTGCCATGCCGTGCGGGGACATTCCAGATACACGACGCCGCCAGCGTGGCCCTAACAGCATTTCGTCAAAAAGATCGCTGTATTTTCAAGTGCCGTGATGCGGAAATGGTGCAAGGCAAGTTGTGGTATTATCTCAGCGTCGTAGAAATTGCCGACATGATGGGAATTTCGGAGGTCCAGCTGAGGAATCAACTCAATAGCACTACATTTTCAAATGTAGAGTGTATTCGCGCCGAGGTACACACAAAATATAATTGTGTAGATGACAATTTGGATCTACTCGTGAACTTCCGAGGAACATATAATGAGTTGGTAGCATGGCCGACGGCTAGTTGCCGAGGAGGAGCACAACGCTTTTGTAGCGAGAAAAACGGTGTTGAAATTCGCGTAAACAATGTGGAAGAACGATACGAATGTCATTGCAAGTCGGGTTATTATGGTGCGTACAGCACCATGGTGCCAGGTGGAAATACGTTGATACGGTGTCTTTTTTGCCCAACGTACGGCGAGTCGTTCAAAGGAACACGAGACATACGAGGTTGTTTCTGTCGGGCTGGGACGTTTCGAGATGCGAACGCATCGTTGCAAATGAATGGAGACTACGGACTCGTTTGCATTCCGTGTGACTCCAACGTTATGTATTGTCCTGGCGGCCCACATAGTCCCACAATATTTGAGTACGTTTCGCAGACTGTCGCCCGACAACAAGCCCTGCTAATATACGGTCAAAAAACAACGGAGGCCGGAGGTCGCTTGCCATGTCCAGTCAACACTTCAACACGTCACGCGTTTGCCAATTCAGAAGCATCGTGCCTTGCCGACAACGACATGCGATATGATGCCGCCCTTGGATATTACGTCTTTTGTGACAACGATCGTCACCATAGTTCTTCCAATATCACGCAGTGGTTGGAGGCCAAGAGTCGGCCCTGCAATCGTCGTTGTTATCCACCGTTGTCAATCGAAGAGACCGGGACGCGAAACTGCCGGTGCAACGCAGAAAAAGGCTATTCACTCACCAAATTTGTGGATGCCGAAGTGGGCAAACGTCGTGAAAGAGCAATGTGTGCATGCAATCCAGGATGGTATTCTCTAGATGATTCCATTGAATGTATTCCCTGTCCAAAAAACTCCTTTTGCGATGGACGGAAACGAACGCCGTGTGATGTACAATTTACATCGTCCATGTTCTCAAAGAGCGAGATAGAATGCGTGTGTCCGGCAGGATTCTACTTTGTCGCGCAAAGTAATGCATGCCGACTCTGTCAGTCGTCGTACAAGTGTCCGGGCGGACGCGATGCCGGCTTTTCGAGCCAGTTGTGTTCAACAGAAGAGATATGCAATTCAGCAGGCATCTATGTCCCAAACGCATGTCCTCGAGGATCAACCAAGCAAAATCTATACTCGACGGCGTTTCCGACATATGGTCGCTGTGAATCCCAGGGAATACTCACCGCCAACGCCGCCATGAATTCTGAAAGACCCAATTTGGTAGTGCTCTTCGCGAATGAAGTGCAGCAAGACACACGTACGGCGATTACACAATATGGAGTGCAAAATCCAAGTCTTCTTGATTTGTGCGTAGATTCCAGTTTTAATTTGTCACTTTCTAATGCATTGCGCGGGGGCGCACTGATGCCTATTTCCGGATTTTTTGGAACGTTTCAATGGCTGTGTGGTGGAGAACGCGTACTGATACGCTTACAAACACACACAGAGAAGCGCAATCCATCATCGCTGAAAGGGGCATTCCTTTGCGCTGAAGCGCCCATCATGACGATTCATGCTACTACGTACCATCATACACGACAGAGCTTTCTGATGCATTCTGGTCTTTCCGTCGTTGGTGCGCACAGTATGGGATACGATGGATTCATCGCGGAATCCTATCACGATGTGCGTTTGTCGATCTCGGATCCAAACACACATTTAATGTGGAATATATTTCTAGCTTGTCCGATGCGGACGCAAGAGGTGGGGGTATCCGAAGTGGACACATGCGGACAATGCGATGCTTCCGCAAACGGTGGATTCGTTGTTCTCGGTAGCATGTAGCTTTGATTTTCAGTTCAAATCAGCTATGCTTGGCCCTCCTACTATATGTGTTGCAACTGACCCGTGTTCTGTTTGTTGGCAGAACCTATTGCAGCCTTCCAAGCCGGCGTCGTGGAAGCGGAGGTCGACTACACTTTGGATATGGTGTATGTGAACCTCGATACGGCATCGCAAATGTGGTGGGCGACATTGGCGCAGAAGACATTGGCGCAGCAGGTGGAAGGACAAGTTTTGGCGGACGAATCTACCTTGTTGGATCAAGAGCTTCCTCGAGAGAATGAGCAAACAGAGCAATCGTCTTACTATGCTGCTGAGACGTCGTGGTTTGCTTTTATGCAGGTGGTCCACGCCACGCCACAGTCTTCATCACGATTACATTATCTGATGGTGCGAGTGTTTGCTAAAGAAGTCGACAACGTGGTGGCACCCGCTCTTGTGGTTGTACAACGAAAACATAACTTATACGAGCAGGCTCTCGACCGCATTCTGTTTGCTTTTCAAGTGTTGAATATGGGATTCGTCATGACGCCGAAAAATAAAGTTCTTGTAGGTGCATGCGTTCATGGCATAACAGATGCTTTCACGCTTTTCATATTCGACATGGATATGGACTTTGTCTCCGTTTCGGAATTCACGGATTGTGTCGCATGCTGTGAAACACCTACACCCAACAATTCAAAGGCTGTGCACGCACATCTTGATCCTGTCATGCGCAATCTCTACGTATTTACAGACACACATCTGTACACTGCAATCATGGACAAGACAGTTCGACATCAACAGCAAGAAGATTATGAACCAATATCACTCCGAGGAGGAGTACTGCTGCCGGCGTTTTTCCGCCAGGCGGGACGTCGGATTTTACAGATTTCGTCGGCATATCAGCTTCCTTTTGTTTTATTTACCACAACAGATCCACAGCACGATGCGTCGGCCTTTGCAGAACAAGCGCAGAATTGGCATTCCTTCCACGTATTGACGGAGAGTGGCGCAGCAGCCGATATGGGAACATTGCGAATCTTGTATGGCGTCCAAGCGGCCGATTTCAATCTTGGCTCAAGAAGTACCGGAAGTATGCACGATGTTGCCGTAGGCGTGTCACAGAGTGCAGATTCCATCGTGTACACGCCGTACTTTGGCAGCGCTGAAGTGCTTGAGGAAGTCATGCTCCAAATCAAAAAACGGCACGATCCTGGAGCTGACACCACACTTGAAGGTGGATTCCGCGAGATGAAAATGCAGTCCTTTTCGGTGCTGAATAATCAAAAACGGAGTACAATTCCCAATCCCAGACGCTTTGTCGAACAATCCCACATTGTACACTTACTCGTCTCACACGGACAAACACCAAGTGCTATTCTACTACAAGAAGAGGATGTCATGCACGATCAGGTGATTTCTCTAGTTACTGTCAACGTGTCGACGAACGGTGTTAGTACTATCCTTGTTCATCTAATGCGCATCGTAACACACGAGCAGAGAAATACAATGCATTCCTTCTTCTACTCTGTTATTCCTTATGACGTGGACGGTAGTGCTGAAAATAATATTATCGCCAAAGGTCTTGTCGCCATCATAGTTCAGCGAGGCAATTCACACTCGGTGCAACTATCGAATTTCTCATGTTTACAATGCGGCAGCGATTTGTATGATCCCCTCACCGAATCGTGTCAGTGTCGCCCAGGTACACTGCCCGTCTGTTTACCGTGCGCCACCAATTGTGCAGTCGGTCGTTTTGTCGTCGATCCCGATCCAACACGTTGTCAGAGAGCAGACTTGATTACGTCTGTCGATTCCACCGTCATTCTTTCTGGAACTCGGCGTCAGCGTCATAATTTAGTGTGCATGCCATGCTCCGGGGCTTTTTTTTGCACCAATGGAACGGTGGATAGTCTTGCACAATGTCCCGTGGAAAGGCCATTGACACTTGCTCGGGCAGCACGCGCAGATTTTCAGTGTGTGTGTCCTGCCGGGTCTTCTTTTGACACTGATCTGGCCGTATCTTATATGGTTAACGGAGCTACAGTCGCTCGCGTGCCACAACTTGTCAGCACCAACAGGTCAATGTGTGCGCAGTGCACGGAAAGAGAGCTGTGTAGCCCAATATATACGCAAAAATCTCATCGCATTTTATGTCCAGCACACACTACGTCGAGCACCCTTCAAGTATTGGCTGGAGGAATAAGACCGTCTGCATGGTTGCGAACAGAGCTGGAAAATACAGACGACGAGCTCTACCACAATACGTATCAGGGGTGTTTTTGCGACAATGGGTACTACAGGATCGGACACAGATCTGAAAGTTATCTGTCCGACAGTGCGGATTTCATTTACCAATATGTGTGGGCGAATCCCATTCTCGCCAAATACAGTACTGCAGGTAATACACGATTGCACATTCGGATCGAGACATGTCGTGAATGCGAAGCAGGGTGGGCGTGTCAGGACTCGTCTCGTCGTCAATGTGTCGAAGAGTCCAGTACGTCACAACCTGGCAGCGCCGTGTGTACGTGTCGACCGGGATATGTGAAAATTGACAACACAACGTGTGGGTCATGTCCTCGCGACAGCTTCTGTATGGGCGGCACGATACCGGCAAAACCATGCACGTCGGTAGCATTTTCACCGAGGACAGTCGACACTCAGTTTTGTCCATGCCCATCGGGTAGCATTCGTAATGCACTTTCACATATGTGCGAGACATGTAGTGCGGGTTTCTTCTGTCCAGGTTTCGACAATATGACGGGTGTGGTGCCCTCGGACACAATTTATGCGCGTCGATGTCCGATAAACAGTACTTCTCTTCCTGGTGCACAGTCACTTCAGTCTTGTTTCTGCACAAGCGGCTTCTTCATTTCAACTCTTGCACGATTGCCTGCATGTATACCGTGTCGTGCGGGTTATTATTGTCCAGGAACGAGCGGTCCACCAAAGAAATGCCCACTCTACACTACGACTACTCAATCGCACACACCCGCCACCACAGTGTCTGATTGTCATTGTATGAACCCGGACATGCAATTGGATTCCAAGTTAGACTCCGACAATCTCGACCACAAATGTGTGTGCCGTGCTGGCTGGTTGCACGTGAGGTATATTTTATGAACTTGCATGTGTTTTGAATTGGCGTTATTTCACTGTAATCGAGTGCACCGTGGTACGATTTGTGTGTTGTTTGACTGATGTTATTGTAAATGAACAGTGACACGGAATGTGCAAGGTGCGACGGATATCCGGCGAATTCTACAAACGTTGCCAATGCAATGCATTGTACTTGCTCGGTGGGATTCTTCATTAATACTGCGGTAAATCTGGCGATTTTACGACGAGTGTGGTCCAAGTCAAATGTTCAAGACCATCCACTGTCGGCTGATTACCGCGACACTCTTAGTCTCTACATGGACACGTACAAAACAGAATTATCCAGCGAGATGACATCATCGCGTTTGACGACGTTATATCTATATTGTTTGCCATGTCCACCGAATCTGATGTGTTTAGGCAATATGAATCCGCCCATTTCCGCTTCGGTTCATTTTTCCAATCGCAACGCAACGTCTCTTTTTTATGGAGTTCTCCCGATCGGGGCAGGGTCTGCACAATGGTGGCTTAAATGTCCGACAATACGAGATGGCGAACCGACACTGTCCTCAAATCGTCATTCCTTGGGATTGTCATCTTGTTTCCGCTCATCAAACATATGGTCCTCGCAAAATACGTTAGTACCCCCCCTGTCCTTTACCAGCTTCCCAGCCCTGCTCTTGATAAACGCCAGCAACACATCATTGATCACGGCGATTGTAAATGGGGACCAAGACACGTATTTAAATCGCATGCATGCAACTTGGCGCAAAACTCCATCGATGCAGTTTCTGACGAATTCGGTCTTGGGCGATGCAATCTGGCTTGTATCCGTGGAGATGCACAATGTGCACGTATTCAAACGTTATTCGGAGATCTTAGCACAGAAGCAGGACGAAATCGTGAGTATGTTGACAGATATCGACCAATCCACTGGCGTGGCGTTTAGTGTACTCATTCCTTTGTTGTGGGCTTGCGCCGTGCGACAGCATACACCGCTGGAAATGGCAGAACCCATTTTTATCGTGCCTGGCGTTGTACACAGCGTTATTACACAACGCATCGCCGTGCGCACCATTACGGCTGTAATGCAAATATTCGACGTTGCAGGTCCAATCCCACGGCACATTTTTCAGTTATCATCACGTCAAATGTCTGGCGCAACATCGTCACAATCGGCATATGCCAATCCACTTTTTTACATTCACAACAACTTGTGCGACTCTTACTACAATCCAGACGAAACATATGCTACTTGTTCAACACCGTTTTCCGGCACGCTCTTGTCGTCATATACAAGCAATGAGATACGACAAATCAAGTTGTCACCACGGGAAAATTCCATCTTGATCAACAGCAATATCCTGCAGCACGTACTGCACATTGATCACGCGACCCTGTTACCGAGCAATGCATTTATGTGTCCAAAGAATATGCGTACGGAACGTGTTTTCGAGAATGGAATTACCGTGTCCGAATCCATACGATGTCTGATCTGCAGTGATCAGCAGTTCTGGAAAGCGAACAAGTGTCATGAATGCGATATAGCTCTGGACGCATGTGAACAATATTCACAAGATATGCGTTCGCGGCCATGCTCATGGACAAACGATTTGCAGTGCGAAATCGCTACAGAAATCGCTACTTAGAGATCATTTCGACCGAACAGTCCGTTGTTGAAGTGCTGCTACGAAAACTACCCCAAAGGGCCGTTTATAATAAAAGAAACCAAATGTGTAGAGGAATTGCCATATGGCTTGCTTCGCTAATCATATATAAGCACAGTCGTGATCGACTTTCATTGTGTTGAATCGTTGTCCGGTGTTTGTAAATCTTCAGTTCGTGTTCTGGACCTTCGCGGTTCATTTCACTACTTTAAACACACACACACCATAATGCCTAGGAAGTCTGCCACGGTCAAAATTGTCACCGGTGTCAAGGCGCCTGACTTCAAACCGCCGGTCAAGAAGCAGCGCAAGTTGTCGAAGGCGCAGGCGGCGAAGCTGGCTGCTGTCAAGGACAACGCCGACTACGACGACGGACAGATCGATGATGCTGCGCCAGCGCCGGTGTTCGTGCAAGGTGAGACTATGACCGACGATGCTTTGGCCGCCAAATTGCTGGATGCACGCGACGCGGGATATGGCGAGGCCAAAAAGGAATCGACTGACCGTCTCGCCATTCTCAAGAAGAAGCTCGCCGTCTCCAAGGAGGAGTGTGCCGTCTCCAAGGAGGAGTGTGGTGTTGCGGACAAAAAAATCAAGGAGCTCGAAGGGCAAATTGTGACGCTCAAGGAGACCAAGAAGAAGTTCAAGGAGGCGCTCATGCAGATTCGCGAGACGTTCCACATCCCGAAGGAGGATGGGACTGTGCCTTTCATAGTGCAGTTCCGCAAGGACCATCTCTGGGCCCTCAGCGAGCTGAATCAAGCATTGCAGAAATCCGACAAGAAGCACGCGGAAGATGCTGCTTTCGACAGCAAGGACATTGTCAGAGAGGTCGTTACCTCCGAGTCTGTCCCGGTCGTCGACGACACCGACTCTGCCGGATCGTCTTCCGGAAAGTAGGGCCAGACACTTGTCCTTAGCTCCGAGTCTGTCGTGGTCATCGACAACACAGACTCTATCCGATCGTCTTCCGGGAAGTAGGGCCAGGCACTTCCTACACGCAGATTACAAACCAATACAAACAAAAAACACACTCCCTCCCACAGGCAACTGCAGGAGATAGTGTAAAAAAAAGAAAAAAGCGAAAACGCAAAAAAACAACAAACAGTCCTGGTGGTATGTTCCACCTATTGGTGACATTTGGGTTCGATTCCCCACTGTTTCACGCTCTAAATACGACGTAGAATCAACTCTTACATCCCATGTTCTCTTACATTCCGGCGTGCGTGCAGGTGTGGTCACATTGCGCGGTCTGTGTCTCGTGTAATGTAAAATTTATGTATATAAGATTACGCTGCATGCTCTCGTCACGAATTTGCGATGATATTTCTTCGCGTTATGCTGTATGGGTTGTTTCTGCAACACGTCTCGGCGGTTTGTGATAATACATCGCAAGTGTGTCAATGCACCCTCCCACAGATCACGACAGCCAGTCAAACGACGGACGTAAGAGTAGAATTACCAATCGATGCAGCGTGGCGCCATCAGTGTAATCGATGCGTGATTTTAGGTATAAGTGAAAGTTGTGTTGCAGAAACTGCGTTAGATGTTGAATCTTTTCGTGTGGGATTTTGGGCACCCCGCAACGCTGACATCACGCAGTCTACGGTGGCAGTGGTGAAAATTCTAACACCGGCGACGGATGTAACAAATCAACATCTTACGGTTCGAGGATTCAATACGCCCACTTTACAAGGCTGTGGTAGGATGACATACCCAGCACTTGAACCAGCCGCTGCAGCGTGGGCGGCCAACACAGCTCGTTGGGCATGGCAAAGCGACTCGGCGTACGATGAATCTTCCACAGTGTGTGCACCTGATGACCAGATATGGTTTTATAATTTGAATGTGAAAGCCTCGGAGAAAGAAACTGTACAATCCTCGCCTGCTGTGCTACATTTTGAAATTAGTATCCGAGATAATATCTATTTGACAAGAACCACCGCTTCATTACGGGAGCAGCTGGTCGACCAAACTGTTGCGACATCCATTACACGAGGATTATATCCTGTAACTGCGAGAGGCATAAGACCGCTCACATTGGACCTCGTTCCCAAGTTGTTTTCCGTCATTTGTCGGAATACCGTGGTTTCGGACACATATGGACACAGTGTACAATTGCCCTTTGAGGGAGCGTACATGTCGATGATGACTCAAATTCCTCCCTCGAATTACTGCACCATCAGCAGTCTTGACAAAACATTGTCGATATACATAAGTGAGACTTGCAACGCACCAGGAACAACTGTAACAACTGTAATCATCTTAGATCCATATTCAAGTTACAAACTCGTTGCACCAGAATCCGCTGTATCCACAACACCTCAACAGAGATGTTCCTTTGACGTACAAGAACATTGCAACGTTGGATTTGAACGACCCCCAGATTCAAGTGATTCATGCACGGCATGTACAGCTGGGAAATTCAAAAACTCCATGGGTGTCGGTGCATGTGCTTCGTGCACAGCAGGAAAATTCATGTCGTTCACGGGAGCCTCGGTCTGTGACGTGTGCTCCAATTCACTGGACCAAGGGAGAATTTTTTGCGAATCGTGTGGAATTCACGCCACTGGTAAGATAGGTACGAATCCATTAAAATGCGAGTGCAACAGTGGGTTCTTCTTCCAAACTACACAATGTGTGGCATGTGCAGCCGGCAAATACAAGGAGCAAATCCACAACCGTGTATGTGACGATTGTGCGATTGGGACATACAGTACAACTCTGAACGCAACGAGACAGGAATTGTGTGTATCATGTCCATCTGTCTTGGGACACACCTCGGATCCCGGTTCGGACAGCCGTTTGAATTGTATATGCAAACCTGGTTATCAGAGCGTTTTGAATAACGATTGTCAGATGTGCGAAAATCGACATTACAAGGCAACGATCAGCAACACGGACAGGTGCGTTTTGTGCAAAGCTGGGACGTTCAGTGCAAGTCCAGGATTGAGCGCCTGTTTAACATGTGCCGTAGGGTCGTTTAGTTCGGCAGGAGAGACACAGTGCCGTTTTTGTGCAAACAACAGCGGCATATTCGAACCCAGTAACGAGTGCGAGTGCGTACGGGGTTATACAAAATTGTCCACAAACTTAGGTCTGGAGTGCAAATCTTGTGGGGCAGGTACGTTTAAGAATACCACCGGGAATGCTCCATGCACGGAGTGTGCAAACGGAAAATTCTCCGATAAAGAGGGAAATGATCTTGACGTTTGCATTGTTTGTAGCGCAAACACATATCCGAATCGAGCAAGTGCAGCTTTCTCTTGCACGAGTTGTCCTGATCACTGTGTATCAGACCGAGGAAGTCGGGATGTGACGGCTTGTAAATGCAAGCAGGGATTCACAGGCGAATATGGACACTGCAAAAAATGCATCGAAGGATTCATCAAGACGATGCCGGGAAAGCAAACGTGCAACGAATGTGAAAGCGGTACATATGCAGATGCAACATCAACAATATGCCTGTCTTGCGACAACAATTCGTATCCGCTTCGTGACTCGGATCGCACTTCGTGTGCGTGTGTCTCTGGTTACGAGTACGACATCGTGACGTTGAGCTGTACCCAATGTGATGTGGCAAGTCGAAAATACAAATCGACTCTTGGAAATTTCGCCTGCCTAACATGTGCTGACGAAAGGACCTACGACGCTCGCGAGCAAACGTGCCGAGACCCAGCTTTGATGGAACAAGTAGTCCGATTGTTTCACGGTATCAATTATGTTGCGTTTCATGTGTTTGACGAAAATCCTAATGGCACCCGAATTACGGACATTTTCAAGCGCAAGCTCAATTTCGAAAACGTTCAGTGGAAAACAGCGACACTCAATACCGAAAGTCCATTTCAAGGGCACGTCCTGAATACGAATGCGCTACCCAACAGGGATTTTTCAAGCAATAATATTTTGCACCATCGCCGAAACGTCTACATGATCAACATTGAGTTCTATGATTCCACTCATTTTGTGGAGTGTAGCTATCACGGTTTACCATTGAGAAAATTTACAAACATGGATTTACAGTTGGGTAGGAATAATTTTATCCCAGTTTTGTACACTAGTGTTGACGACAACACAAAGATACTGCCGATTCAAGTCGCATCAAACTGTCAGGACGCTAATTCTGTATTATGTTTCCAGTATGTGCAGCATGATGAATTCTCGTGGATCTTCAGGAACCGCGAGAACGGTGGTTTAGTAGCAGACACCACGTCCATTAATGCCCTGGGCGCGTGGACGAGCAGTTTTTCGTTTACACCAGGACAATTCGTGCAGTTGACGTTACGAGGAGATCCAAAACGACCCACTGGACAAAATCGCATGCTTCTACATGTGGATAATTCTGCACTGCTGGACACGAGTCGATCGTCTTCGTATGGTATAAATTCGAATGTGGGCACGCGTCGACTGCTGACCGTACCAACAAGCACACTCGATGCGTATTGTCCGACTGAAACATCAGAAACGGCACAATGTGCGTGCAAGTCAAACTCGAATCAAATTCTCAGTTGGCCACTCCGGGATTGCAATCAATGTGTTCTCACCAAGACACAATCATGCTCAAGTATGGGCCAACAACTTACCCTCGCTGGCATAAAGTATACGATTAGCGTAATGGCACCCAGCGGCGTCGAACTGACCACAAATTCCGTAGCGGTGGCAAAACTCAAACGTAGCTTTCAACACAGTACATCGATACCCTTGCCCACAAAACATGGCGTCGAGTTCGAACATCTAAGCATCCGCGCACATGCACCTGCAAAGTGCTCATGCGATGGCACCAACGGTGCAAGCGTGGATTGCGGTTCTGTTGCCTGTGTCTTGACAAACAAAAAATGGCGATTCGAACTCTCCCTGGCAGTCATGGAGAGCGAAATTTCCCGACCCACTGATGCGAATGCTCTTGTCGTTAATTTCGAATTCGATCTGGCTGGAGTCCGATACGTGACGAAAAGTACAGAGCTACTCCGTCCTGAAATACAGACTGTGAACTCGGTGCCAATTGAGATTTTGCAGCTTTTTCCGTCTAGAACTGGCACATATGCACTCGTAGCAAAGAGATTTCAAATCGTGTGCCCCCGCGACATGAATGTGGTGGACACCACCGAAGGGACGACTTGTCCTTTCGAGGGAGACACTCTAGCCCACATCAATATCGACACCTTGCAACGACGGACTTTACAGACCTTTCTTGACTCTCCTGATCTCGTAGCAGCAGGCATAAAGATTCGAGGCAGTAGTTCCGGTCCCACGCCCGCGAGCACGCAACATTTCAAATACACAATTCAAAGGGAGCGCGGTCAATCCACTCTTTACGTGACTATCAAACAAGCACAATTTGAGACATGTTCCATCGCGGGTGTTTATAAGATGGTGGGTCAGTTTTCGTGTGCAAGTCCGTTCATGGCTAATAACCCTAATTGTGCATCGCCATTTTCTACTCCCCCCGTTCAACAGACGGACTCGTTGCATATCACAATGATTCGGGCTGACAGAACGAGTCTTCCTGCCGTTATATGGAATAAGGATTCCGAGATCTCAAGACCCGAGCAGCACATCACGTTCAAGCTGGCAGCACTCGACGATACGTTGGAAATTGATTTGACACTCGATGCTTTCGAGTGCACTAATACGGCTAACCGAATCAACATTTCGATCACAACATCTGCACCCGCTGCTTTGGATCGTTTGAATGGATTGAACAGTAGCGTACAAACATGCCGAACAACACAGGAATGCGCCTGTAGAATAGGAGGAAACAACATTAACTGGCCATTGGATGAATGCAATGCGTGTGTTATTTCCAACCTGGATGGTGGGGTGTGTGACGGTATGAGCGAATCCTTTGTCAGCAGTATCAACAGCATCAATTACAACATTTTCGTCAGCAATCAAATTGTAGACGCTGAATCCGTTGCGATAGGTAAATTGAAAAACTCAAAGCCATTCATTGTACAAGGACGATCGTATCATTACGACCATTTGTCGGTTCGGTCATATGTGTTGCCAATAGGTGTTGGCTGCTTCAACACTGACGATCGCACTTCTCTTGCCAACGCGCAATGGAGCACGAATAGTTTTCAGAATTGTGCCAGCCGGCGCAAGATTTTTTTCTTTTCCCTGCCAATCAAGGCTTCCGCTGCTGAGATCATCGAGTTACCTGGCATTGCGCTCAGAGTGAGTTTTGAAGTTTCGATCGGTGACACTTTGTACGTCACGAAAACACAGAAAGATCTCAGATCATTCGACGGCATTTCGTCGGGCGTTCCATATCGCACTACCATCCACGACGCAGCCGCCCTGACGGATTCTCCACGTCGGTACCCACTGTCTGTGGAGATGATACCAAAGCAATTTGAAATCACGTGTTCTAGTGCACAGCCAATCGTCTGTCCCTTTGAGGGTGACTCTTTGACTTTCCTGTCCTTAAAATCAGTCAATACAGGCGAAGTGGTCACTTCATACAGGATTTTACTTCGAACAATTCCCGACAAAAAATTGTACATCAAGTTGAACGCATTTACTTTTGTACAGCGTGATGATCCCGGAACAGTACAAGATTTTTGTTCTGATCCATCGCATGCAATGTATGACGAGGCAATGGCGACTGGTGTTTGTGAGGGGACTTTTAAGTTCTCTAGACTTCCGGTAAGCAGTACGGACAGGTTACAGGTCGTCTATTATGAATCCGCACTTGCACGACGGGAAAATATATACCGCCCGGGCATCGGTTTACAGGCCGGCAATAAATGGAAGTTGAGCACGACTGGCGACCTCCTCGAGATCATACTTAATACCGACGGAATTTACGGAAATCAGGACGATTTTGCCTTCAACTTCACAATTTCCACCTCTGTGATTTTCGAGGCGCCATGTCTTGCCGGTACATCTGGTCCAGCCGGCGGACCTTGTGTGGATTGTCCGATGGATACCTACAGTCCAGTCGCGGGATCCAATTGCACAAATTGCCCGTTGTTTGCCCACACAAGTTCCGTACGCACCACCACTTTGTTGTCGTGCCAATGCCAAGCCGGCTATGGTCGCACAAGTTTAAGTTCCAGCGCATTTACATGCTCAATGTGCGCTACCGGAACGTTTCGTGGCGTCTCGAATTGCGAATTATGTCCTGTGAATTCTAATTCCAACGAAGCAAGTAATCAACTGAACGATTGTATTTGTAACGACAATTATATTCGTATCAACAGCCAATCTTCATTTTATTGCCAAGTTTGTTCTTCGAATCAATATTACACAAAGGTCAATGGAGTGGGAAAGTGCGAATCGTGTCCGCAGTTTTCTGTCTCAAGTAGTGGCAGCTCGTCTCTGAGCAACTGTAAATGCGTAGCAGGCTACATGCAACAAAGTTCGACAAATACTCTCTTCGTATGTCAGGCATGTCTGAACACACAATATTACGTAGTAGGAACCGATACTTCGGGCAGCTGCCTGTCGTGTCCGTCCTTCTCCACATCGTCGCTTGGAAGTTTGGGTGGCATTGCCTCGTGTGCATGCGGTTCTCCGTATGTGAAAAAAATATTGTCGATAGGGACTGCGGGGGAGTTTCAATGTGATATGTGTGCAAATAACGAATACCGTACTAATGCGCAAAATCAAATTGCAATATGCCTGGAGTGTCCAGATTTTTCGACCTCGCCGATGGGTAGTTCTACCATTGGCCAGTGCACATGCGATGCCAATTTCACCAAAGCACTCGGAATTGGTTCGCTTTTCACGTGCGTGTCGACAACGCAATTAAACTGTCAATCCGGATACTATAGTGCGACTACGGGATTATGCACACCGTGTGAAGCCGGTACCTACAAACCAGGACAAGGTAGTACGACGTTGTGTATGACATGCGGCGTCAATTCACAATCAAACGAGGGTAGTGCAGTCTGCACATGTGACCCCGGACACACAAGAATTGATGGAGCATGTGTCGCGTGTCCTGCAAACTCATACAAGACTGGAGTTGGAGACCAAATGTGTGATTCTTGTGCATCGCATCACGTTTCACCCGCCGCCAGTGTGGAAAGTGCGTTGTGTGTGTGTGGGCCGGGTGCTGGTGGCAATGCGTGTGTCGTGTGTGCGTCTGGGACTTTTAAATCTACAAATGGCAACGGTGAGTGTGAAGCATGTGCCGCAAACATGGTCTCTGTCGTTGCAAGCACATCGCGAAATAATTGCATGTGTGCTCAAGGGTACGGAGGTCAAGCGTGCACACTTTGTCCAGCAAATACTTACAAGGAAGAACTGGGCTCGAGTGATTGTGTAGGCTGTATACTGAACTCTGTTTCGCTACCAAAGAGTACACGCGAGATAGATTGTACATGTGTTGGTAGCGAAGGTTGGCAGACGACGCTGATTTCACCTCGGAAATGTGAACGCACGGTAATCCTTACAACAAAAAAATACGAGGTGCCATTCGATCTTGATACCTTCGCCAATAACGTCAATGACGTACGAACAAACTTTAAACTTGCTCTCGCTCTCGCGCATGCAAGTAATGTCGCAAATATCACGTTGACGTATTATGCCACAGGCACCACGGCACCAGTGTATACGGATCGTACTCGTCGCCGAAATATGTTACAAATCTCAATCCCGAATACAAGACCGCTACAAACGACCTCGTGTACACTTGACGCCAGTATACAATCGTTCGCAAGCATACCTCTTCCCGCTGATGGCACGACGCTGGCTCAACTTCGAATTACATATCCGAGTCTTGTTCAATATACCAGCTTAACACCTGAATTGTCGTCAGGCAACGGTTTTTCTCTTTTTGGTTTAAGCATAATGTGGTTAGCTGTTATAGGTGGTTCCACCGGACTCTTGTTTTGCATAATAGTAGTGTTCGCATGTTCTTGCCGGCGTCGGGACCCATGGGAATCCGACAGCGACATCCACCGTCCGTCACAAAATAGATCATCAGAAACGTACAGAAGCATGGATCGTGAACGACATTGGGATCACGACCGACCTGGAAATTCTCAGTATCACCGAGAGTATCCACATAGTGCGCAATATCCTCATATACAAAACTCTCATCACGAGCGCCATGATTAAAACTCTTATTGATATGTTTTTCAAAATGTATCGACTCGTATGTGATCTTGTATGCGGAGTTTCGACATAGACATATTTGTGTGCGATCGTTTGTATTTCATGAATTAAAAGTTCCTGAGCGCTACTGAATATTCATTTGTGCACGCCTCGCTGCAAAATGCACATACGTCAGTGTGTGGTGATGGAAGTCGTCTTTTCGGAGAGCATTGTGACGATGGCAACGACAACAATGACGACGGCTGTTCCCGATTGTGTTTGGTCGAATGTGGATTCGTGTGTCATATGCAAAATGAGAATCGCGACGAATGTCGAAGCATTTGTGGAGATGGTATCATTGCCGGGATGGAAGTCTGCGATGATGGCAATCAAAAATCCAACGATGGTTGTGGTCGTTTGTGTGATCGGATCGAATTGACTTACGTATGCACCACTCAAGTGGCCGACGACTCGCGTTGTCAGAGATCCATGAAAAGTCAATGTCGGGAAAAGGTCTTGAAATCAAGAGCTACTCGTTTTGTGTCGTGGCTCTGGCGTTGGCTGCAACGACCGTAATTCAATACAATCAAATGCCACTCGTGATATCACGAGTCCAATGCAAAAGACAAACACACAATCGCATGCCGTGTGTAAGGATTTGGGCACCATGCCTAGAATTATCTCGGTGATATTGTATAAGACCCACAAAAAATGTGCAGTACTCTGTTGCATTGTGACAATGTCTGGCCACCAGGCGAAATTCTCAAAGTCGTCCAAAGCATGTTGGGCGGCGAATCCATGTCCAAATGTCAGATACGATGCCATACCCACAAGAAATATCATTGAAAATAACGTACGGATGCGAAAAGGGCACAAGTATGCCAGTGGACACAGCACACAATAACTGAGTTGTAACACGCAAACGACATACATGATAAGCACCATTTCACGTCCGAGCTGAGAGCGTAGCCACGGAACAGGATCGGGAAATGCGGAAAATGACATTGTGTGACTGTAATAGTATGCACAAGCAAGTATGACGGCGAAGATGAAGGCCGACGCCATCACGTTGAATTTTCACGCTCTGTATAACTTTGATGCCGTGTCTTTTATAGGCCGTCATGCGACACTGCATGCACCACTACGCATGATTTTTAGTTTTTGAGGAACAGAGGGGAATCGAACCCCTTTGAAAGAACACCAGTTCTGTTCCATGTTTACAAATGGTTGTCTCCATGGGTAACACGCGATCGATTGAGTGTTATGGTGTCAAATCGCGTGCTACAGACTGCTCAAGCAGTCACGACTTCTTCTTGGTCAATTTATCGGTGGACTTCACGTGTTTGGTGTTGCGAACTAGACGTTTGGTTGACGCAGCTGCATTGGTAGAAGGTTTCTTGGACGCACTTGCTTTCTTAGACGCACTCGCTTTCTTGATGGACGTAGCTTTCTTGATGGACGTAGCTTTAACAGCAGAAGATTTCTTCTGCGCATTAGACTTTGTCTTGAGTTCAGCAGTAAGTTTCTTAAAAAATTCAATTTTCTTCTGCATTGCAGCCATATCAGAGTGGCATTTCTCCAGTGTTTTCACAAACTTTGCATGACTTATTTTCTGTCTCTTGGCGGCGGATGCACAAATGGAATCCAACGACAAATCCGGAGACGCACTACGGGATGATATGTTACTCGCAGAAACTGGCACAGCGGGTGCCGAAATCACTGCACGTGGCGACAAGGATTGCTGGGCATTTCGCGCAACTGGAATGTTGTCTCCAGACGCACGAGGAACGATTTGTCCAGATGCCATAGGATCAGACAACGTGAGAGACCTCGATGCACGTGAGGGTTGGTGAATGGTAGGAGAAACGTCGTTTGCGGATACAGCAAGAACAATGGGAGGGTGCACAATTTGTGCGATGCGAGTCCGACGTGCGTTGTACATATTCTTCAAAGCCGTACACATTTTTGCGCCTTGATTGTAGCACCAAGTGGCCACAGCGACCACGATCCCATATACGAAGCGGGCCACTTCCCACATACAATTGGCCACAACGACCAAGACCCCACATACGGTTTCGGCCACTGTCCACATAATACCAGCAAATTGCTTGAGTTTTCCGCCCGTCCACTTCCAAGTGTCTTCAATGAAAACTTTAAGTGTCGCCATGTGATCTGTGTACTTATCAACCCACGAAGCAGTGGAATAAATCTGGACTGTGCGTACAAATAAAGTGAGGCCAAGAAGGTCACGAATTATGGATTCATACTCCGTCAGGTCGCACGAACACAACAGAGCCTGAATGACCAACGTCAGTAACATCCACTTCTTTTCCGGCTTCCCCCCAGTGTAGGTCAGGAAAATCAGAATATAATGCATGGCCCGTGTTTCAAACATGACTGAGTCCGTGTTCGAGGTCGACGGGTCCCACCAACGCATCATTTTGTTCCAGAAGAACAACAAGCCCATGTCCAAGAGCATAAGAAAGAAACGAGCAGAAATTGCCCATACCACCTTGCCCAAGTCACAATCGACCATGACGACACTGTAGATGCCGACAAAGCCGAAAACGCGCGTGTGCCAACATTTGCAAGCAGAGTCCATGAAAATCCGGACCACAGACTTATGCCAAGCCGAGACCTGGTTCATCCACGACATCCAACATCCCAACAAGGAGAACCCGACGTGAACGTAGTTGGCGTCGACCTTGTGCATGAAGTCCATGTACAAGTACAAAAGGAATAGCAAGGTGACAATGCCATATGTCACAAACGGCTGCAACACTTCCCAGACACTTGGCATCTCGAAAAGTATTCGAACCAACAAAGTTTTTGTTCTGTCAGTCGGACTGCAACGAGCACGTCGCGACACGCGATAGCACAAATAGTCACTTGTAGAGCAATGAAAAAACAACAACTTAACAACGTTTGCTTCCCTACGGCAACACTGGCGACACGATAAGTCGTAGCTTATATAATAAAATGCCACAAGGCAAGAACAATGGCAACAGGCTTATTTTAATTTAATCAAAATCTAACTGCATTTCATCGTAAATGAAGGGTCCCGCGAATGCGTTCTCGTCAAAAATTTCTTTGTACAGAAGAGGGTCCAGAAGAGTGCTCGTGTCGTTGAGAAAAGCATCGTCGAATTCACACACGACGATTTCGTGTACCATTGGCTGAAGGCCACGCAAATACGAGTTAGACCGGAGACAAAAGTCGGCGAAATCTTGTCCTCCCCACTCGATAATGGCAGAAGATACGCAGCTGTCTTGTCCTGCCAAACTGCGTTTGCGACAAAGCCACGACGCGAACGAAACGCACCCGTCGTCTCGGACCGAGAACACGTGCTGAGAAACCAAATGCGACATGAGACGTGCCGTACATTCAGGATCCTGGAGATGACGAAGGTAGACGTACATTCGCAAGCATCTTTCCATTTCGCATGAGCCACGATGCAGCTTCACAAAGGATTTTTTGACGCGACTGATGGCTGCAATGATCTTCTGCTGTTCTACTGTCGTTTTGCCGCGAATACGGTCATAGATCATGACGAGCATTTTCAGCGCATTGAGATCAAGGCCGAGCACATTCTGTAAGAGAGCAGGCTGCACTTTACAAACGAGACTGGAACAGAAAATCACTACCACGCGCAGATGTTCCATTGTCACCAGCGACAGCTTCTCGCAATTGGCCAGAGGCGGCATTTGTGTGTTGTCAGTGGTCATTGTCACAGATTTGTAATTGTACACATCACATACCATTTGCATGTTGCAATCGTGTCCGCATATACCGTCATCTTTGTAGTACCACTCGTACAAGTCCTTGGTGGTGTAAGACAGACTGCCGCGGATCTGCTGCAAGAAGCCATGCAGAGCAGCAACCGTAGCCAAAACATCATATCTGTGTTGAATAATCTCGCCACACAAAATCAGACGCGCCTCCAGGATGACCCTGCGCACAGTGTGATGCCAGATAGCGTTCTTCCAAGTCTCATATCGGCCGTCCCACGGACTGCTGCTATATTCTTTGCAAAAAAGTGGAACATTCATCTCGACCACGCTAGCTTGTCCCTGGAGCGTACGAATGCGTCGCGCGTGCGATTGCGCCATATTGATTCCATGATTTATTTCGCCACCCACAAGTACAGTGGCATTCACGAGAATCGATTGAGCCCATTTCCGCTCGACATACTTCCGAATGTCTTCAAAGTCTCGCACCAACACGCAAATACAAATGATTTTTTTGAACAAAGCCTCGTTGCCCTCCGCAAATCCGATATGCTGAATCCAACCTTGCGTCTCCTTGACAATCGCAGGATTCGCAAGGTGAACATTGCGCCGAGCACGGAGTTCGTCGCTCTGCTGCGCGCACGCCTGAAGTGCATACTCTTCGAAAGAACGCAACAAAAGAGATTCTTCCATTGCGACTAGGGCGTGCTTGCGAGGAGACAACATGACCTGTCGGTAGAGTGAGGAATCTGTGCCAAGAATCCACGTCAAAATATCGCGCAATTGTGCGTGCATGATCGTGCAGGTGACTTTTTGGGTCGTGGTGGGTCGTATTAATAAACAAAATTGCTCAATTCTATTTCGAGCAATTTGAGCTGATTCGCGTCGAATTTATGCACATTCCAAATCATTCCCATTTGCGCCACTCGACTCCATGCCGTACGCTGCTTATATAAACCGCGAACATTATGCTGCGGCATTGTAACGATGCCATTCGTACAAAGTCGAAGTCAACACAGACGAGAATTTTTATTGGGAAAAATAAGCCGAGTCCTGTATGAACACTACCCTGACGATGGCACTTTGTGTATGCTTTATAATTTGCATGCGACTTCATCACGATTACGGAAACATTCGACGTTAATCGACGTGAGAAATGAGTTGAAAGAGGCTCGATTCGCTTTCTTGAACATGACATCGTCCATTCACAGTATGCTCGAAGTGCATCTCAAGACTCCCTTGAACGATATGACCGTTCTCGATCAATTCATGATACAAGATGGAAGTCAAGAATGTTCACGCTTGCGTGTCTTGAAAGATCTCTTTGATCGCGTGAGATTCTTGAGGTATCCTGTTAAGTACACACCTTACCTCGTCAAACTCATGCAAACCGCGGAGTATGTGCACGAGACCTGCACAGATCGTGACTTCGGTCTACTCTCGACGCAAATGCACAATCTGGCAGCATGTCTAGACAATCTTAAAATATTGTTCAAATCGGTGTATTATGTATTTCAATGCACCGCGTTCCAGGTTTTTTCAAGTGGACCACAGAATATCACATCAAGAGATTTGATTGTTCGACGGCGGGCTGAAATGTCTGACAGGATGCTCTCCGTCGGGGTATTTGGCCACATGCTGACGGTGTGCACCCAATATCCCGCGCAGCACGATTTACTGTATCAATATTTGGGCATTCTGAAACTTCTGAGTCCCGATACCCAGCGAACTTTTTTCCGTCGCCGACAAAATATGTGTGTACTTCAAGAATTGATGCTAAATGCAACGTCGGATACAGGACACAGTATATATTTCTCCGGCATCACTTTGTGTTATGCGGAGTTGATGGACACAATGTACTACGAGGACGAAGATTGGCGTCGTCTTGCCTCGCAACATGACGAAAGTCGTGTTGCCATCGTCATGGCGGAAATTATGTTGGTGATTCAAACGAAAGAACCCGAAAGTGGAGCCGCGTGGAAACTTTTCAAAATCATTAGCCTACATATGGGGAGTCATACTCTTCTCACCCTGTATGCCAGTGGATGGATGGACCGCCTCTGTGATTGCGAATTCGAAAATAATGACATCCGTGGCACGCTTATCAAGCGCTGCATTGCAGCGTTGAGAAATCAAGACACAGTATCAGAGGCAGACAGATTATGGATGCAAAAACACACTTGAAATGGTCTCTTGTAATACAGACAAAAACGGATATGCACGATACGCATTTCAATAAAACTACAATCAGAGAACTCATGTTATAGCGCATAAAATGATTCGTAACCCGTGCACCATATATTCATGCAACAGATCCCGTGGTAGTCACCGACACGATATTCGTAGCATAGTGATATTTCGCGCTTGGACATAGAAACCGTACGATGCAAACTTCTGCCAAAGGTCACACGACAATCGATGATGTCCTCTTGTGGATTGATGTGTCTATATTTCATGAGGTGGTGCGTCTTCGATCGTCTTGGTCTGATGAGAGAGAGGCCCTTTGCGCTTTACTGGGCGTCAAAATCCTTCAATGTGCGTATTGGTGTATTCTCAACAATTCTTAGTACTGCTCATTGCAGGGGTGCGTGTCGAATTGGACGCAGCTGTTGGCATCAGACACTCCGGATGTCTCATACATTGTGGTCAAATCGTGCGCTGAATAAGCAGATGGGCAGTTTGCTGGGTCCAGCTTGGCGCCAGACATCGACATTGCTGGGAATAACATTGTTCAAAAACACACACCAACACATTAATTATAACTGAAAAATAGTTCCAGCATACTTGCAAATTTGTTCACAACAGTCTTAGCATGTCTGTCGCAAATCATAAAAGGCAATATAGGCAATTTTACTATGTTCGTATATTTACTTGTAATCTCCCAGTGTCTCCTTGGTACTCTCGTGCACACGCGCACTATCTTTCACTAAAAGGGTTTGAATTTACCGAGAGGACACATTTCGCAGGATGATGTCAAACCTTCTGGATCTGACTTGTATTTTCCAGCGCCACACTGCGTGCACACATCACCATTTGCGCCGCTCCACCCATCGTTGCAAACGCAGGAGGTGATAGATGTGCTGTAGACGGGCGAGCGCGAATTAGCTGGGCATTCCAGACACAAATCGGATTTCAAATACGAGCCAGCAAGACATGCTACTGCCGAGATAAGGTTGGACTCTGTTACCATATTGCGCACAATAGCTGTGTGGTTGGAAGCTGCACTTGTGACAGCGATAAAGTTATTGACGGAAAGAGCTAAGAGAACCCGTTGATCTTCCTGGAGAGTATCAGACACAATCGTAAACGAAGCTCTCCGATACAACGGGGATGATGTGTGTAAGTACTCCAGTCCTCCAATGCGCAATGTGTTGATGTTGAGAAATCCCCCAATTTGTTGTCGCAGCGCGAGTTCTAGGACTGGCAGCGGTTGATGTCGCGGGGGCATGTCGAATGCATGTGTATTCCTGGTTGTCATTGGCATCATATCAAACACGTGAGCATTTACCTTATCTTCGACTTGCAGCAGTCGCCGCGACGAAGAGAGACTCGCACAAAACTTGATGTCACAATTGCACGGACAGTGCTCGCACACATTCAACTCATTATTACCACAATACCCTTTGCCAAATGCTTCACACAGTTGACCTCCCACTTCGACAGCTGCCTCTGGTATTTTCCGGTCAATATCGCATGTTTGAACCATCGGCAATTCTACTGGCAATGCCACAGTATCCATTGTTTCCCATTCTAGTGAGAATGTGTCATAGTTCAGCAACTGACGTGATCTGATAATAATCCGGACAATACCTTGCTGTGATACGATTTCGTCTGGTAGTTTTGGCACGACCCATTTTCCCAAAGTTGAATCATAGGAATTCGCCAATTGTGTGAAAGTTGTACATTCTGCGCATACCTCAAGTCTAGCTGCCCCACACCATACGTTTGGAGGGCAAAATTCGTGATTTTGAGTGGTATTGGTATATGCTATTGATTGCTGTGCAACATGGACTGATGTGATTCGAACCACAAGGATACGTGAACTCTGAATGATCCATGAAGCTACTGTTTTCGCATCAACTCCACCACTATTGATTTCACCATGACTCTGTTCAGCGTTGGTTGTGTATACTGCTCGGTTCATTGGATATGTCGATGTACGTTCAATGGTTTCCCACGTACCCTGCGCGATCAATAAATCGCTGTATGTAACGGTGGTAGTGTCTTGCACCATATTTTGTACAGCTGCCGACGGTAACGTCGACATTGCAAATGAGCTTGGCACAGCTGCGTGTTGATACGAATCTGACCATTGCAGATCGATTTGGTTCGTGGGATCTGGCAACGCATTGAATGAAGAGTCGCAAAAAGTGTAGAAAACAGTCGTACTATAACTATACAGTGGAAAATAATCAGCAGCGCCTCTCCGAACGACAAGCTGTACAATGCCTTCGTCTGATACTACGCCTATCGGTACTATTGTTGTCGTGAGAATGCATGGCCTGTTGTTTTGAATTTGTGTTGTGAAAGTAGTAAATGTAGTACATGATGCACAAATGGTATCTCCGTTTTCACCACACCAGTTATTAGGAGGACACAATTCGTGATTATTCGATGTGTTTGTCCAGTAAAGCATGTCCCCGTAGCGCAAAGACACGCGCGAAATTATGACGGTAAGTTGTTGCAGCGACTGGATGGTCCATGCAAAGATTGCCCTTTGTTCGTGCATGTCACTGCTGATTCTACCCGTGCCACTGCTCGTGCCACTGAAACCTCTATTGTAAACTGTGTTGCTCAGCAACATATACTCCCACGACTCAGACCCTGGTGCGGTAAATTTCTGACCATACATGACTTGCGTGAGTAGCTTGTCTGAGGCGGTTTCTTCGGCTGGATTACATGCCTCATTACACGAGCAGCTGCACACAGAGCACGCTGTCGCGTTACCCATGTCCTTCCACTTATTGTAGAGACATTGATCTGTTGCGGCAATGTGCGCGCATGTATACCTGGCAATACTTGAATCTGAGTCTATCATTGTCGTGTTGGTCTCTGCGGGACAAGTCGGGTTGTCCATGTACTCTTCCGCACACGTTGAGCCGCATTCACAAGCACACCTGGTGCATGTTTGATATTCGGCATCATCGACTCTGCAGAATGGCTTGTACCAATCGTAATCATATGCAGTACACTTAGTATTGCCAGGTCCTTCAAATGACAATTCAGATCTGCAAGTACACGTACTTGAACCACACTCGGACCCAACAACGCATTGCGAATCCACTTCAATTTGACACACAGAGTCACATCGATCACCAGATACAACATTGTTGTCATCGCACTCCTCTGCACCAGCTCGAATTCCGTCGCCACACGTGGTGGCACATGCTTGTTCTCCATTTGCTCCCTCTGCAAGCGGTGCAGAACACGAGTATCCGCACTCCAATTGACACGCCGAAGAACACCCGTCTCCATTCTGCATGTTCCCATCGTCACATTCTTCGAGTATAGTTTTGAAGCCGTCAGCACATACGCTTGCACACGAGGACGTTCCACACTGAACGGAATGGCATTCACTACCAAGTTCAACCTGGCAAAGATCGTTGCATCCGTCGTCTATCAGCAAGTTGCCGTCGTCGCAACTTTCCATTCCAGCCAATAAACCATCACCACACAACGTTTGACAAACGGCACCTTGGCAAGCAAATCCACACTCAAGCGCACACGAGTCAGAACAGCCGTCGCCACTCACGGTATTACTGTCATCACACGTTTCATTTGCAGTCACTCGTCCGTCTCCACACACAGCGTGACACTTGGATTGGGTGCAGACGCCATTCTCAACGCAGTGATACCCTGTTTCTATGTGACATGTCTTGCTACAGCCATCTCCCGCATTGGTGTTGCCATCATCACAGGCTTCCGTGTCAACACGGAGAGAATCACCACAAAGTGTTTTACACAAATCCATCTGCAGTGCCGTGCCGTCTGTGCAATAATAACCACATTCTTGCGAGCAATGGGCAGAACATCCATCCCCTCCAACGTCGTTGCCGTCATCACAGAATCCTACGACGTACAGCTCGGCTCCGAGCGTGAAACCGTCACCACAGATCTCATTACCGTGCAACCAGAAGCACTGCGATGCCGCACATAACGTATGATTGCAGATGAATCCCTTCTCTACTACACAATTCCAGCATCCGTCTCCCGGGTTGGAGTTGCCATCGTCACAAGACTCCGATCCTGCTACTATACCGTCGCCGCATGTGCTGGCTTCACACGGAGAGCCGGGCTGCGGACATTTGTGTCCGCATGTAATAACGCAAGCAGAGGAGCATCCATCCCCGTTTGCAACGTTGCCATCATCACATTTTTCTGTTCCCCGCAGTTTCCCGTCACCACACACTGGCGTGCATACAGACGAGATCAGGTCTACTGTGGATACGCATGTCCAGCCGTCCTCGACCAGGCACTGGTGACACCCGTCGCCGGTATTCTTATTCCCGTCGTCGCACTGTTCTTGCCCACGCACTCGTTTATCACCACATGTTGGAGTACACTTTAGATTTGGTGCACTGCAGTTCCATCCAAGTTCAACGTTGCATCCTGCACTACATCCATCAAAAGCAACACGATTACCATCGTCGCATGTTTCTGCCCCAAGTGTTCGGCCATCTCCGCATATCGTTGCGCAGGCGTGTCCAAGGGTGCAATTCCAGCCTATTTCAGTTTGACATCCAGCACTACAGCCATCCCCGAGCAGTCGATTTCCATCATCGCATGTTTCATTACCACGAACCAACGCGTCCCCACATATTGCAACACACACCGAGCGTACAATTGGTATAGAAGAACAATTCCAGCCCACTTCCACTGCGCAAGTTCCGTTGCATCCATCTCCGTTTATGGCATTGGCATCATCACATTGTTCTGAGATTTCTAGTTTCCCATTGTCGCATACTGGACACCCGCACGCACACGGGCATCGGCGACACGTTTGGTGCAAGATGTTATCAGCTTGACAAAACCTGTTCCAGTTATCGGGTGTCGCGTTGTAATACTGCTTACAACCAGCATTTCCAAACAGACCAGACGTTGTTATATTGTCCACGCACGTCACATTTTTGTTGTCAAGAATGACAAGACTGCTTAACGGAGTGGCTGCCATTTCAGAGAGTTTCCACGCGGCCTGGTATCCATCTACAGCATACTGGCCGCTACCAAGGTTCATGCTGTACCATTCCATATTGCTTTTGATAATTACACGCAAAAACCCTGTTGTGCTATTCACACTCGGAAAAATAGTTTCCAGCCAATTAGTGTGTGTATATTCGACAACTGTCGTTGGAGATCGACAAGAAATATCCCGGCATGTTTGCACAACCAGTGTGACTTCGAGACGTTGGGTAATTGGATACCAATACGTGTCAGAGAACATACTTACGCTGTTAACTGTGAATTCTATCACAGCGAGTGACGAGATTAGCCATTCGCATCGGAATCCTGGATGTGGTTTGCTCACATTGGGACTCACCGGTCCAAATCCAGGGCCATCATCCACTTTCCCAACAAACTCACCTAGCGCAACACGTCCAGCATCACATGGACAGCCGCCCTTACACGTCACTGACGCGTTATACCTGGGCACTCGACAAGATGACGCACACTCACAGGGACACTTGGAGCAAGTCGCATACTGCGCATGATCGCCCCTACAATGTGCGTTCCACGAAAATGGCGTTGTTGCCGCGTAACGAACACAGCCAGCGTTGTAGTACAATCCCGAGGTCACATTTGAAACGCAGTGCCCAGGAACAAGTGCCCCGTTAACATGAGGAGGAATAATTGCCAACAGTTTCCATGCAAACGTAAAATCCTTTGCTAGTGTCAGATCAACCATATGCAAAGTATTGACGGCTTCACGGTATACTATTCGCATAAACCCTGTTTGCGACGTGTAAATAGGGTCGTTAGAATACGGATTTTCAAAGATCAGTTCTGGGTTTCGGCAAGTGGGATCCCAACACCGTTCGATGCGCAATGAATCTGTGAATAATGACGAGATCCTGCTGAATTTTACCTCTATGGCACTTCCGGAGTTGATTAGCCATTCACATACACTGGCATTTATATTTTGACTGTTGTTGTGTGATATAATACCCGTACTGGCAGTAGGAAATTGTGGACAAATGCAATTGCCAGAACAGAAAACATTAGCCGATCCTCCCGCAAATACTGTTTCGTTTTTACAGGAAGGGGTACACCCATCCCATGTCATTTGGTTTCCGTCGTCACACTCTTCGTCTGGCGTGCGGATACCATCACCGCATACAGTGCTACAAACGCTCTGTGCACAGTTAGTTCCCTGTTGCATCGATTGACACGTCCATCCTAATTCAATCGCACATTTTGCACTACATCCGTCGCCATTTGCCACATTTTTGTCATCGCATTGTTCCGATCCGCCAAGCAGCCCGTCGCCACATACAGTGTAACACGTGTCGTGGTACCGTGTCGTGTTTTTGTTGCAGTTCAATGTACAAGTGTCGAAGGTGTCACCACATGTAATGTTGCATGCGCTGCTAGAATTCATACCTGGAGTACAAAACCAACCGCATTGGATCTTGCAGTTCCAACAGCCATCTCCGAATAGTGTGTTTCCGTCGTCACATTCCTCGCCAGGTGCCAGGAATCCATCGCCGCATACAAAACGATGACGCAGTGTTGGTGCCGTGGCAAGACACGGCGCGTCGATGAGATCGGAGATTGTCACCAAGACGCCCATCGCATTGCTGTCGTAGCTATTCACTACACACGTACCTGGGGGGCCGCGTAAGCAAAAAATTCGCTGTTGTGTATCTGTGGTATACGTTGTTGTCGCAGACGCAGACAGGTTCACCCGACTCATGTCACTGGTGTCATAGGCTACCAATCTCCGCGTTGGAGTGGTGGTGGAATTGGATTCCAGCGTGAATAAATATCTAGAATTGCCACTGAATGCAACACCCAACGACCCCCTGTGAACGGATCGAATATCTGAAACACGCTTCTCAATGAGGTCGTACTTTCGCAGCGTGGCTTGCTGCACCGGCACACCGTCCCCAGTAGACTCACCGTATCGTAAGTCGAAGAACACAAAATAGGAACCATTCGGGGCCGCGGCAAGTCCTTCGAAGTACCGATTCGCCGTGGCCTGAAGGAGGAAGCTGTGTTGAAATGGGACAGATGTCATGTCCAATAATCTCAAAACTGAACGACTCTGGTCTATGAGCACCAGTGCACTGTGGTTGTGCACCAGGGTGATTTCAGTGATTTGCGAAAAACGAGCCAAGTCGCCGGAACCAACGTTTTTGCCCGATTGAGATAACGATCCTGCCATAATTTCCCTGACGTACAAAGTGAGTGTTTTCACGTATCGCACGACGACGTTGTCAAATGATAAGTATATGTCGCCAGTTCTCGAGACATCAAACGTTTGGCTCAACCCCTTTTGCAAGTCATCGTCTCGGACGATGTCTAGTGTTTCTCCTGTCGCTACGTTGATGCGTTGAATTCTCTTCTCGGCAGCAGCCAGGATGAAATTGTCATCGTGCGAGAACTGGGCAGAAATCGCCACGAATGTGTTTGTGGACGGACTTCTATTTTTCAGAACGCGCAAATCGGACAGGGCCACACACACAGGCGGGGGTGCTGGGGGTGCCGGAGTAGTTGTAATAATAGGTGTAGTTGATGATGATGTTGATATTGGCGTTGTCGTAGGTGCTGGTGTCGTTGTAGTGGTCGGTTTTGGTGTTGTTGTAGTGGGCGGTGCCGGTGTCGTTGTCGTGGTAGTGGTGGGCGCCGCTGTCGTTGTAGTGGGTATTTTAGGTGTTGTGGTGGTAGTTGTCGCAATCGTTGTTGTCGAGGGCGGTGGTGTTGTTGTGGTTGTTGTGGTGGGAAATATGGTGCGTGGTGATAATCTCCAAACTAATTCCACCCCGTTGAGGGCAGCGTTGGCATTGCTTGGACCCGCATCCGCGGTAATGCGAACACGCACGAAGCCGGTAGTGGAATGTAGTTGGTATTTGTTCTCGTGTATTGTTGATAACGACTGCATCACATCAGTAGTCAACGCTTGTTGATAAACATGGACAGCATTTCCTGTTTCGTCGTCGCAGATGGCGTCCAAACATTCTGCAATGTGAATGGTAACCGCAGAACCTATATTAATGTGCAAAATTTCCACACTTATGTCTTCCGACGAAGAAATATACCAAGTACAACGAAATCCATCAAAAAACGGATGGACTTTGATGGTGCCGAATGCTGACGTCGACGATTTTACGGGTGTTGATTCTCCACACCGCATGCCAGCCCATTGTAATTGTGACACGTTACCTCTCAGTTCTGTGAGTTTATCGGGGCTGCGTGTCCTCTTGGTCACCAGCCAATCCGCAGTGAAAGACGTATCTGTAGTGACAAACGATGTGTCAATAGCAATTTGCAAAAACTGTACACTGCTTGTGTCATTGGACTTGAAGTTCAGCGACTGAAATACACCTGCTGTACTTTGTCCGTTGAGAGTGTAAGTTGGTTGCAACTCATAACTGTGTACATACAAATATTGTGTCCGGAATGATGTACAGGTATAGTCTGTACAGGTACGGATCAATACATCAGACGAGAGATTCAGTTCGCGGAAGTGTAACGTTAAATCGTCGGACGACTGGAGCGTCCATGTACATTCCGCAGCAGTGTTGCCACTCGTCTGTACGTCGAAAACACCCGAGTGTATAGTGCCATGACTTTGCATCATTTCTGCACCAGCACACGGTCCACGGCTGGTCAAGGTCGCCACGAATGAGGACGAATTGGATTTCTCGATCGTGCACAATGGGTCACACCCGTCATTCCCAAGATTGTTTCCATCATCACACTCCTCTACACCAACTCGCGTACCATCACCACACACTGGCGTACACACACTGACATTTCCAGGGCACTTGTGTTTTACCAAGTGCTCCCGACGACACGAGAAAAAATCCTCATAATGGCACGATGAGGAGCATCCGTCGCCTGAAATCAGGTTGCCATCGTCGCACTCTTCGCTTTCCGAAATCCAGTGATCCCCACAACCTGTTGGCGTACATGTGCTCGGTGGTGACAGAATAGTGCCGTTCAAACATGTCCAACCACATTCTATGTTGCAAGTATCGCCACACCCATCCCCGTTGTTCAGGTTGCTGTCATCACATTCCTCGTCGGAGTCCTGTGAGCCGTCGCCACAGCGAAGCGTACACAGACGGATAGTGTCAGTGTTGTTACACTTCCACCCATGTTCTATTGCACAGAAAGGGCTACACCCGTCCATGCTCTCTGTGTTTCCGTCGTCGCATTCCTCCTCGAATTGAAGCAAGCCGTCACCACAGCGTTTTACGCATCGAGTGTAATACACTGATGCGTTACAATCCCATCCATTCTCAACCGTGCACGCCCTACTACACCCATCATTATTGATCCAGGCACCGTCGTCACATTGCTCGCCAGCATCCAGGAGCCAGTCTCCACATCTCGGCCTGCCACACCAACTCTCCCTTGCCCTATGTGGCCATCTCTCAGCCATACTCATTGGCATTATGTCAAGACGCGGGTGTCCTGGCGGGGGGGTTGGGCCTAAATATATCGTCCCTGTTATCACACCTGTATCCCTGTCCATAATCATGTTCCAGGTTGGGTGCATTTCATGGTCTATACAGCGCCAACCGGGTATGATCATGCAAGCAGAACACCCATCTTCGGCAAGGTCATTGTTATCATCACACTCCTCCCCCTCCTCACGAATA
>Ga0209390_10001931_pt1 | contig 37987 bp, 46 predicted proteins | sample BON01_FD_187212 | JGI IMG/M metagenome (GOLD analysis project Ga0209390, IMG submission 187212) | Freshwater microbial communities from Lake Bonney liftoff mats and glacier meltwater in Antarctica - BON-01 (SPAdes) (version 2) | ecosystem: Environmental > Aquatic > Freshwater > Ice > Glacier...
AATTTCTCCGTCACCAGCTGCTCGATCAGATCCGCGCTGTGCAGGTAGCTGATATCGTTGAACAGGTCGCTGGTTATAGTTCCGCCAGCAGCCGTGTAGGCGTCAATACCAACAAACTGCACTAACTTATGGTTGGATTTGTAGCCTCGTTGAGTAAGATTTTCGCGGATCGCCTGAGCGTATAAATTATGGCCGTTGTTTAGGGCGTGATAGCACTCGAGCTGCTCAGTGTGATCATCACTCAGGGTGAATGCTGACAGACTGTCGATACTAAGCTCGCCGGCACGGCAAAGCTCGCGCAGCTCGGGCGCAACGCCGCCTAAAGAAAGACGTTTTTTGACATCAATGGTTGATTTTCCGAAGCGCCCAGCGATCGACTCGATCGGTAACTGCTCAATGAAATGCAGGCGGTGATACGATTCAAATTCATCGACTGGGTGCATCGCCTCGCGCAGCGTATTTTCGATCAGCGCGGCCTCTTCTGGATTCTCCGTTTTATCCAGGATGTAGCACGGCACTAGATAATCTTTAGGCAGCGCGTTCTCGGCAATCAGCTGAGAACTGGCACTGAATCGACGTGCTCCGGCGCGCACTTTATAAAGACCACGTGGCTCCTTTGTAACGATCAGATTCATCAGGATGCCGTGGCTGGCAATGCTCGCTTTGAGCTCTCGCTCAGCAGCGACGCCGACACTTGATCGACGAATGTTTTCAGGGCAGAGCCTGAGCTTGTTGTGCGGTATGGTGGTCAACGTACCCATGGGTCTATCCTCAGTAATTGTTATGGCTGATCAAACGTTTTTTTATAAATGGGACAACAAAGCAGGGCGCTGGCAAACAGGCACGCTACTAATACGGCAGGAGCTGCGCTCAGGAACCCGATCAAAGGGAGGCAGAGAATCATAGCCAGTCGTAATTTCTTTTTTGTCGGGCTCATAAAGACCTCACATTGCTCTTAAAATCGCGGACGGAGCGGGCAGTATCGAGTACGCCAAGACTGCGCTGGCAGGCATCAGAGTGGAGTGCGCGTGGCTATTGGAAAAGCCTCTGAAAACACCGTCATCAGTGAATATCGCGCGACATTTATGTATGAACCCTCTGCATTAATTATCAGATAATCACCTGATCGCGTAGCGGGCTCCGAGCCTAATTTGAAGTTCAATATCCCCATCGCTCGGGTTTTACTTAGTAGACTCATTGCTTGCCTCGTCGGTTTTTACTTGCTCAATCACTTCGCGCAGATATGACAGCCCTGCAGGTGTAACGAGCGTTACTGAATACTGTTTTTTCACACCGGATCTGCCTTTCTGAAACTCTCTGATATCCACTTCAAACAGTCCCTGCATCACCAGGTCCCGACGGGGCAACTTGTTCAGCGCGCCGATAATGCCCTTGTCTTTCAGTGTGCGGAAAAGGGTGTGCGAGCCTATGTTCAGGATCTCTGCTGCATCTTTTATCATCACTGCGTTACGCATGGGATTTGCTCCTGTGCTAACCTTTTAGGGTGTATAAAAATTGGAACGGTGAACTTATGGATAGGGAATTTCTTGAACAGATACACGCTGAAATGATCGTTTCATTTTCAGAGGCGCTGGCGATCGTTGTCGCGGGGATGGTTCGCAGCATGGATGCGCAGACGGTCACTGAGAACCTCCGTCATCAGATTCAGGCAGCGCAGCTGGTGGGCCCGGATCCTGACTCGCTGGCAATCCGGATTGCGTGCGAGTCGCTTGCGGCTGCTGAGGCTGAATTTTTGCACCAATCGCAACCATCGCATTAAAGCGACTGACGCCATCCCATGCAGGCAGGGATCTGAGGTATTCGGGAGCAAGGTTAGCTCTCATTCGCTTTGACCTCCGAATGGAACACCCAACGGTAGGCGCTGCACAGCGCCTGAGATCTCGTTGGGCCGTAAAAGATGATGTTATGCACGGTGGCGGTAAACAGGTTGGGGCGAATCTGTACACAGATCACAGGATGGTCTCCTCATCGGCGATAAAACGGCCCAGATCCGGATCCCACAACAGAACAAACTCATTGCGCCGGCCTTGTGTGCGACTGCGTCCGCGATTTCGGCTTGACCTGCCTTGCCTGCGCAGATGCTCGTCGCTGTCGATCGCAAAGTGTTCAGCCAGCACGGGCTGCAGGCCTGTGCCCAGCCAGGTGATCAGCATGAGTGAAAGAAAACGCAGAAACCCGGACTGGAAGGCTTTGCTGATCAGGTGAGGGGTGTTGTGTGCGTGTAGTCGGCCCTTGGCGGATTCGCGCAGGTTTTCGACGTTGCGAGGCGTGCAGTTTATCTCTCTGGCTATGCGCTTAGAGCATAATCCCAGTGCGGTATAACCAACAACCAGGCCTTCCCTTGGGGGAAAACCCGTAATGAGCAGGTTTTGAAGCTGGATCGGTTGGGGTTTGTTCATGGTTCCACCCGCAATTAAGTAAGTGCGAGTGAAAATATACGCTATGTTTGCATAAGTCAAACATTTTGTTTATTCGATTGATGCGAAGGCCGTCTGTCTTCTAGCTCTGAGTTTCTTATCAATCAATTTAAGTACGATTTCTTCTATATAGACATTTCTTTGTTTGGCCTCTGGCGCGATGAGAGCTTCAACTGCGGCATCGATGAATTCACGGGCTGTGGGTTTTCTTATTCCTAGCTGCCTGCGATCTTCCTCATTTTGGATCACAGCCCACCAACTCTCTATTGCGGGGATCGCTTTGCGTAATGGCTCTGGAAGTCTTTCAGAGTTCACTTCAATGAAGTTTTTCGCGTCACGCGAAGAAATATTCTTTGCTGCCTGGGGATCTATTAATTCACAAAAATAAATTTCCACTTCTGTGGTTGGTCCGCTTCTCCATCTTTCTTGGTTGATTGTATCAGCCATCAATCGTGCGACAAGGTCGAGGCCTTCGGTTTCACTCTTGTTTTCGCATTCGACTTCAAAGAATGCAAGTATCATCTGATCATGTTCATCTACGCTTTGTATCGTTCCAATCACGTCTGACGCCATTCCTTTGGTTATGCTGCGCTTGCTGCTTACTTTGAAGCCGTCTTCTTTTAATCGCTGTAATTGATTCTGAGTAACAGCTTCATGACGCCATGGTTCGCTGGTGAAGGGTTTTGGTTCGTTTGGCTCCCATCGTTTTAATAGCAACTCTTTGTGTCTGGCAAGCGCAACCTTTGTGCTAGGTGTCAGGCCGCGAAAGTGGGATCGCACTGGATCGGAGCTCTTCGACCGACTAACGAAATAGTAAACTGGCAACGATACTATCAAGACTAAAATAATTATCTCAATCACGGTTGATTCCTTTCGTAAGTTATAGTGGTTTTCCTGTGAATGCCCATATTACTTTGCCAACAATACTGATCTCAAAGAGTTCACTTTTTAAGATGGTGTAGGCTTTGTAATCGGGGTTGTCGCTGCTTACCTGGATGCGGTTATTCACCATTTTCTCTAGTCGTTTAATGAATATTTCTCCGTCACGTAGTAGGACATACACCCCATCCCCGTCAATTGTGTTTATTCCTACGTCAACCAACAATGCGGCTCCATCCGAAAACGTCGGGTGCATGGAGTTTCCTCTGCCGGTCATAAGTTTCAAATTAGAGAGCTTGGTGTAAATGAGACTGGCGGCAAGCCAGCGACGTGATAGTTGTAGACTTGAAATCACGATTTCATGGTCTGGGGCGACTTTCCCGCCGGCCATGCCTCCTTCGACGTTATACAAAGGAATTTGAACATTATCCTCTTCTTGGCAGATCAGCCCTTTGAGTAAATCCGAATAGCTCCAGCCAAAAACGCCCGCAATTTCTTCAATTCGATCTTTTGGTATTCGCCGATTGCGCCAATTATTGATTACTTGAGTTGTGGTTCCTAATTGTTCGGCCAGCCATGCTTTGCTCCTATCCATAGAGGCTAGGTGTCGCTCGATTTCTGTAAATAACTGATCTGTATCCATAAACAATATGTTTGCACGCCTTTTCCAAGTTGGCTATATTCAAAAAGTTTGCTTTAGATAAACATCATGTTTATGATCTGTGCCCATGAATAAAGAAATTTCCAGAGCTATAAGCATCACCGGCGGACCAGCAGCATTAGCTGCAAAGTTGTCGGATCACATGTCTTTGTCAAAACCGCTCACTCCTATGGCTGTTCGCCAATGGGTTACACGGGGTGTGCCGGCTGAATACTGCATACCAATTGAGCAAGTCTGCGTAGATTTGGTTTTTAGGCATCAGCTAAGACCAGACCTTTACCCGCCGTGCGATTACAATTTTTTATCTGGTGGATCGTGACTGCTTCAGTTGGTTAAATTTTGGCTGTTCGTTCGCACCGTAAACATTGGAAAAATTACACGAAAAGTCTTGAGGTACGGTGAAACCGCTCTCACCGCAACAGAGTGGTAACAGCAAGGAGGGTGAGCCATGTGAATCGGAGCAAGTCGGGCTGCTGGAGCCTCGGAACAGAATCCAGCTGACCTGCGAAGGCAGGGCGTATCTAAGAGGGTCCTGCAGTTTTTGCGGTCAGACTCATTAACACACCGGATAAGTTGTAGGTGGCAGGGCTCTCTTAGATGTGTAAATGCGAAGTGGTAATTCGTGAAGTTGTCTGCGGGGCTCAGACATTAATCAAGCCCTGTGCTGGTTGGTGCCATGGGGACACGAAAGTCGAAAGACCGTGACGAGCCCTGAACTCACTAGCGCCGGGATAACCGCCGGCCACACATTGAATTGATGAAATCGCAGCATATAGCGTTAGCAGTAGATCAGAAAGTACAGATAGAAGCAGCGGGTTAACACCAGGGTAAACCCTGAAAGTTTTACTAAAAATAACGGCAAAAGCCGACACGCAAGGAGACGCGCATGGACACCAACCAAAACAACTTTTGCTCTGATTGGTTAGGCGCAGGGGTTCGGCCGGTATGTCATGCGAAAAAGCTGCTTAGTAGCTTTTTCGATAATGCCCTCGCTGCGTTACCTCTGTTTAAGTTTTGAGAGCCAGATTATGGATGACATTGATCGCGCAAATGAGAGCTTGCAGGCACAGACTGACAGAATGGAGCAGGGCATCCGCCGGCGCAGAGAGCTGCAGGATGCTGCACCCAGATGCACAGAGCGCGATTGCAATGATTGCGGCTATCCAATTCCCGCGCAGCGCTTAAAACTTTTACCGTGGACTCTCCTTTGCTTTGATTGTCAGTCATTTGTGGAGCTTCGCAGATGATTGATGATGTACTGAGCCAACTGCGTGACTATGGATTGATCATCGATCAACCGGAGATCGGCAAGCTCAAGCGTGTTGATGTCAAAGGGGACAGACCTCACAGTAAAAATGGCTGGTACTCATTGTTCGAATTCGGGATATCAACAGGTAAAACGATCATCACCGGCGCGTATGGCAGCTGGAAAAAAGGCGATTCTCAAAAGGTCTGGCTTAAAGGACTGGGGGCAACGAAAGACGAACGGGCACAGATAAATGCGCGCATAGCTGAGAACAAACGGATCGCGGAAAATCTTCGCACTGAAGCTGCCGGCAAGGCTGCAAAATCCGCATGGAGATACTGGGAGCGATCGGCACTATCATCCGGTGATTCCGATTACCTGGCACGCAAAATGGTGAAAGGCCACGGAGTCAGGTACAGCAAAGCAGGGGCCGTAGTGGTGCCCCTTTTTAATGTCTACGGATCCGTGATGGGTTTGCAGTTCATCAATAACAAAAAGGATGAAGGGGGGCGCGATAAATTCTTTTGGCCTCCAGGTATGTCGGTGGCTGGAAACTTCTTCATGGTTGGTGAAGTTAAATCTGGCAAACCAATCTGTATCGCCGAAGGATATGCCACCGCGGCCAGCATACATGAATCGACTGGGTACCCGGTTGCAGTGGTTTTTAACAGCGGAAACATTGTGCCGGCATCACATGCTATCCGCTCATTACATCCAGATTGCCCAATGCTCTTCTGTGCTGACGACGACTGGCGCACTACCGACCCCAAAGGGCTGCCGTACAATCCAGGGCTCGGTCAGGCAACAAAAGCCACACTGGATCTCAAGGGCTATTTAGTAAAACCTAAGTTCAAAAACCGCAAAGATGCTGATGTTGATTTCAACGATCTGCATGTATCTGAAGGCCAGCAGGCGGTTCGTGAGTGTTTTAAGCAGGTGCAATCGGAGCTCAACCACTGGCGGCAGAAACTAAAACGCACTGGTACAGGGACTCTGTGCGCGGATCCTCGCAATATCTATATGATTCTCTCTAACGATCAGGCATGGGCTGACGTGCTTGGCTTCTGTCAGCTTTCATATCGAGTAATCAAGCGAAAAACGCCACCGTTCCCACAGGGGGCGCACAAGCCAGCCAACAACGAATGGATCACTGATGATACGAATCGCACTGACGTTTGGCTTGCTGAGCACTATGGCATATCCGCTCATGACAGCGCGCTGGAAAAGGCAATCGATATGGTTGCCCGTGATAATGCCTTTCATCCAGTAAAGAATTTCCTAAAGTCATTGCGTTGGGATAAGCAAATGAGACTGCATGGATTTGCTGCCGATTACTTGGGCGCTGAGGATAACGCATACGCGTCAGCAGTCAGCCGCAAATGGTTTTTGGGTGCCGTGGCCAGGGTAATGATGCATCCGGTGAAGGTAGATAATTTGCTGATCCTTGAAGGCGACCAGGGCCTTGGTAAGTCAACCGTGTTTTCCATACTTGGCGGCGACTGGTATTCAGACACGCACTTTCAACTGGGCGACAAAGATGGGTACCAACAGATGCAGGGTGTCTGGATCTGCGAGCTGGCGGAACTTGATTCATTTAACAAGGCCGAAAGCAGTCGTGCTAAAGGTTTTTTCAGCTCAGCGACTGACCGGTACCGGCCGGTTTATGATCGACGTGCGCAGGATTTTCCCAGGCAATGTGTCTTTGGTGGGACCACGAATCAGGAAGCTTACTTCAAAGACTTCACTGGCAATCGACGCTACTGGCCAATCAAATGTACTGAGATTGATCTGGAGTCCCTGCAGGCTGATCGTGACCAGCTTTGGGCGGAAGCCTATCACTGGTATCAGATGGGTGTGGCATGGCACGTTTTGCCTAATGAGGTTGATTTGTTCCAGGCAGAGCAGGAAGACCGGCTGGAAGTTGACAGTTGGGAAACATTGATTCAGGACTGGGTTGAGGATGCCGGCCAGATTCAAACATCTGCTTTTACTCTGGCTGAAATATTTATGGGGGCGTTGAGAATGGAGCCCGCGCAATTCAGAAAGCCTGAGCAGCTGAGGCTGGCGCAGATCATGCAGAAGCTTAACTGGCATCGAGTCAAACGAGGAAGAACCCCTGCCAGCGGCAAGCATGACCGGGTTTGGAAGTATGAGCGCGTAAACAACTTAGGAGAAAAGTGATGGGGATATCAGTGTTACGTTTACTTTCACCACGCGGAATTGATTTCCAGTCCACCGGGCGCGGTGGCGTCCCTGACATTACGCCCAGCGTGGTTGCGGCCGCCCTGGCAAACGGGTTAGGCTCCTACCCCGTGAATTTAGCTTTATATCTGTACACAGGAGACTCTAAGGCCCGAGCGGTTTTAGAGTACGGTGTTCGTCAGGCAATCATTTGTGAGGGATCCACTATGGACCCCGTGGTGCTTGATGGTTTGGTTCGTTCCGCTATGGGCGAACTGTTTGATCATACTCGATGCAGCACGTGCAACGGCTCAGGTATGGTCTATAGCGTGCCCCTAAAGACTGGTGAGACCCATGGGGCAGTGGTCTCTTGTACTAAGCAGAGACGGGTGCTGACGACGTGCCTGAAGTGTGAAGGTCACGGGGTCGGTAAGTGGTCCGACTTCAAGCGAGCAAAGGCTGCTGGCTTGAACGGTAGATCCTATTCCCGGCGTTATTCTGCAGCGCGTTCTGCAGGGTTGCGTGCCGTGCGGGCCTGGCAATGCGATCTCACTTCGCATCTGGAGGCCGAGTTAAAAGAAGTGGATGACTGACAAGCTGCTGTAGCACTGCAACGGAAGCACAGGCTGCGGCACGTCTACATGGATGTTTTTTAAAATTCCCTTATCTGGGAAGGTTTTTCTTTGCGCCTAATTTTTGCAATCGATGTTTTGTCCCAACCTCGTTCCCGACTGGGACGCCCACAACCCAGTAGTTGCGCGGGGTGTCCCAGGTGTCCCATGTGTTCTCTGTAAATACTAAAACCTTCCATAAATAGAATGTTACTAAGTTCAAAAGCGAATAATCTTTAAATCTTTGTGAATCCTGACACTTTACAAAAATAGATGGGACACATGGGACACCTGGGACACCCTGCATGGTTGCTGGCTACCCAGCGACCCATTGCATTAAAAAAGTGACCCATTCATGGGACACCCCTTGAAAAGCGCCAAGCAAAGATTGATTAACGCCTTGTCGCCATTGACGTGCGCGGATTTGAGACTAGAATTCCCATTGTGCGAAAAACCGGCCGGAGTAATCCAAGCCGGTTTTTTTTTGCGACAGGGAAAGTAACTCTTTGATTGCCCACTTCGGTGGGCTTTTTTACTTCTGATTTCCAATAAACGGACCAGCAATGGAACGCTTGATCAGCTTACTAAGGAGAATGGGTATGCGAGTAGATTTCAAGCTGCACCGGTTCTCCTCTGGCGATCAATGCACACTGGGTCTGATGCACCGGATGATCGGCGATCGCTTGGAGTTCCGCTGCTTCACGCTGGAAGATGAGCATCGAGATAAAAAGGTCAACGGCCAGACACGAATACCTGCGGGCAGCTATCAGATCAAACTGCGAACTGCTGGTGGTATGCATCCAAAGTATGCACAGCGGTACCCGTTTCATGAGGGCATGCTGTGGTTGCAAAACGTTCCCGGCTTCGAGTGGATCTATATCCACCCAGGCAATGAGCATACGCACACAGAGGGCTGCATTCTTGTTGGGAGAGGTGTGCGCGACAACCGATGGCGTGCTGGATTTTTGCAGGATAGCGTTGCTGCGTATGAGGAGATTTACAAGGAGATGGTCGCTGAGATAAATGGCGGCCGACAAGTTTATCTGACGGTTGAGGATATCGCGTAATGCCCGAATACCTGATAGGTCCGATGGTTGCAGTAATGCTGTTTCTGTTGGCGCAGGTAATAGTGTTTTTTATATTCCTGTGGCATCAGGCTCTTATGTTGAGATCAGTAAAACAAACTACTGATCATATTGCTGCGGATTTCGCTCGGTACGACAGAGAACATAAAGAAGATATTGATGTGCTTACCCGGCAACTTAACAAACACAGCATTACACTGGGTACGCACGACAGAGTACTGAGCCGGTTGCTTGGGACTTTGAACATTACAATACCAGACAGCTCTCACTAATGGACATCATTGAGACATGCGCGCATCTAAGTCTGGCGGTCTACAGTGAAACTGTTCCCGATAACGTTGGCGTGATTGGTTATGAGCGAATCTCTGATAGAAAGACAGAAACTTTCGGCATGGCTTATATCACGGCTGATAATTTGTACTTAGTTTTTCGTGGGTCTCAGAACAAAAAGCACTGGCTAAGCAATTTCAAAATTCTAAAGAAAAACCATTTTGGTATCCGAGCGCACAAAGGATTTTCGGAAGCCTCCGAATCAGTGATGGATCAGGTGCGCTCACTGATCGCTGAGTTTCCAAACCAGACACCGGTGCTATCCGGCCACTCACTTGGTGGAGCAATCGCGGTGCTGGTTGCTGTTGCGTTGAGACCAGCGCCAATCAAAGTCATTACATTTGGTCAGCCGCGTGTCAGCACTACTGCTGAATTGCGCCTGGCGCTTTACGGTGAATATCTGCGCGTGGTGAATGGCTCTGATGTGGTTCCGAGAAAACCCATGCTGGGTTATAGCCATGCAGGTTCATTGCTTTACCTATCAAATAGACAAAAGAAATTGATGGATCCCGGCAGCGTATTCCGGTTCTTCGATCGCTTACCCACGCTGTTCCAACGGGTCAGTGATCACGACATGGTTGATTGCATGATGGAGTATGAGCGATGCGTATAGCACTGATGTTAATTGCTTTGAGCCTGACGACTGCTTGCGGTTTTGTATCGCAGAACCTTAAAGATGGATACCAGCCCGGAGATATTACCGCTGGCCTGCAGGACGACAGAGCCTGGTATTGTGGTGATGGCTTGATGGGTATTCGAGCAGCAGCTCGGTTCGCGCTGAGATCAGTCGGCGTTCCTGTGTTGGACGTTTGCAAAGTCATCGATGTGATTGTCGATTCAGAAGTTGCGCCATCGGCTTCCGGGTCCGGTTCGGCGCAAAACTAAAAGGGTCCTTCCCAGCACCCTACAGGCATACGGGCGGTAGACTCGCAGATTTCGCCTAGTTTTGCAGCTCTATAGGGGGTTGTTACTGTATTCATATGAATTATAAGAGGTATTAACTTGTCCACTGTTGATCTTAGCGCAACCTCTACGCAGACCAACTTCGCTGCACTGGTTGGAGTCAGCCAGCAAGCGATCGCGGACAGGGTCAAGTCAGGTGTGCTGACTCGCGATGGGACAGTTGGCGAGTGGCTGTACTTGTATTGTGACCAGTTGCGCAAAGAGGCAGCTGGTCGATCAGGTGAGGCGCAAGGTCAACTGACGTTCGCCCGAATCGAAGAGTCAAAAGAAAATGCGGCAGAGAAAAAACAACGTCGCCTGGTAGCGGCCGGACAACTGCTGCAACTGGCTGACGTGCAGCACCTGCTGCTCGAGCTTCCTACCGTCGTCCGAACCCAGATGCTGCAATGCGCAGAAAAAATACAGGAAGGAATCGAGACGAAATACAAATTATCCCTTGAGGAAACTGATGTCGATGAACCCATACGTGCTGCCCTGCGACACATTGCAGATCGTGCAGCACAACTTCGCAAATCTTTTGATAGCGATAGTCGAGGAGTTGACACCGAAGCCGATACCACCAACCGCTGAGTGGGCTGAATCTGAATTTCGTTTGCCGCCTGAAAGCGGGGCAGTCATCGGGCTGTATGATCTACACGAATTCGTGCCGTACATGCTCGGCATTTTCGCTGCGCTTGATGACCCTGAAGTAAAAGAAGTCGTGGTTATGAAAGCCGCCCAAATGGGTTGGACGTTTGCGCTTATCGCCTGGCTGTTCAAGGTGATTCGGACCGCACCCTGCGCCATCGTTGGCATGTTCGCTAAGGAGTCAGCCGGCAAGGAGTTTAACGACGAAAAACTGGTGCCATGTATACGATCAACGCCAGCAATCAGTACTTTAATTGATGTATCGAAATCTCGATCAGCAACAAATACAACGTTATACAAATCGTTCGCAAACGGCTTTCTAAAACTGGTTGGATCCAGATCGATCAGCTCCGTTAAATCAACGCCGGCAAAGGTGGTGTTTGTTGAAGAACCGGATGATTCGATCGACAATTTGAAAGCACAGGGCAACGCGATTAAGTTGCTGTGGGAGCGAACCAAAAGGCAGAAGAACAGCAAACGTGTGATGGGTGGTACACCATCAATCACCGGCTTGTCAAAGATCGAAGATCACATTAAGCAGTCTGATAAAAGACAACTACCGATTGCGTGCCATGACTGCAACGAAACACATGTGCTGGATTGGGGCAATGTCAGTTATCTGTTCTCTGACGCGTCAGATGAAAACCACGAAGTGTACGGTAAAGCACTGCCTGACACAGCTGTCTACGTTTGTCCTTATTGCGGCAGTGCGTGGGATGACTATCAGCGCAAGTCAAACGTGCGCTCAACGGTACGTAAAGCAGAAGATGACGGCGATCCAAACTACGGCTGGGTGGCTACGGGCAGCTTTCACGGCATAGCAGGATTCGTTGATCTCTCAGAGCTGTACAGCTGTCTGCCCGGTGCCGGTGTGCCGGATCTTGTGCGTGACTATCTGGCTGCAGAATACAAAGCCTCCCGCGGCGATGAGACCGAACGTATTGTTTTCCAGAACTCCAAAATGGCCAAGTGCTATGAGTACCAAGGCAATCACGCTACAGCTGATCAGCTGCGCGACAAGGCGCTGGATTACCCGGAAAATATTTGTCCTGCAGGTGGGCTGCTGTTAACGATCGGCATCGATGTTCAACACAATCGAATTGCTGTTATTAAACGCGCGTTTGGCCGTCAGGAAGAGTCTTGGGGTATCACTTGGCAAGAGATCTACGCTGAGACATCGACAGCAGATAAGAGCGACCCAGTTTGGAGTGAGCTTGAAAGGGTTGTGTATGGCCCGGTAGAACACGAGCGTGGCGTGAGCATTTATCCCTCTGCGGTGTCGATAGATAGCTCGGATGGTAATACCAACGATGCGGTTTACAGCTGGGTGCGTGCGATGAGTGAGAAATATTCGCACATCCTGACCATGGCAATTAAAGGCTCGTCTGACCAGGCGGACCCGGAGATTTTTTCAACGCCTCGCGTGAAAAGCGTGGATCATAAAAACGCGAAGAGGCAGATTAAGGCTGATCGGTGGGGGCTTAAGATTTACCTGGTCGGTACCGGGAAAGCGAAGGATTATATTGCGGCACACATGAGGCTTGACGGTGTCGGATCTGGTCGCTATCACATATCAAAACATGTCAGGGCAGATTACTTCGACCAGGTCACAGGAGAAGTTAAAGCGCCACATAGAACATTGAGAAACCGCAAGGTCTGGCAACGCAAATCTGGCAGCGCAGTTGAGGCGTGGGATTGCGAAGTTTATGCCTTGCATGCAGCGCGAGCTCGCAGAGTGCATTTGAAATCACCAGATGACTGGAATTTAATTGAGCAAAAGCTACTGCAATCTGATCTTTTCAGCGAGCCGGTTGCCGAGGTCAAGGAGCTAGTAGATGAATCACCAGCAACAGAGCTGCCATCTCAGACAGTAACAACCAAAAAGCCAGTCGTTATGCAGCAACCGATTGCCGCACAACAGATGCCGTCAATCCGAATACAAGTAAAACCAGACCCATCACCACGTTCGTCGCTGGCTGATTTAGCGCGCCGGATGAATAATTAATCAGGGAAAAACATGAGTACAGCAACCGATCTGGCCGAAGCAAGCGCGGCATATCACAAGCTGCTGACCGGTCGCGCCATCGTCAGCATTACCGTTGACGGCGAAGTAACACAGTATGGTCAGGCTGACCGAGCAGCTCTCAAATCATACATAGAAACACTGGAACGAAAGATTGGCACTACCACAGGTCGTCGCAGGCCAGCAGGGGTTTACTGATGCAGCAGCCCAAAATCAACATTATAAACCCAACAACAAACAAGTCGTTTTCTGCCAGCGCGTTTACTGGCGCCGGGGCTGGGTTCGGTGGGCAATTACGCGGCTGGTCAACCAGCGCTCGCACTGTCGATTCCGCACTGCTGCCGACACTTAAGACAGGCAATGCCCGTGCTGATGACCTGGTTCGTAATCACGGAATCGCACAAGGTGGTGTGCAACTGCACATCGATAACATCGTTGGGCATCTTTTTCGATTGAGCTCAAAGCCGCGCTGGAGATCGCTGGGTATATCCGAATCTGATGGCCGGATGCTGGCTGATGACATCGAAGCAGTCTGGATGGAAATCGCAGAGGATCCAGTGGGCTGCTGGCTGGATGCCGAGCGCAAGCGAACGTTCACAATGCTGGTTCGCGAAGGCATCGGCACACACACTACGCACGGAGAAATTACATCTGCCGCGGAATGGATAGTAGACCGTCCGTTATCAGTGCCTCGCACTGCTATCAAGGTAGTAAGCGCGCACCGGATTTCTAACCCGAATAACTTGCCAGACAGCGCTTCGGTTCGCGGGGGTGTGCGGCACGATAGCAATGGCGCTGCTGTGTCGTATTTTATTCAGAGCATGGCAGAAAACGCGCTTGGTTTTGGTGATGGGCTTGGTTATAACTGGAACGAAGTTTCACGTGAAACATCCTGGGGTCGCCAGCAGTTTCTGCATGTGTTCGAGCCAACTGATGATGGCCAAAGTCGGGGCGCAAATAAGTTCCTGAGCATCATGGAACAGCTGCATATGCTCAGCAAACTGCAGAACACCAAGCTGCAAAATGCGATCGTTAACGCAATGTACGCTGCGACCATCGAGACCGAACTCGGTGGTGATGCCGCAATGGAAATGATAGGTGGCGAAAACGGGCTGGACGAGGGCAAGCTGACAAACTATCTCACGCAGATAAACGCATACCACGAGGGCGCGAACATACGAATGAACGGCGTCAAGGTGCCACACCTACTGCCAGGAGAGCACCTGGATCTGAAGACCTCGCAACAGGCTGATAATGGCTACTCGGATTTTGAAGCCTCACTGCTGCGGTATGTGGCTGCAGGGCTGGGCGTGAGCTATGAGCAGCTCGCGAGAGATTACAGCAAGACAAACTACTCATCGGCTCGTGCGTCAATCATGGAGTCCTGGCGCTATTTCACGGGTAAGCGAAAAGTGATCGCGTCCCGATATGCGAGCATGATCTATACGCTGGTGCTCGAAGAGATGATTCAGCGCAAATGGATAACGCTGCCCAGAAAAGCGACTCGCAATTTCTACGAAGCTAAATCCGCCTGGTCAAATGCTGAGTGGATTGGTTCCGGACGGATAGCCATTGACGGACTCAAAGAAGTCAAAGAGGCGGTGCTGAAAATTGAGTCTGGCTTGAGCACTTACGAGAAAGAGATCGCCCTGTTAGGTGATGACTATCAGGAGATATTTGCGCAGCAAGTCCGCGAGGTTGCTGAGCGACGAACTGCAGGCCTGCCGCCTCCATCCTGGATGAATGTGATGGCACTGGATCCGGATCAAAACGAATCAGCCGAAGCTGGTAATCAGAGGTAACAATCAATGCAGAATTTTTCTCATTTAGCGGCTCGCGTGCTCAACACTCCATTGCTCCTGGAGCCGTCCTATGCTCGAGTGTTCTTCAATGCGCTCTCTTCGCGACTTGGCATAACGCAGATACAGGATCATGCCGGGCTTGTCACTGAACAAGAGACGCTCAAGGTCACACGGGGTGGTGATCTGATGGCTGATGGGTTTGGTGGCTCGGCGCATAACGTAGATGCTCCTTATACGTTGCACGCCGGTGTGGCAGTACTGCCAATCAGCGGCACGCTGGTACATAAGCACGGCTATCTGAGGCCGTATAGCGGCATGACAGGGTATGACGGCGTAGTAGCCAGAGTTGCCCATGCAGCAGGCAATCACCAGGTGAAAGGCATTCTGCTTGATTTTGACACGCCGGGCGGCGAGGTGGCTGGCTGCTTCGATGCCGCGCAGAAGATTCGCTCGATCGCCTCTGCTGCCGGCAAGCCACTGTGGTCACTGTGTTACGACATGCACTGCTCTGCGGGTATGGCCCTTGCCAGTGCTGGCAGTCGCCGGTTGATCACACAAACGGCGGTTGCTGGCTCGGTGGGCGTGCTGATGGCGCACGCGAGCTTTCAAAAGCAACTGGAGGATGAGGGTATAAAAGTCACGCTTATTCATTCAGGCCAATTCAAAGTTGATGGCAACCCGTACGAGGATCTGCCCGCAGATGTATTAAACAAATTCCAATCAAAATCCGATGCTCTACGGAACGAATTTGCCGGACTTGTTGCCTCCATGCTCAACATGGATATTGCAGCAATACTGGCAACGGAGGCAGGCACTTATCGAGGGCAAGACGCTATCGATATAGGTTTTGCTGATCAGCTTGTCAACGGCAATGACGCTGTTGATGAATTCATAGATTACCTGTCCAACCAAGGCAGCACATTAACTCTCGGAGGACCGTCCATGTCTAAAGATACAAAGCAACCCGTTGCCGCCCAGCAACCCGAAACCGCATCGGCAACAGCCGAGAATCCACCCACAGCAACAGAAATTTTCGGCAGTGTTGGAGCCGTTGATCCTGGCGCCATTGCGACCAGTGCAACAGCTGAGCGCGCTCGGGTTGAGCAGATCCTTGGCTCGGATGAGTCAAAGGGTAAAGCAAAACTTGCCAATCATCTGGCGTTCAAGACCGATCTTAGTGCTGATGCTGCAATCGCCGTGATGGCAGAGGCCGCCGCAGATGGCAGTGTGTCCGGTGATAACACGCTGCTTGATGCGGCGATGGCATCAACGAGACAACCTAATGCCGGACTGATTGCCGTGCCATTGGGTGACTCTGCATCACAAGCTGCTGCGATTATGGGTGACTATCACGCAGCAACAGGAAAAAGCAAAAAGTAACAAACAACTGCAACAAGAAAGATAACCCCAACTTATTTAATTGTCGGAAAGAGGAATCAATATGAACACTGCATTAGCCGGATCCAGCACTGAGACCTCAGCGGATAACCCGCTGGTTATAGGTGGCACGATTGCAACAAATAAAGGCACGCTTATCACAGGTCAGAACCTGACCGCAGGCACAGTGCTTGGAAGAATTACAGCAAGCGGAAAGCTGACAAAAGCAGTACAGGCTGCCGAAACCGGACAGCAGAAGCCAGTTGGCATTCTGGCACATGACTACAATGCCGCTGCTGCCGATGCTATCTGTCAGTATTACTACAGCGGCGAATTTAACAGCGCAAATCTGGTATGGGAAGCCGGCTTCACAGCTGCACTCCAGGCCTCCGCATTTGATGGCACGCCAATCGCAGTTAAGACCCTGGCATAACCGCAACAACTTGTAACTCTCAATCAATCAAACGTATAACTTTACTTGAATAAGGACCCATTATGGATACCACGACCCTGCTCGCTTTGATCGCCGGACTGATGAGACATGACACGTTTCTTCTTAACCTGATATTCCCAAATGTTGTGACATTTGGTACCAGTGAAATCGCTTTTGATCAGCTGGATGAAACACACAAACTGGCTCCTTTTGTATCTCCGTACGTGGCAGGTAAGGCGCGGTCCTCTGAAGGTAGCGTTTTGAGAAAACTAAAACCAGCTTATGTGAAACCCAAAAACGTTGTGGATCCTGAGCGCGTTCTGGTGCGTAAAGCTGGAGAAGCTGTGGCGGGCAGTCTGACGTCTGAGCAGCGCGCCAATGCGATTCGTGTCGATATCCTTGATCAACAGCGGCGGCAGATCATGAGCCGAATGGAGTGGATGGCGGCGCAACTGCTGCGCACTGGAAAGATATTGGTCTCTGGTGACGATTACCCAACTGTTGAAGTTGATTTTGGGCGTGATTCCGATAATACGATTGCGCTTTCAGGTGGTGCTCGTTGGACAGTGGAGGCCAGCCGTGATCCTAATGCGGACCTGCGCGACTGGATGAGATTGATGGACGCGCCATGTACGCACATCATCATGGGCGGGGAGGCGCTAAGCCTGTATCTGTCTGACGAGAAAACCCAAAAACTGATTGACTCTCGTAGAGGTTCCGCGACTGTGCTTGAGATGGCCCCATCTCAAATGTTTGCCACTTTTGTGGGTCGCCTTGGCGCCGGTGGCCCGGAGATCTGGGAGTACTCTGGCTGGTACCACAACGAGGCGGGCGAGAAGACAACGTTCATCGCTGAAGACGAAGTGCTGCTGGTCTCAACGGGTGCGCCTGGTGTGCGCGCGTATGGCGCGATCCTGGATGGGAAGGCCAATTATCAAGCCTTGGAAATGTTCCCCAAAAACTGGGTCAGCGACGACCCAGCGCTTGAGTACATCATGACTCAGTCGGCGCCTTTGCCTGTACTACCACTGATCAACGCCAGTGTTTGCGCGAAGGTAACTGCAGCCGCTTAATCGGGAATAAAACCTTTAGTAAAGATAGCCAATTAAAAGCCCGTCACCAGCTTTGGAGGCGGGCTTTTCTCAATATGGATGGAAAAAAATGCCAAAGTATATAACAACGAAAAGAATTGAAACACGTGCCGCTGATAAATCAAAAACAATCATTCCAGCCGGAACTGTTGTTGAGGTATCGAAGAAAATAGCACTCGGCTCAGACGGTTTGTACATGCTGGTGCCGGAACAATCGGATGCCAAGTTGACACCTAAAAAAGGGAAGGGTCCTGTAAGTCCGGCTAAAACCGGCAACCAATCCAGTTTGCTGAATGATGACGGCTTGGATGGTGGCGACGGCGATGATGCTGGTGGTGACGATGGTGATGATGCTGGTGGTGACGATGGTGATGATGCTGGTGATGAATCCGGACAAGGTGCCGGCGAGTAATTATGTCGCTTCGTGATGAGCAAATACAGGCAGCCCGCGATGCGCTTGATATCGCGGGCGAACCTGTTTCTTTCCGGGCTACAGCAAATGCCGCCGTGACTACGATTCAGGCGAAGATAAAGCACGGCGTTGAGATCTACGATGCTGAGGGAAGAACTAAGCGAGTCACCATTCTAAGCGCGATAAAAAGCGATGTTGCTGCACTGAGTAAATCGTCAACGTTTGAGGACGGAGCGGGGGATGTTTTCAGGTATCTGGAAACACTTCAGGATAACAACATCCGGATCCGGCTGTTAGTGCAGAGAAACGCGAGTGTTCAGCCGTGATAAGTCTTAAGTTCAGCTTTGATGATCTGGCTGCGGTACGGGCTTTGATTGCACCGGAAGTTTATCAAAATGCTCTGAATGCAACCGTGAAACGGTTATCTGATCAGGTGGCCACGGTGATCAGTCGGGAGGTTCGCGCAAACTATCCTCTCAAGCAATCAGATATCAATAAAGTTCTCAGGCGCGGGTTTAAAGCGACAGGGGCAATGCCCGAGAGAATTCTTAGTTATTACGCAGCCAGGGTGTCACTTCGACACTTCGCCAGCAAGGCGTCACCCAAAATTAAAACAGCTCGTGGTGTTCGCTATGGCGTCAAGGTCAAGATCCGCAAGAGCGCACCCCTAAAGATTAAGCGTACAGCGTTCAAGGGAAAGTCGCGAGCAGGTGATATTGACGGCGGCGGGGCTGAGCAGATTTTTGCACGTATTGACCAAAACAACAGCGCTTCGAAACTAAAAAAGCTGACTGGTCCAAGTGCCTCTCAAATGGTCAGAGGCAAGCACGTTATCGCGGCCGTGGATAAATTCCTTGAGGAGAACCGGGACAGGATACTGCAGCAGAACATTTACCATTTTCTGCAAAAACACAGAGGTGTACGGTGATAAATCAATTGATAGCACTGCTCAAAGCGTCGGCGGTTTATCCCGCTGTGTTTAAGACCGTCAAGGCTGCAGAGGATCTGGAACCCACTGCGGATACTGCGCACGAATACCCTGCTGTATTTTTTTTCCCAGGCAAAGATTCCGGTGGTCGTGCGATCTCTCATAACCCTGTCAATCAGGAAATCACGCGACTCGTTAACTGCTACGTTGTTGGCCCTGTGGAGGACATGCAGGATCTTGTTGATGCGCTAAGGCCGGTGATACTGACTTACAAACATTCACCTCAGCACTCACGGCTGACACTCGCCGAAGGAAATCCCTGGGAAATAAAAGGCGACATGTGGTGGGTGGAAACTTACCAAACCTCATACAACCAAAATTAACGGAGAGACTATGCACAATCGTGGCGGTACCTATCTGATTAAGAACGGTAAAAAAAGCCAATTGACGCCGGGGCAGCGGCAGACGTTTTTGGATCGTGAGAATAGAGCATTAAAAGAACCGCAGGGCGAAGATCTGGATACCTCAGTCTCGGCCGCACCAGCAACCACCACCGGCCGCGGCCGAAAATCAACGCGAGGTAACATCTGATGTACATAAAAGAGCACTACTTACTGGCTAAAGCGCAGGCTGTTGCGCATGTTGCCGAAGCGCCAGTCGGCGTCAATGCAATCGAAGCATTTGATATTAATATCACACCGCTGACCGGACCTGTACTTTCCCGCGACAATATTGCGCGTGGCTTTCATGGCGCGGGCGAAGAGATCATGTTGGAGCAGTTGGTTAACATCACCTTCAAAACTTATCTTTCGAATTCTGGCACGGCTGGGACACCGCCTGCGTTCGGTGTTTTGCTCGTGGCTTGTCACTGTTCAGAGACAATTGTTGAGGGTACCAGCGTCACCTACGCGCCTGCGGTTACAGCTGTGCCAGTGACCATGTTTTACGACATCGGTAATGGCGCTAACACTCAGCGGCACACTATCAGCGATTGTAAGGGTGATGTGTCTCTGGACGAAACCGCAAACCAAAAAGGCGTGCTGACTTACACGATGACTGGTTTTTACACGCGCCCAGCGACAGCTACTGAGATTACCCCAGTGTTGACTTCATTCCTGACCGGCAAAACGTTTGATGAAGACAACGTACCGACCTTTGAAGTTCATGGATTTTCACCGATCGTACTTTCGTATTCAGTCAAGCCCGGCGTTGAAATCAAGCCACGAAACCTGGTTGGTTTCAAGGGTGTTGATTTTGTTACACGTAAATCCGTTGGCTCTCTATCCGTGCTGGCTCCAACACTGGGCACGAAGAACTTTTTCACCAGCGTGGAATCCTACAATGCGATTGTGACCGGGCCGCTAAGCATCGTGCGCGGTACAGTTGCGGGTCAGATCGAAACGATTACAGCCGGCAAAGTTCAGCTGCACAACCTCGCTTTGGGGGAAGACAACGGCCGTGAAAAGCTTGATATGGACATGTTGCTGATACCCAGTGCCGGCGACGATGAGTGGAGCATTGCGTTCACTTGATGCAAGTTAGGCCCCGGCGTTGGTTCCGTCCGTACCGCGCCGGGTGCCTTTCAAACTTACGGGCTCAATACGGACGATAAAAAAATGATATTGAAAGGCCAGAAAGACGAAATACAAATTGTTGTGAATGTTGACGCTGAAAGTGACAAAGGTCGAATCATCCGCGACAAGCTGGTGATCAAGGTCAGGACATATAAAGTAAGCGAGAAGACAAAGCTTTTGAATGAAATCGATGGCGTTAAAGGCATTGATTTTATTAAAGAGCACTTGATTGAGTGGGACGAATTTGTAGACGCAGAAGGGAAGACAATTGCGTTCACAGAGGCAAATGTTGAAGACGTTTGCGAAGTCGGGCCTTATTACGAAGCGTTGCTTGAGGCTGTAAAAGAAGGCGTTTTTGGCAAGAGGTTAAACCAAAAACTAAAAAACTGATGGAGGTGGGCCGCTACTGGGCTCGGGCGCAGACAGTGTCGACTAAGCACCGATCTGCGCCTGGCGCCACCGGGAAAGGTGCGTCAATGATACGCCTTCCGGATCGCCCGGATGATGCCGGCAGAGATACGTACTGGGATCTGCCTGATCAATTTGTTGTGATGCACGAAAACTGGCCGACATGGCAGATTTTTCAGCACTGCTGTGATCAATGGCATTTGGTTTTTGTGCCAACGGCCGGGGGTGGCAGCCTGCCAATTTATCAGTCGTTCAATCTGCAATCGGTAGAGTCTGCACTTCGCTGTTTTAACGTCCGATCAAGTCAGCGCAAGCGGATATTCCGGCATATTAAATATGTCATCGATGGGGCTAAGAGTATTTTAAATGGCAACGGAAAAGAAAATACAGACAACGCTGGTCATAAAAGGTGACTCGAAGGACGGCGTACGTCAATTAAATCTGACCGGCAAAGAGCTGGACTCTCTGCTCGCCAAGCAAAATAAAACTATCTCTGTCAGCAAACAAATGTCCGAAGGCTACGGGAAGGTTACTCAAAGCCTGTCTAAATATGCCATGGTGGCCGGCGGTGCGGTAGTTGCTGCCGGCGTCGCCATGGTTGTCAGCCAGATGCCGGTGATTGATCGTCTGGCAAAAGTTTCTGACCAGTTGGGCATGGCCACGGAGAAGCTGGTTGGGTACCAGCATGCGGCCAACATGGGCGGGGTCAGTAATGAGCAGTTTGTAAAAGCCATGCAAACGATGACTAAAAACATCGGTGATGCCTCTATGGGCATTGGCCGGGCGCGAGTCGCCATTGATGAGCTTGGACTTTCTAGCGATGAGTTTTTTAAGCTCAACACAGATCAGCAGTATGAACTGATCTCAGACAAAATAGCCGGTCTGGATTCAGCTCAGCAGAAAGCGGCCATCGCTTCAAAAATTTTCGGTGACGCCGGTATTGATCTGGTTAATACGTTAAACCTGGGTAGCGCCGGGATCGCTGAGCTCGCTAGGCAAACAGATATCGCCGGCACGGCATTAACCCGAATCGATGCGGCAAAAGTCGAGCAGGCGAGTGATGCGCTTTCAACTGCGAAAATGCTGGGCACTGGTTTTGCGCAGCAGATAACGGTCGCGGTCTCACCGGTGATTACCGATCTGGCGACTCGCGTTTTTGGTGTCGCTGAAGAGATGGGGGGCATGGCATCTGTCGCTGAGAAAGTGTTCGGCTACGTTATAACTGCTGCTGGGTTTGTAGGTGACGCATTTCGTGGTGTGCAGATTATTGTAAAAGGCATCCAGGTTGTGGTTGCCGGCATTGCAACAGCTGCAATCAACAGCTTTGGTATGGTGATCGAGGGGTACAGGGAATTAGCAAACCTGATACCAGGCATAAAAATTAACTACGAAGAGACTGGTTTCGGCCGGCTTGAGCAGGCTGTCTCTCACACGTTTACAACGTTAACCAGCGAGCTTAATGATTTGATGCTCGCACAGATCCCGTCTCAAAAGCTTGATGCGTACATTGCTGATGTTACTCGCGCTTCCGTTTCGGCGGCTGAGGCTGTGATAGATAGCAACGTTCGGATGGCGGAATCATCTGATGAGATAACCATCTCAAGTGCCGAGATGACAAAAATACAGGATGAACTTATTGGTCGCTATCATCCGCTGCAGGCCGCTACTAAAAAATACGAAGATGAGTTGGCGAAGCTGGCGAAAGTGCAAGGCCAGATAGCTGATGAGGACTATGCGCGGATACTGGCAGGCATTGAAAAAGCATACAGAGACACGACTAATGCGATCACCGGATCAGGCAGTGAGCTGGGCAAAATCCAAGATGAGTTAATCGGTCGCTACAACCCTCTGCAGGCAGCTACTGCAAAATACAATGCTGAGCTGGCTAAACTCAAGATGCTGCATGGAACCATCAGCCAGTCGGATTACGACCGGTATTTATCGGGCATAGAAAACAGCTACCGAACCACAGCCCTTGGTATAGCGGAGGCAGAAAGGAAAACCCGCGTGCTGGGCAGTCAGTCCGAACTGCTGGCTAAGTCCTATGAAGAGGCTCTCAAGCGCGTAGACGCATCCTTCGCCCGCGCCTGGTCAGGTGCTGGCGAAGGGTTTGATAAGCTCGCTGGCGATCTGAAAAAGAGCATGAAAGACCTGCTCGGAGAGCTTGCTCACCAGGCAATCACCCAGCCTATCCTTGTGAAGCTGGGGATGGTTACATCGAGCGGTGGGTTATCTGCTCCGGGAACCGGGGGCTCAGTTGCGAATTCTCTTCTCGGAACAGGTGTCGGTGGCATTGCTGCAAACTCTTTGATCGGCGCCGGTGTTTCTGCAATTACCAGCAGCCTGCTGAAAGGCGTTGCGGGTTCGGCATCGTTTGTGGGCCCTTTGGCGCCAACAGGGGCGGGTGCGGCTGCAGGGCTTGGCGGAACTATAACTGGCGCACTTGGCTCTGCTGCAAGCTCTGTGATGGGCGTGCTCTCTGCGATTCCTGGTTGGGGCTGGGCGTTAGCTGGACTGGCGCTTCTCGGCAATCATATCTCAAAGGGTGACGGATGGAAGCGAGCGAGCATTGGCTTCTCAGTAGGTCCGCAACCCGTTGTAAAAGATAAGCATGAATTTGGCAAAACTGAGTTCGCATCAGGTTTGGATATTACACTGATCAACCGTCGTGGATCGGAAGAGGCCGCAAACGTCATCGCTACTATGTTTCAGGCGATTGATGCAGAGGCGGTGCGACTTGTGGAGCTCGCCGGCGGTCGGCTGAATCTGAAGAATGTGGATCTGGCCGGGACCCATGCAGATTTCGGCGTTAACAACGGAAACTTCTTCGGGTTGCGCGGTGGTAAAAATGGACTTGAAGACGAAGGTGCGCTGCTGCCTTTGTTAAGCTCGTTTACTCGGCAGATTTTGCAACACGTAGAAGGGCTGGATGAAGAATTAATGTCGGTTCTGCAGAATGCCACAGGCACCGCAGAGCAGATACTGGCACAGTTTGCAGATGCACTGGCTCTGCGTGAGCCAGACACGCAGGCTGTGGCAGAGGCGCTGCAGGCTGTTGTTACGGTTGAGACTGAGCTGGCGTCGACTCGTATGGAGTCTGTGAAACTGATGCTAGTTACAACTAAAGCGGCAGCCAATTTGCAGTCCAGTATCAGAGATCAGATATACACACTGCAGGGGATTGCGCTGCTGTCTCAAGTCGCTGTAGGTGACGTGGATGGCAGGATCGCTGAGATCGCGCAGTTGAGGCAGGCGGCCGTTGCATCACACGCTGAGCAGATGCGCATGGAGCAGGAGCTCTACAATCGTCGCCTTTCTCTGACACGAGATCTCAAAGACTACGCCATAAGCCTGCAGATTGGCGACAAAAGCATTTTGAGCCCGGCTGATCAACTGACACTTGCGCAAAAACAGTTCCGCAAATTATCCGATGCGGTCAACGATGAAACGCTTTCGAATGAAGAGAGGTTGGCTGCAGGTGAGGGATTAAAGTCTGCTGGCGACTCTTACCTGGATGCAGCGCGAGGTATGTTTGCAAGCTCGGGTGCATATAAAGATATTTTCCGGGAAGTGCTTGGTGTTGTAGAGAATACATCGGCTCTCGCGGATCCCGGTGCAGCTTTCGATCCGACTGCCGCGAATAATGCGCTGATCTCAGAACTGAACTCTCTGCGTGCTGAGCTGGCTGTTATCACCTCTGACAGCACGAATAAAGTTGTTGATGAGCTGGTTCTGATCAAAGGTTTTATAGAAGACCTGGCACCAGATCTGGCTGCGGCAATTAGCGCAACCATGGGCGTTTTCATGCGCGGGCTTGAAAGCAAAGGGACGTACACCGAAGTAATCGCGGACAAAATTCCAAAAGGCACTTTGGCCGAATCCGGCGCCAATGATTACCTGGGGAATCTCGGATTAGGGGCGGTTGATGACTATCGTTCCAAGCGAAACGATTCAATACCTTTGGCCGATATTGCAGCGTACGTAGCAGAAGTCGAGGCCAGCGGCGCCAGCTGGGTTGATAAAGTAACTGCAGTGTATACGGCGGCAATTGAGAACGGTGTCGGATCCGGACAGCTCGCCGAGGCGACCAGCTATGATCAACAGGAAATAATTGACGCCGTTGTTGGCGTGGGGCTGCCTCCATTTAACAGCTACGTGTATCCACCCGCTGCACCCGCTGCACCCGCTGCAGCGGTTGCAGCCAATGATGGGGATAAGCGCAATGAGTCCGCTTCTTCCGCGGAGATCGCATCGTACGTAACCGGCGTGATGAGCAGCGGGGCCAGCTGGATAGATCAGATCAAGATGATCTACGACGCTGCGAACGACAACGGCATTGGGTCAAAACAGCTGGCCGAGGCGACCGGTTTTACTCAGCAGGAAATTATCGATGCAGCTCTAAGTGCCGGTCTGCCATCTTTCAGCGGCGGGGGCAGGGGCACAGGTCCGGAGTCGGGCTGGTTGGCGCTCATGCACGGTACTGAAGACGTGATGCCGGTCAATGGCTCTGGCGGGATCCGCGACTTGATCACTGAAATTCAGGGACAAAACAAACTTTTGAGACTGGTATCTGACAACATCGAGACCGTTCAGCAGGCCATATACAATGTGGGCATGCACGCCGCTGAGCAGCGTGAAGCGCTCAAAACTATTGATAACAGCTCACTTACTGAGCTGCAAAAATTAACAGTGAGGCGGGCAAATGGCTCTATCGGATAGCGAGTGGTTGGCGTGGCTTGAGAGTGACGATACACAGCCCGTGGTGCTAATTGAGGCTGGTTACTATGACGGGTCAGCAAAAACTTTATATGCAAGCGACGCGGGGTACATTGATCCATACGATGTTGATGCGCCACTTTATCCAGCGATCATCGATAGTGACATAGTTGTTGATGACCAGATTGACGCAGTGCTTTTATCCACGATCGATATCCTTGATGACGAGGATACGATTGCAGATTATCAGTTCGTTGGTTTTAGTTTTAAGATTTTTTACGGTGATCGAGCCTGGCCCCGGTTAGACTTTCGACAAGAGGGTTTCGGCAAAACAAAGAACTTTTTACGACCAAAAACTGGCACATATCGATTTTCCTTTGAGGACACAGGGCGCGAGTACTTCGACCAGTTAATCAAAGGTAACGGTAAAGGCTCGGATGTCGGAATGCCCTTTGTGTTTGGCCGCGCTTTTAACGTCAGGCCTGTGCGAAAAACCAGCACGATGTACATCTTTTTTACGCCTGCAGTCGTGATCTACACGGATACCACCGTCAGGGATTCGGGCGTTGACCTGGTGTTAGGTGAATCCGATGACTGGACGCTGAATCTGTCTGTTGATGGATCAGGAGATGGACTGGAAATGGGGATCGTTCTCAATTCGGTTCCTGCCGGCGACATAACATGCGACCCGGTTCCGTTCACAGCTTCGTCTTCCCATTTGACATCGATTCTAGCCCAGGTGAACGCATATGTTAAGCGGCCCTTTCCCGTCGCCGCCAGCGTTTCAGCGTTCGATTTAATCCCGTTGGGTTACGTTTGCTACAGCTATATTTCCGTCCAAGAGATGTTGACTGAAATGGCCGCATCGCTGGGAGCTAATCCGCGCATTAATCTTGATGGAGAAATGGAGTTTATCCGCATCGACGCGCCCGCATCTCCAACTCGAACCGTTACAGTCTCAAACATGACGATGGGAGATCTGGCGCTTTACGAAAGGGAGCCGCCTTATTTGTCGTTGGAGCTGGGTTATAAGCGCAACTGGACAGTGCAATCAACAGAGCTTGCGGGTTCGTTGAGCGCTGCTAATTATGCGCTGTATGGAAAAGAGTACTCGTACCTGGGTGACTCCCGGTTGTTGCCGTCGTATCCATTCAGTATGCCGCAAAAAACGGAAACACTGATTTTCGTGGAAGCGGATGCACAAGCTGAGCTGGATCGTCGTTTTGCGCTGCGTGCAGTAGAGCGATCACGTTGGTCATTCACCGGAGATGCTACCTGTATTTTTGACAGGATCGGGACAACAATTTCAGTTGTTGATCAGGAGTCTGGCATTGAGGATGACTTTGTTGTGATTGGAAACCGGAAAAATCTAACGCAAAGGGTTTGCGAACTGGCGGTGTGGAAATGAGCTTAAGAGACACGTTTCACATTGGATGGCAGAATGAATTAGTGGGCATGGCTTTAAGCTCCACGATAGCTGCAGAGGCAGCTCATCCGCTGCTGAACGTGCTGAGTCAAATTAAGCGTAAACCTGCGCGCTGGGATATGACGGGTGAGAGTACTTTGTCTATCAAAGGAACATCAGTAAACCAGTTTTCTCTGACGGCTTTTATCCTAAAGGGGCACAATCTGGCGTCAGATGCCACAGTTAGAATCCGTGTTTTCGCAGGAGAGAGTCAAACAGGTGATGTTAGCTACGACTCTGACGATGTTCCAGGCGCCGATAAAATCTACACAATTAAACCGTGGGGCGAGTCGATAGCCGGCATTGATCCGTGGGGAAATTATTATGACCCATCGTCTAATCTGGATCGGGTTTATAGCTTGCCACTTACATCGACGGTTCGCGGGAAGTCGGTCCAGATTGATCTCTTTGTGCCCACTCCAACAAATGGTTTTGTCGAGATAGACAAACTGGCCGCATTTTTCGCCTGGGCCCCAGCGTACGGATTCGATCGCGGCAGCGTTGCGACTATCGCTGACGATAGCAAGCACACAGTGATGAGATCCGGGGGCGTTAGAACCACCACTCTTCCAGCTCGCCGCCGGCTTGATTACGACTTCAATTTTCTGCCAGACACTGACCGCAACGTGTTCATGTCAATCCTCGAAGAGCGCGGTAAAGGGGGTGATTTATACATCATCTCTAATCCGTCCTGGACTGGATATGACAAGTTCCTCGGCTCCAGCATTTTCCGGCGTGATAACGACGCGTCATACAAAAACATGTATCACAATGGCAATACCCTCGCTGGCCGATTCCTGGAGAACTAAATGGCGATCAATCTACAACCGGCGAAGATCGAGATCGGAGCCACTAACTACCCGGAAAAGCACAACGCTGCTGTCGATGCGCTGGAAGCCGGCGTCAATGCGGGCCTTGTTGAGCTTGGTGGGTATTCTGCTAATGCAACGACAAAAGCTTCTGAAGCTGCAAGCTCTGCTGCTGCAGCAGAAGCTTCACAGGAACTTGCAGGTATTAAAGCTGTTGAGGCAGATGCCAGTGCTGGCACTGCGGGTAACAGTGCCACCACTGCTGCTGAGCAGGCAGTTATTGCAGTAGATGCGCAGGCAGTGACCACTGCAAATGTCTCTGAGATAGATGTATTTCTCATGAGCCACACCTCCGCGATTATCACCCTACAAAACATACACGCACTGGAGCTTTTATAATGCCCACAACTGCTGAACAACTGGCTGATTTAATCAGTAATACCGACGCATTATTAACTACTGTTGTTGAGGTTAATGATACCTTCACTGCGTCAAAACTCACCGCTGTTGCGGCGGCAGTTGACGCCACTACGCAAGCCGGTATTGCAACCGCTCAGGCAGGGCTTGCCGAAACCAACGGATCCACTCAAGCGGGCCTGGCTGCCGCGCAAGCCGCGCTGGCTCAGAGCGCAGCAGTTGATGCTGTCGCCGCCAAAAACGATGCCGCGATGATCGTCTACGGCGGGGGTTACTCAACTACGCCCAAGGGCGCGAATGTCCCGATCTCCCGCGCTGACGGCACGATTGATCCCGGGTGGTACGCGGTCCTCAACAATATAGGCACGCCAGGCGCGGCAGGCTTTGGTGTTGGGATATGCCCTGAAACCCTCCCGGCGGGCATGGCGGTAATGTCAGGCTACAGCGACTCAATGCACGACAATTATGGCAACTACCAGTTTTCAGACGGGTCAGTGATGTGCTGGGTGCCCGCGTTTTATTATAAATACGGCACCGGTGCGAATGGGTTTGCGGTTAATATCGTCAGCATTAAGCCGCACGCTTCCTTCGTTTCAGTTAGCGAGGCAGCAGAGCAGGGCTACGCGCTCCACAGGGCGTTTTACGATGCTGGAGTGGTCAAGAGCGGCGTGTTTGTTGATAAATATCTTTGCAGCAATAACGCAGGCACAGCATCAAGCTTGAAACTGGGCAACCCGCTGTCCTCAAATGCGGCGCATAATCCGTTCTCGGGGCTGACGGGTGCTCCAGCAAACGCACACCACGGCGCCATTGTGTCTGCAAAAACGCGCGGAGTGGGCTTTTTCTGTAGCAGCTTGTTTATTTTCAAAGCCTTGGCGCTGCTGTCACTAGCTCACGCGCAGGCTAGCACCAACGCGACGTATTGCGCTTGGTATCACGCAACAAACAACTTCCCCAAGGGCTGCAATAACAACGCGCTTGGCGACCAGAACGACGGCGCCTTGTCCTTTATCGGCGATGGCTATCTCAACGCGTGCAAAACAGGCTCTGGAAGCACGCTGGCAAAAACAACGCATAACGGCCAAAATAGCGGCATCGCAGATTTAAACGGCGCGATGTGGGAAATCACGCCCGGCTTAACGATGGACGGCTCAACAACCGCAGACAAATTCTATGTGCTGAAAACTACGGCCTCGATGAAGGACCTGACCAGCGGCTCAGCCCTGGCAACCGACTTGTGGGGAGCAACCGGGCACGCGGCGCTGTATGACGATCTCGGGCTAATGAGCGCGTTCGCCGGGTACGCGCTGAACTTCAGCGATCGCGTGTTGACGTACGGCAATGCAGGGCAAGTGCTCAGCGCAGCGACCAGCGGAACCGCCTGGAAAATGACCGGCGCTGGCGTACCCCTACTCTCGGGCGGCTCGAATGCGTTCGGGAACGACTATTTATCAGATTACAGCACGGCCGATATGTGCCCTCGCTCGGGCGGCGGCTGGAGCACTGGCGCGAATGCCGGGCTCTGGGCGCTGAGCCTGAACGCCTCGCGGGCGCACTCGAACAGCTCCGTGGGGTTTCGCGCGGCCTTGTATCTCTGAGGGGTTGAGCGATAGCGATGGCCCTTCACTCCGAAGCAAAACTGGACAAAAAATTCACTGAGTTCGCAAAGCTGATGAATGTGTATTTGAACCATTTTCCTAGGCACGAAAAGTACGCACTGGCTCAAGATATCCGGCGCACCGCTTATGACGTGTATGGGCACATCGTCGAGGCACAAAAGCGCTATCACAAAAAGACGACGCTCACGAACTTGGATATCAAGCATGAGCAGCTGCGAATGTTTCTGCGCCTGGCCTTTGAGCTGGGCTATTTCCAGTTCAGGGACGGCAAAACCAGTGACGTGCAGCCTGAGCGATTGGCCGAAAACAGATACATGACCATCTCGCTGATGGTCGATGAATTAGGGCGCATGATTGGCGGCTGGATGGCTGTCGAGCATGGCCCTGATAAACGGGAGACATCTTAATATGTGCCCTCTATCGGGCGGCAACTGGAACAATGGCGCGAATGCCGGGCTCTGGGCGCTGAACCTGAACAACTCGCGGACGAACTCGAACAACAACGTGGGGTTTCGCGCGGACTCGGATTTACCAAACGCATCGAAGGATGATGGTGGAGCCAAGGGAGATGTTTTCCGGCAGCTGCTGGCTGCGAAATCGGCGTGCATTCGCCTTTCTGGTAGGGCCGATGCCGGTCTCGAAGGTCAGGCGCAATGAAACGTCACGGACATTTATATGAGCGGGCCTTTACACCCCTGGCGCTGTATCGGGCCTACTTGGATGCGCGCCGAGGCAAGCGCGCAACCAGAGCCTGCTTCAATTTTGAGAGGACACTGGCATCGAATCTCAGCGCTCTGCACGACGAATTAAGCGAAGGCACCTACACGATCAAGCCTTACTACAGCTTTATGGTGTATGAGCCCAAGCCGCGCCGGATCTTCGCGCCGGCATTCAGGGACACGGTTGTTCAGCATGCTATTTACCGCTTGGTCTACCCGCTGTTTGACAAGACGTTTATCGACCAGTCCTTTGCCTGCCGCAAAGGAAAGGGCACGCATAAGGCGGCTGATTACGCCCAGGAAGCCCTGCAAGCATGTCCACGGGACAGCTGCGCAATCAAGCTGGATATCCGTAAATTCTTTTATCGGATTGATAGGGTGGTCCTACGCGGCCAACTGGAGCGAGTGATCAAGGACCGCCGCTTTGTCGATCTGATGATGACGTTTGCCGAATACGGTGAGCCGGTGGGAATTCCTATCGGGAATCTGCTCAGCCAAGTCTATGCGCTGATCTATCTTAATCCGTTGGATCATTTTATCAAACGCGAGCTCAAGGTGGATTTTTACTGTCGTTACGTTGATGATTTCGTGCTGTTCGGCCTGAGCCGCCAGCAGTGCGTTGATTACAAGGATCAGATCGAGCACTTCATTGCGTCTCGTCTCAACCTTGAGTTCTCTAAGCACACCATTGCTCCTGTGAGCCGCGGCATCAACTTTGTCGGCTACCGCACCTGGGCCGGCAAGCGATTTATCCGGAAACACAGTTTGTACAATTTCACCAAAGCAGCTAAAAAATCCAAACTTGATAGCGTGATATCAATACTAGGTCACGCCAAAAACACTCATACTTTAAGATCATTGATTAATAATCTCCGGAGCAATCATTATGCCGTCTATTTACAGTTACCAGAAATTTATCGACAGCCAGCGTACAGTTGAGATCAATCTGCCAACCATCAACGGAGAGCGGCAAGGCACAGAGCTGGCGACGGTTGATGGAGTGACTTACATATCGCTGCCCGACGGAGTCAATCTCTCAGCTGATCAGCCCGCTGAGATAGCCACAAGCGTCAGTGTTGTCACTCTTACGAGCAGTTTGAGGTCATCTATAAAGGCGGCCAGCCCATCTTGCAGATTGATCGCGCAGCGCATGATTGACCAGATCCGCGCTGCGTACAGCATTGATGATGAGATGTATTTTGCTCGTATCGGGGTCGGGGCTGCAACGGGCCTTTATCTGCCGGATGAATCGGAGATGCAGGAGATGACTATTTTTGGCGAGTTCGTTGAGTCGGTCCGTCAATGGGGCAGAGATGAGCGGGCGGCGCTGGGGGTGTAAAAGAGCCAGGGAAAATATCGGGACGATCAATGAATATTCGTTTATCCGAATCTGGCTTATAAACCTTGCGTAGATTTTGCGTGATTTAGTGACGATTAGTAGTGCTTTAAGCTGACAATCTGCAACGAACGCCAACGTTTTGTTGTTTAAAATCAGTGTCTTCTTGACGCAATCCCTATCTACGAACTAGGGGGTCGCATGTTCGAATCATGCCGGGTGCACCAGATAAAGTAAGTAATAACAGTGGCTTAGAAGTCTTATCCGTTCACCACCTTCAGCCTTACAATATTCAGTGCGTGATTTTTGCGTGATTTCCTTTCGCAAAGCTTGCTCACAGCGCTGAGTAACTCCTGTATTTCCGGGGCAGAATAATGCGACGTGATGTCGCCATTGCTGTGACCCAACAGCACCTTCCTTGTCTCCAAAGCAACACCTGCAGCCCGTAACCGGCGACCGAATGTGTGCCTTAAATTGTGTACGCCTTTCAGGTGCTTCTCATCAGTCGGCAGGCCGGCGCGGATCCACGCTTTACTCCAGCTGCTGTTGTTCATCCTGCTCACTGGCTTGTCGTTATAGCTGAACACGTGAGTCGGATGCACTGAACGCTGCGAGTCGACCACTGACTTGGCAATGTCGTTAAGTACCACCAGTCGATCCTGTCGGTTCTTAACTCCTTTGCCGGGCGTCAGCTCCTCGTCGCCAGGAATGATAAACACGCGTCCCTTCAGCTCATCATTATCCGTATGCCACTCCCACTTCCAACGCAGCCCGCAAACCTCCGCCTGCCGGCATCCTGTGTTGACTTTGTACAGCGTCATTCTGGCAAGATGTGCCGGTTGGGTCATAATCAACCTGTCCTGCTCATCCCAGTCCAGTGGGTACGCCTTTGCCGCATCGCTCATACCTTTAGGCGGCTGCTGCATGGTGATCATTGGCGGCACTTCCAGCCACGTTAAACCGCTGTCCGGATGGCGCCATGATCTGCTGGCAAGATTCAATATTTTGCGTACTAAACCCAGCGCCAGATTGATCGACTTTGTTTTTCTACCCTTTTCCCGACGCGCTTTAACGAAGCTGGCCAGCGTGTCATCGTGCACCTGCTGCAAACTCAGCTGCCCAATGTATGGGTTTAAATCCTCCAGATGATACGAGTCATCAACGATCGATGCCCGCGCCTGGTTGTCGATCAGGTACTTTGCCGCTGCGTCTTGCCAGAGTCGGACCGGGCGCGTCTGGAACCGGCGCGCCCGGATCTCCTCGATGCGTTGCCGCAGGTATTCTTCGGCTGCTGCGAGCGAATCAGTTCCAGTGCTTTCGCAAAGTCGTCCGTGCCCTCTGATCGATTTGTCGATGTGCCACATGTCGCCTCGTTTGACGAGTCCTGGCGTCTTTTTTCGCCCCATTGCATTTCTCCTGTTAGTTTTGCGGGACGTCCGTTGCAGCTCTTATATTGGTCCGCCCACGCATCAAGGTCAAGCCGGTCGTATGCCACTCCCTGTCTGCCGATCGGGATTACGATCAGATAGGGTCGCACCTCTTTATAAAATCTGTTCTTATCCATTCCGAGGTAGCCGGGTGCGTCACGGTGGCGGATGTAGCGCGGTAGCATAATCATCTGATTGACTGTTTCTGACGTTTCGAGGCATCGATAAGGTCGCGGAAAGGATCCGGGCGCAATACGGTGTAGCCTGCATCGCGCAGCAGCTTGCTGGCTGCCTCGCAGCGATCCTGATTCACCAGCACTGGATCTCGCTGCTGGCGCTTCTTAAACCTTCCATCCTTCAACTGTCTTACCGGATCAGCGGGTCGCGGCACTTTTAAACTCACTCCATGCACTGCGCACAACTGGTAAAGCCTGCCGGTGGATATATCGAGTTTTGCCGCGATCTGATCTGGCGACGCCTGGCCCGCCATGGCTTTTATGATCGGTGCGCGTTCCGCCCATGGAATCGGATCCCGGTTGACAAACCGCAAAGGGGGCTCAGTTATCACCGGCTCGGGAGGCGGGGGAGTGGCGCCGGATCTTATGCGCAAACTGATCTTGTGCGTTGAGCATAAAAACGACAGATTGGCGGGCGTGGTGCCCATTCTTTTAGCGATCTCGCTTGCCGGAATCCTGCCGGCCATCGCCCTGATTTCCGGCAACCGATCGAGCCACTTGGATTTCTTTTTTGAAGCGGGCAGATCATTCCTCATGTTGATTCCTTTGCTGCTTTAGATTGGCTCGATGGCGTAAAAGATATATCCAGAAAGCAGTCTCCCCATTGCGATCCAATCGTGTAAACAACTCTCGAATGTTCTTTGATTTCTGGTGTGCCGATTTCTCTAAATCCGAAAGTGGCTGTAATATCTTTAACAACTCGCTCGGGAGAGTTGACAGCGTTCGCCCACGGAACACAAACAAGGTCAAAATCCCGCGATAAACTACCGTGAATAGCAAGCGCATAGCCGTGCTCTCTGGCAATCTCTGCAAGCTCTTTGTACATGCTCGCGTAGACTGGCGCATTGTTGGCTGGCGTCATTGTCCGCGCTCCTTTGCTGCGGTGATTGCATTATCATGCTCCTTATCCCCCTTGTTGGCGTATATCACTGTATCCATGGTTGCTTTTTGGGAGGCGTTGTAATCCTCCGCAGTTTGCAGCGGCAGCGATGGATGCTGGGCAAACGTTGTTTCGATCAGCCAGTGGCCAAACGTGGTGACAGAGTGAACGTTCCTCCCGTGACTCCGCACAACTCCTAGCTCTGCTAACCTGAGTAACTCCTGCTTGGATGCGGTGTACCCGTCCGCATCCGAGTCCCCAGACTGCTCGTAAAAGCCAAGCAAGACAGAAAAATCCTCGCTCGACAAGAAGGCACCGGCAGATTCAAGCTCCCCTGTTTTCAGCACGCTATTTTTCATGTTTACCCCATTGCAGTTATTATGAATTCTTCGGCCGCTTTTGCGTTGATCGCATTGCCATAGCCCTTTAGCCTTCCCGTTTTGTCATCTGGATATTATTGGGAAGTCTTTTCTTGTCACGGGTTTTTCTCACTGAACTAACTCCTGTATCAGCCTCTGTCTGATCTGCATAAGGATAATCCCAAGATGGTTTTTACCATCTCCCTCAAACACTCCCCAGTACCTATCCCGGTGTGTGTTGTGCTCAACAATTTCCCCTTGAACCCGGATCAACATATTTGCCAGATCGGGGTTCTGTCTGAATTTTGCCTCTACTACATGAAACATTATTTTGTTTTTTCTTTGTGCCCACCCAAATCTGAGCTTGGAAGTTCTGCCAATTCTCTTGGCCTGACCTGCGCTCATCATCGGGTCAACAAACTGATCCCTGAACTCCTCAGAAAACTTCATGGACACATACGCATGTTCACTTGAGGGGAATACTCTTCCCTGATAGCTAACCTTCGCAGGGTAGAAGTTTGACAAGAAGAAGTAATCCCCTTTAAAGATCATAGTGGTATTCCTCATGGCACCAGACGTGCGCATCTGCCCATTCACAAAGCTCTGGGTCATCAGGAAAAGGGATCGCGATATGTAAACATGGAGGGCCGCCACAGAACAGGCAAGGTGCCATCACGTTTTTAATCGTCTCAATGTCTGTCACATTGCCTCCTTCGCCGCACTCAAGGCCAAATCTGCTGTTTAAGTTTAGCGATTATCCTGTCGAGAATTTGAATCGACTCCTGCGGTAAATCATAGACGCCATAGTCATAAGCCTGCAGCACGACAGCCGCTTCTTCTTGGGTCAGGTCGAGATCAATCTTGATGTCGCGTGTTAGTGGCTTGTAATACGTCAGCATTTTTGTTTGAAAAATCATGCTTCTATCCTTTTATTCTGTTGATTCGGCTGGCTTAATTGCTACTCAACACATTTGACATAAACAGTTTCTTGTCGCCGATCCTTCACCAGCTCTGGATAGTGTTGCACCAGCGCCATATAGCTTGGCCAGAGCAGATCGGGGTTCTGGGCGTAAAGAATGAAACCCGGCACGACCATGTAATGCAGGTCGTCTATCACGGTGAGTTTCATTCACAGCCTTTGCCGATCCGGGTTGAATCACCATCTGATTCGTAGCTGGTAAACTGTTTCCAGTGACGCCATCCGGAGACGCAGCGGAAGCCCCATTCTCGATACTTCGGGCCCGTGATAAAAAGTGACCAGACCGGGCCATCGACAACCTCAAGCCGGTGAGCGGTGTGGCCGAATCTGAGAACGATGTCCCCTGGCTTACGGATGCGTGCGCGATCGGCATAAACTTCGCGGTAGCTGCCTCGCAAAATAACGCTGATATTCAGCCAGGGATGGTCATGCAGGGCGCGTTCATCGTCGCTTGTGTTAACGCAATGCAGATAAATGTTGTACCAGCTGGTCTGCCTTGTATGCGGCTGAATGCGCTCAAGATTTGGCGTGTCGTGGTCCGTCATGTTTTTTGCTACCCACCAGCGGACCAGATACTTGTTGCCAATTACCAGATCGGGACTGGTGGTACTGGCCCAGCTAAGCGCAGCGGGCAGGTAGCGATTTATTATTTTCAGTATGAGTTTGCGCATCAGATAACCCGTGATCGCATAAGCTGAGGAATCCAGCACTCATCGATGGGAGCTGCTTCGGTTTTTTCATCGAGCAGGATTACCAGATCGCGTTTTGCTTTCCCGCGGTGGTCATAAGCAAAGTCTTCGTTGTCGTAAAGCTCGGCACCGACAGCCAGAGCGGTGGGCACATTAATGCGGTTGTAGAAGTTCTCCTGCGTGGGTCTCCAGTATTTTGCAACTCGCGTCTGGCAAAGCTCCATCACGTGATCAAGAATCTCAACGGATTGATACACAGATCGTCGCGGGTTCAATGAGCGCGCAGCGCACCACCCTACTATTTTCTGTTTTGATTTTTCATCCAGTGCGCGGAACTCGATAAAGCTGTTCACCTCATCATCGGTGTGCAGCCAGTCAAGGTTGAGCTTTTTGCGCAGACCATTGAGCTCTTCAAAGGCTTGGTTGGCTCTAAAATCCAGTGATCCTTTTGCGGTTTCTGTAATGCTGATGGCCAGAGGTGCGAGGAATCCAGCGTTGGTGAGACTGGCCCACGCTATCGAGAACATCATCAGCTCATAAGCAATATCGGAGCTGTACGCAAGATCAATCTGAACTGCTGCCAGATGCGCAGCAATCAGATCGCTGGTGAGTGCCTGACTGTATTCTATTTTCAACGGCTGAGGCACACCGGGGTCGTCTTCGCTGCTATCCGAATCATTATCATCATCACCGGCATTGCTCGGCGCTTTCACGTCGATTTCGGCAATCTCGTCTTTTTTAACGAAGCCGCGCTCGATGAACAGCTCGCCTTTATAATTAAGTGTCAGCACGCAGCCGGCATAAGCCATCTGCTTTTTAGAAAAACTGGATCCTTGCTCAATCGCGGTCTCAATCTCTTCCTCTTTGTTGGAAATTTCATCCTCCAGCGCGTCCAGCTCATTGAGCAGTACCTTTTCAGCTTCTTCATAGTCCGCTGCTTTCTCATCGAGATCTTCCATCCTGACGTAAGCAGCGGTATGGCGTTTTTCAAGTACAATCAGCGCCTCCTGCAGCGCGACTGGCTCAGCTGTGAACTCCGGAGAAAGTCGAAGTGGAAACTTAATCGGCGCATTGTAAAAATTCAGATTCACATCAGCCCATTTCCATCCAGCGTCGACCAGCTTTTCCGATTCCGCTTCAAATTTCTCCGTCACCAGCTGCTCGATCAGATCCGCGCTGTGCAGGTAGCTGATATCGTTGAACAGGTCGCTGGTTATAGTTCCGCCAGCAGCCGTGTAGGCGTCAATACCAACAAACTGCACTAACT
>Ga0209390_10001932_pt1 | contig 37984 bp, 40 predicted proteins | sample BON01_FD_187212 | JGI IMG/M metagenome (GOLD analysis project Ga0209390, IMG submission 187212) | Freshwater microbial communities from Lake Bonney liftoff mats and glacier meltwater in Antarctica - BON-01 (SPAdes) (version 2) | ecosystem: Environmental > Aquatic > Freshwater > Ice > Glacier...
TTCTTATCGCGTATATAATTGCAAATTTCATAATTCATTATATATATTTATAATTCTAATATTTTTTATATGATGAATAAATTATATTAGTATTAAATAAAAAAATGATACCATATTAATAATTATTTTGTTATGTATAATAATATTGATAATATTAAAAAATGGGAAAAAGAAGACGATTTAAAATTAATAAAAAATATAAAAGAAAATAAATCATATCACGAAATATCTTTAGAGCTTAATACAACTATTGGAGATATTCGATCAAGAATATTAGATAAAATAATATTTACAGAATATGATGGTACAAATATTAAGAAATTGGCACAAAAATATAAATATAATAATGTTGAAAACTTGCAAAAATGTTTAGAAAATAAAAAGAAAATATCTTATGAAAATGTTAAACAAGTTCAAAAAAATATAAAAATATCAGAAAATATCGAATGTAAAGATTTATTTTTAAATATTATAGACAGGTTGGAAAAAATTGAATATAAAATAGATTTATATTGCACTACAAAGTAATAATAAATAAAGTATCATCAAAAAATTATAAATACATTTTTTATAATGACTTCTTTAGTTTTAATAACAGTAATGCTAATCCAATTCCAAACATATTCATAATTACATCTTCGGAATGAGCATACCACCAAGTATTATATTTTTCATCATCCCCCCTAATTGACAATCATAATTGAAATATTCAAAAGACAATATATATTCTATTACCTCCCATAAAATACCTATTATTATTAAAAATAGCCATTCTGATAGATAAAAATATCCTAAAATAAAATACAATATTACATGAGATAATTCCCAACCGTCTAAATAATTATCTAGTATTTTTATATTTGTAAAGTTATAATTTTTAGACAAAATATCATATTTAATATAAAAATCATTTTTTTCCTTACATTTAACATAACCATTAAAAAAAATATACTATATAAAAAAAGTAAAAATAAAAATTGATTTAAATAATAACATAACAATTACATAAATATTAAGGTATGAAAAACAAAAATAATTTAGGTCAATATTTTACAACACATAACGAATTAAAAGAAAAAGTATATGACTTTATTTTAAATAAACCATTATGTATATTAGAACCTTCAATTGGACAAGGAGATTTGGTATCATTTGTAAATGATAAAAGTCCTAATATTATTTTTGATATGTATGAAATAGATAATAATATAACATTATTAAAAAATATAGAAAAGAATAATGTTATATACACTGACTTTATGATAGAAGAAATTACGAAAAAATATGATACAATTATAGGTAATCCTCCTTATATAAAAACAAAAAAAGGTAATTTATATATAGACTTTACTGAAAAATGTTATAATTTACTTCAAGATAATGGTGAATTGATATTTATAGTTCCATCTGACTTTCTTAAATTAACGAGTGCTGCAAAACTACTTGATAATATGATGATGAATGGAACATTTACACATATATTTCATCCTAATAATGAAAAAATGTTTGATAATGCATCAATTGATATAATTATTTTTAGATATTGCAAAAATGCGTCAATTGATAAAAAGGTTTTATATAATGAAAAAATACTTTATATTGCAAATTGCAAAGGTTTAATAACTTTTTGCGAAGAAATAAATGATAATAATTTAACATTTGGTGATTATTTTGATGTATATGTTGGACTTGTATCTGGAAAAGAAAATGTTTATAAAAATGAAGAACACGGCAATATTGATGTTTTAAATGCTGAAAATAAGATTGATAAATATATTTATATCGATAAATATCCTTGTAGTAATGATAATGTTAATAAATATTTATTAGATAATAAAAAAGACTTACTATCGCGAAGAATAAGAAAGTTTAATGAAAATAATTGGTATGAGTGGGGTGCTCCAAGAAATATAAGCATAATAAATAAAAATATAGGCAAGGATTGTATTTATATAAGTAATTTAACAAGAAAATCAAAGGTTTCTTTTTTGGGAAAAATAAATTATTTTGGGGGAGGATTGATAATGTTAAAACCAAAAAATAATTGCAATTTAAAAAATATAGTTGATTATATGAATAGTAATATATTTAAAGATAACTTTATGTATTCGGGAAGATTTAAAATAGGACATAGACAAATATGCAATTCTAATATTCCAAATACTTGTTTATAATTCTAATGTTCGCACATTCGTCATAAATGTTTCTTTCCAACACGGCTTCGGTTTTTTTAAACAATCTACAAACATATTTACATTTTTTATAATATCTTTGTAAGTAAAAACTCTATTTTTATCCCAACAAACTTGGAATGGAAGATTATTGATATTTGGTGTTAATATGGACAATCCTTTAACACTATTTACGATTACATCCTGTTTATTTGTTTTATTTAATACAATGAAATAATAATCTTTTTTATAGTTTCTATTATATTTTTTATTTGTTAGTTTATCAATTATAATTTCACTCATTTTTCCATTTTGATATGTTATATCAGGATCTGTATTTAATTTTTCGTCTGTATAAGCATATACACACATAGCAAAATTGCCTGTATTGTCAGAAGTTAAAGTAGTTGTACTTTTTATATTAACAGGAATCCAACCATATATATAATCATATACTAAAATATCATACCAATGTCTTTTTTCTGGTTTTTGTATATTAGTCCCGAATTTAGCTATAAGTAGTTTAATTACAATATCTTCATCAAAACAACTATTTATTCTACCATCTTCATTACTTGTATATAATTTTAAAGATTGTTCTTCTATATATTTTTTTATTTTATACATTATTAATGGTAATTGCTTCAGTCTAGAAATATGCCCTCTAAATGTTTTTTGAAATTTTACAATATGTTTTTTATAAGGGTGATATTTTTCTAATATACATACCATAATGGATTGTATAATTATTTGTACATACAAGTCATTTTTTATATTTATAAACTAAAACACTTTTAAATATTATTAATAATTATAGAGAGAATATGAATATATATGTATTATTAATATTAATAACAATATTTTTTATTTTCATTTTAACTATTTGTTTTGAAAAAAATATTAAAAAAATATTGTTAAAAAATACATTTGAAGGGTTTGAAGATATATCACAAGATATTGGATTAAAATGGATATATAATGGAGATGTTGCACCTTCGTTTGGTGATAAGATTAATAATATTATATTATATGATATTATAAATGTTGCAACAACATCACCTGTTATAATTACAAAAGAAGACTTATTGCGAATGAATATAGAACATATATCATATGATACTTATATATCTGTTGGAAATGGATATTATAAGCCATATAATAGCAAAATAATTGATCATAATATTGGTTTAAAATGGAGAAGTCTTGGTATAAAAACAGATGAACATGTTGAAAAACATTATACTTTAATAAAAAATGTAAAACTACAAAGCGAACTGGAAAAAAGACGTTCTAAAGGTCCTTTTGAAAATATAGATGGTGAAAACATTATAATCTTTACAAGTAAAGAGTTTGGAGAAATATTTGATAATGATAATCATAAAAGTGATGGATTAACATACGATTCATATATTAAAGTAGGTGAAGAAAACATTTTTTTCCAACCATATTATACAGTAGAAATACGACCACGAAATCACGCTAATTTTAATTTAAACGAATTATTAGCAAATGCTTTTGATAAATCATTTACGAAATCTACAAGTATAAGAACATATGAATTAAATGACAATTCGGCTTTTAACAATAGTGACGTATCTAATGCTGAATTAAATGCGGATACTATTATATTTAATCATAGAGCAAAAAATGAAGATATAGAAGAATCAATATTAAACCCTATAGATGATAAATATCTACCTTTTACAGATAAGCATTATTCAGACGATATTGATTTTATTTCTGAAAATAAAATAAATGAGTTTGTTATTATCAATGTATTCAAGACCTTATTAGGGAGACAACCTGTTGCAAGTGAATTAAGAAAAAATCTACAAAAATTTTATGAAAAAAATATGGACGAAGATAAACTAAAAATGCAAATCTATAACTCGGGAGAATATAAAATAATTGTAAAAATGCAATCAAATGATATTGAACCGGGATTAGTTAAATTTATATCGCAGGATCAAATAATACATTTATTGACTGAAATATACGAAGAACTTTTAAATAAAAAACCTCACGAAAAAATGCTATATCCGCTATATAGATGCTATATTCATTTACAATATAATGATTATTTATTTAAAGCATTAATAATTCACGACAACTTCTTATTATTTGAAAAAGCAATTCTTAGAGAATATATTTTGTCAGATCAAAAACTTCTTCTGTTATTTAACGAACATTTTATATTGCAAGAATTGAGACTAATCGCAAATGAATTAAAACGTGCTGATTTATTAAAACGCAAATCATTTTTTAAACCAATAGCAAAAACAAATAATAATATTGCTTCAACAGCACCTAATAGTGTCGATAGTGAAGAAACTAAATTAAATAGTGAAAAACATATAAATGATATTGTAAAAAATAGTGATAATATATTTAATATAAATATCGTATTGGGTGATAATGACCTAACTAAAAGTTATCCATATTCTAAAAAACAAGCTGATGGAGAAATGGAAAATAAAAATACATCAAAACGCATATATGACCCGATAACATATAAACAGCAATATAGAGGAGACCCGCGATATAGACCAAATGTTTGTTCTTATGGAACAAAACAAGTTGTAAATCCAGTATTTGTAAATTCAAAAACATTATTTAATGGAACAGACCTAGATGAAGCCATCAATAACACGCAAGTTGGTAGTATAATGCCCAAGTTTGAATATAGAGAATATGAAGACATTGACTAAAAAAAGAAATATATAAACATATATTATAAGATATAAGTTTTATATGTTCAGTAATATAGAAAGTATAGTGAATAATATAGAAATAGCAAAACTTAAAAAAGTACAAATAGAGTTTGATGATGTTATAAATATAATATCAGAGTTTATAATTTCTAAAAATCTTATATTATACGGTGGTCTCGTAATAAACTTAATATTGCCCAAAAAACTTAGATTTTATAAAGATTATACTATGAATGATTATGATTGTTATTCTAAAAACCCGTTAAAAGATTCGTTCGAATTGGCTAAAATAATTGAAGATCAAGGATATAAATACATTAAAATAAGAAGAGCTATACATACCGGAACATACAAGGTTCTTGTATATGGTAAGCAAATATTCGATATATCTATAATAGATAATGATACCTATGAAAAATATTTAAGTGTCTCTAATGAAGAGCGGAAAAGTATAAAACATTATACCAGCGAATACAATATATTACCATTGGATATAATAAAAAAAAACTTGTATTATGAATTATCAAGACCCGAACAATCAGGACATAGATGGGAAAAAATATATAATAGATTAAACTTGTTAATAACAACATATCCATCATGTAAGAGTAAAAAGGTTTATAAATGTTTGCCTATCGACAAAGAATATACTTCTTCGGTTGATCATTTATTAAAATATATCAAAAATAATAACAATCCAATTATAGACAGTTACTCATTAAAATTGTACGAAAAATCTGAAAATTGCTGTTATCGTTTAAATACCAATTCAACTTATATAACAATACTAACAGAAGATTATGCTAAATCCAAAACTGATATAACCGAAATATTAAATAAATGTCTGGATGTAGAAAATAATTATACTATAATATGTAATCATGATAATAAGACAACATATAACGAATTTCCTAGTTATACATTACAGATATTAAATAATAAAACTAAAAACACATTTAATATTGTTAAAATAGTATTGATTAAAAATGAATGTTTCTCCATTAATAAAATCAAAGGATATACCGTAGGAAGTATTGATACTTGTTTATTTTTTATATATAACGATTATGTTATAAATAAAATATTTAAAAATGATAAGAACAAGTCTCTTGACAATCTATATTATATAAATCAATATGACAATCATATAAAAAATAATATTAAAACCGATGTTGAAAAAAGATTAAAAATAAAATGCTATGGTGATATAAATAATGATGAAATGTTAAAAAAATTATGGGATAAAAAAATGACTATTGGGAAAATATCAAATATTTGATATAAGATGTAATTTGCGTTTATTATTATGTTGTTCAACAAATCTATCCAATACAACATTATTTATTCTTTTTATAATAATTGATGAAATATCATTGCGACTATAAGAATAACAATCAATATCAATATCACTATCTGAACTTGTTGCTGTATTATCATTATTAAAATATTTAATAGTGATCATATTTGTTTTTTTTTCTAATAAAATTTTATCATAATCGTTAAAACTATAAATATACTTTATCATTCTATCTCGTTTAATATTATCTTCTTGTATTATAGACTTTAATGAATGATTTAAAAAACTTATAATTACGTCGTCGTAATAAGGAAATATAATATTTAAACATAAATAAAAATTAACAAGAAAATTATAATAAATGTTTTTATAATTCTTAAAAATTGTAAATGTCATATATTTTTAATTATAAATGATGTAACATCCTTATATATTTATTTATATAATACATTCTTCTTAATATAATATAAGCAAATACTTAATTTTAACGTGTCAATATTACTTTTATTAATAATTTTATAGTCTTTGTCGCGTAAAGTAATATCAAATCTATGCAAGCTTGGTTCGGGAGGATTTAAAAAATATATAGATGGATCAGACCAATCAAAAGATCCAGAATGATATGATACTAATGAAGAATATTTTGAAACAGCTAAAACCTCGCCAGTATATTGAACATTTTCAAAGTATTTTATAACATTAAATTCATTATCTGCGTTTTTAATGTAAGAAACTACTCTATCATAATTATTCAATTCAATATAAAAAATATCATTGTGGTCATATTCAGTATTTGAAATAACTTGGATATTTGTCAATTTAATACAAGCAATATTTTTAATAGGTTCGTCTATATTAATATAAAAATTAAAATCGTCGTTTTGAAAAATACCATTTTTGGAGTTTATATACATAATTATTTTATCATAATCTTTCGTATTATCTAAACTTACTTGCATTATTATAAATACTGTCTTTTAATATTTACTTATATATTTTTTATATAAGTTAGGTGCATATAATATAAAAAAATATATAAAGATTTTATACTATATATAGTTATAAAAGAAAATCAAGTATTATGACAAATAACGAAGACATCGCGGCAGGTTTTGATATTGGAACCACTACCAGTTGTGCCGCTATCTGGATTAATGATAGGGTTGAGATTATCCCCGACACCCAAACAGGTTCTCGTATTATCCCTTCATATGTTTCATTCAGTGAAGATGAAAAACTTGTAGGTGAATCTGCTAAAAATCAATCAACTATGAACCCTAAAAATACTGTATATGAGACGAAGAGGTTGATTGGTCGTAAGTTCAGCGACCAAGTTGTGCAAGATGATTTGAAACTATGGTCTTTTTCAGTTGATGGTGATAAAAACGATAAACCATTGATCCAAGTTAAATATAAAAATGAAAATAAAAGTTTTCATCCTGAAGAAATTTCAGCAATGGTTATTCAACGCCTAAAAGAAACAACCGAATCATTTCTCGGTCATCCGCTTAAAAAGGTTGTTATTACTGTTCCTGCGTATTTTAATGATTCACAGCGTCAAGCAACAAAAGACGCGGGAACCATTGCTGGATTAGAGGTTCTGCGTATTATTAACGAACCTACAGCAGCGGCTATCGCATATGGTCTTGATAAAACTGATGATAAAACTGAAAAAAATATTCTTGTATTTGATTGTGGTGGTGGAACACATGATGTATCTATCCTAACTCTTGATGGTGGTATTTTTGAAGTTAAATCAACTGGTGGCGATACGCATTTGGGAGGTTCCGATATTGACAATCTAATTGTTGATTGGTTGTGTGATGATATCAAAAAGAGAATGAAAAAAGACGTGAGAGAAAATGCTAGAGCACTAAAGCGACTAAATATGGCTGCTGAAAATGCCAAGAAAAACTTATCTGTATGTTCAACAACTAATATTGAAATTGATTCGCTATTGGATGGTGTTGATTATAATACTACTCTAACACGTGCTAAGTTCGAACTTCTCGCTGATAAAGTATTTCAAAAGACACTCCTACCCATTGATCGCCTTCTTAAAGATGCAAAGATGGGTAAAGGTGATATTGATGAAATTGTTCTTGTGGGTGGAACAACGCGTATTCCAAAAATTCAAGAAATTTTATCTAATTATTTTAATGGAAAACAATTGAATAAATCTCTTAATCCCGACGAAGCTGTAGCATATGGTGCAGCCGTACAAGCATCAATTTTGACTGGACAAGGAAATAAAAAAACAAGCGAACTTCTTCTTTTGGACGTTGCTCCTCTTTCCCTTGGTATTGAAACTGCTGGTGGTGTTATGACTAAAATTATTGAAAGGAATACAACAATTCCAACTAAAAAGTCACAGGTGTTTTCAACGTATGCGGACAATCAACCAGGTGTTGATATCAAAATTTATGAAGGCGAACGAGGATTTACTAAAGATAATAATCTTTTGGGTAGTTTTCATTTAGATGGTATTCCCCCTATGCCTCGCGGGCAAGCACAAATCGAAGTAGCTTTTGATATTGACGCGAATGGTATTATGAATATTACTGCAGAAGAAAAATCAACTAAAAAAACTAATAACATTACTATTTCAAATGACAAAGGACGTCTATCCAAAGAACAAATTGAAGAAATGATTAAAAAGGCGGAAGAGTTTAAAGAAGAAGATGAAAAAACAAAGGAGTTAATTGATGCTAAGAATGGTCTTGAGAACTATTTGTATAATCTTAAAAATAGTATTATCAAAAAAGATGACTCACCCCCCATTTTGGACGAAATCAAGGCAGAACTTGATCCTCTAATTGAAGAAGGTATTAAATGGATGGAAGAAAATAACAAAGCTGACATTGATACATATAAAACTAAACAAAAAGAATTGGAAACCATTATTAATCCTTTAATGCAAAAACTATATAGTCAAGGAGCACCTGGTGGAATGCCTGATGGAATGATGGGTGGAATGCCTGATGGAATGCCTGATGGAATGATGGGTGGAATGCCTGAAGGAATGCCTGGTGGAATGCCTGAAGGAATGCCTGATGGAATGTCTGGTGGAATGCCTGATGTAAATCCCACCAGTGAAAAGCCTGATGGTGATGATTTGGATTAATAATTATATATAAATAACATAGCACCTATAAAAGCAAAGAATAAATACATACAAATAATTGATAATAATACAATATTATAAATATAATAAACCTCGCGTTTAATATCCTCGCTACAATAACAATTAATTTCTTTTAATCTATTAATAAATATTATTACTATAAATATATTAATTGTTCCAATAAATGTTAAAACCTGTGTAAATGATAAATACATTTTTAATAACGTATTATTAGTATTGCTTGGATTAAACTGATTCATACTGTTGGTAGAATATAGATAAATATAAATAAGTATATTTATAATTTGTACAGGAATGATAATATATAAATAATATTCAATATATTTACGCATCCAATGTTCGCTACACGCACACTTTATTTTTTTTAATTTTTCTATCCACGAAATTGCATTTATATTTATTATTAAAGTTATTAATGTTATAGAAATAATTATAAATAAAAATGTACTTGATTCTAAAATACGATTTGTTGCATCATTAATATCTGGTGATAAATCTTTTGTTTCCCTACCTGTTATAACGTTTGACAAACTACGTGTTTTATTATATTTTTTAACCATTTAAATACTAATAAATACATATATTTTTATTATATTTATGATATATGAATATGTAAATAGTTATGTATAATAAATGCAAGGATTGAAAAATATCGGTTCAACTTGTGCAATAAATAGTCTTGTGCAGATGATATGTAGAAATGATACATTGCGAGATATTATTATTAATTATAATCTATCAGATGATACGTTAACATCGCATTTAAAAGATATTTTGGTATCAATGCATATAAATAATAAATCACTTATACCGCGAAAGTTTGTAACAAAAATATTTGAAACATTTCAAGATATATTTACATTTGGCGAACAATTAGACATATATGAATTTTGGATATTTTTATATGGAAAAATAATAGAAGAGGTCAATCAAGAACCATCACATTTTGATATAATAAGCACTAATAAACTTATTAAAGATAAAATAAAAAAGGGTATAGTTTATAAAAATGAAAAGGAATTTACATATTCTTTGTTAAATAGCAATAGACTTAGAGATAAGTTTGATTATTATAATGTAAAACTAAATGATAATAAAACATCAAAATTACAAATTGCTACACAGGGATTTTTTCTTAATATAACAAAATGTTCAAAATGCCAGAATGTTTTATATAATTTTGAATCATTTACAACTCTTAATTTAAATATACCAAATGATAATAATATACCTTCTATTGCATATATGATAATGCAAAATTATAAAGAAGAATTAAAATACGGGGATTGGAAATGTGATATATGTAACGAATTGCACGAATATCACAAATCTACAAAAATATGGAGTCTCCCGGATGTATTATTTGTAGTTATTAATAGATTTGTAAGTACGGATGTTAAAAACAATAATCCTATATATATAAATGAAAACTTCTGTTTTAAAAAAGGTACTATATTAAATAATATAGAAATAGATAAAAGATATTATTTATCGTCTATTGCAATGCATATTGGAGGTGTCGCTGGAGGACACTATACGGCTATTTGCGATAATGAAGAAGGTTATTATCTATATAATGACTTGCATATTAGTAAAGTAGATAATTTTTTAGAACACAATAAAAATGTATATATGTTGATATATAATTATAAAAAATAAATTATTAATATTTCTATAAATTGGGATTTATATTTTTAGGAATATCATGACCGAATATAATCATATATATTAATATTAAAGAACCTATTATTATGCTTCTATTTTCGGCAACAAGATGATTTTGTTTAAAAACCAAAACCATTAACATATATATTATCAATCCAATAATGAATGAATGCACCAACATAGTTATACCAGACTCCATTTTTATATACTACTAATATATATAAACATATAATATTATTATTAAATAAATGGAACATACTGAAAGTATTATAACGTCTGTTGATATAATGAATACAGATATACGCGTTCATTACGATAATGACGAGATAGAGGTTATTCCAACAAATAGAGAATCTTATTCTAAAATGCGAGAAGAATGGTTAATAAACCAACCACCTTTTATAAGCGACAAATATAAGATAAATATGAATAACATTATAATGGCGTGTATTGTAAAAAAAAAAAGTGCAATAAATGAACTTAATACTTTTTTTTCAGAAGGAAATGAAGAAAATATAAAAAACTTTTTCACATATATGAGAAATAGAGATTTAGTATATGAGAAGTCTAGATGGAATAAGATTTAAATATAAAAACATATAAAAAAAAAACTTTATATATTATTAAAATTGTATAATGAGATTTATTTTTTCAATGTCAATGATTATTATTACAAACGCATTTATGAATATAAATATATGTGGAACAGGATTATATCTACCATATTATCTTGGTGTTATTGGTTGTATTAAAAAACATTTTCCAATTGATAATTATACTATAACAGGAACATCGGGGGGTGCTTGGTGCTCATTGTTATATACACAAGAAAAAGATTTATCAAATCATGATAAATTATGGGATACGATAATTGGAAAAGACATTTTAAACATATCATTATATAATTACAATATCATTCAAAAAAATATAGAAACTAATTTAAAATTAAGATATATTTCACACATTCCATTAAAGTTAGATAAAATTTCTATTTTTTCGACAAATGTAGGAAATTTATACAAAATGAAAAGTGAAAAAATATCATCATTCTGCAACATAGATCATTTAATAGATATTTGTACGTGTAGTTCATATATACCATATATATCTGGTGAAAGTTTTTATAAACAATATGATGATAAGTTTTATATTGATGGACAAATTACAAATTCAAATGATGAATTATCGGATAATAACATTTTAAATATAAATAAAGATATGTGGGGTAGAAATTTTACAAGTTCTAACTTTTTATTCTTGGATAAAAATAAATCTAAAGAGTTATTTGAATATGGATGGAATGATACTTATAAAAATAAAAGGTCTATGTTTAAATATATTGATATAAACTTATCTTAAGAATAACTTATTCGACTTTTCAAAAGTTTTTTCTGCTCTACTATCATATTTTTCAAGACGTTCTATTCTTTTTAACTCTTCATTTTCTATTCTTAATTTATTTTTTTCTTGCTTCTTCAACTCTTTGGGCGACATTATTTTTTTAGCAATATCGTTACTATAAGATTCGTAATCATCTACATTATTAAACATTTTAACATTTTTAATACTTGATGGATCAACAAGACGCGTTCCATCGTGTGCTCGCATATAGTCGGTATATGCTAATGAATTATTTTTATCATAACTGCTACTATAATCATCTGGTTTTTTACCACCCAATTCAGTATAATTAAGAGATTTTGATAATACCATTGCTTCTGGTTCAATATATTTTACCAATTGTTTATAAACAGGTACATTTTTATTAAACAATTCATTAAAACTCTCATTATTTATTTTTTTTTTTGTAATTTTATCTATTGTTATATCTTCTCTTATTTTCGTAGACTCCTCCATTTTTTCACCATAACCAAAGTCTATACAATCATCTTCCATTTTACATTTTTCAAAGTTATTGTTAAACTTTGATGTAAAACTTTCTCCAGCATTATTTTCCTCAATTTCGCAAGTGTTTTCATTTTTTTCACTAGAATATTTATTAAAATATAACTCAGAATTATGTTTAAGTTCTTTGTGAGATAAATCTTTTTTTCTTTTTTCATATTCTTTAGCAAGTTTTTCAAAACTATATGTTACTATATTAAAAATATCTTTATTTCCGCCTTGCTTATCAGGATGTGTATTTATTGCTAATGCACGATATGATTCTTTTAATTCATTCCATGTAAAGGTTTTGGGTAGATTTAAAACCTCGTATGGGTCAATTGTTTTCATATCTATATTTTTTAAATCCATACTATTCACTTGACCACTTTCTTTCATAGCTTTATAATATTGTTGATATGTATATTGGCGTGAAGAATTTGCTCCCATAACATCAAATACCTCTATTATTTTATATATAGTTAATAAATGTATTTTCTATTACGCGTATATAAAAATATATGATGTATTTATAATTAATTAATTAATGAATAATAATATAATTATAATAGGTAGCAATTTAATAGGATTATATTCTGCTATTAAATGCGTAGATGAAGGATATAATGTAAATATAATTGAAAAAAAAAGTAGTTATAATGATAAAAGAAATAACGATAAAGTATTCAATAAAAAACACACATCATATTTAAATTTATTAAATAGGTTCAATGTCAAATATAAAAATTACGTTCTTAAATATAATGATAGAACATATAATGTTTTGTCGATTATTATTAATAAGTCTAAATTAATACCACAAAGAACATTGAATAATCAATCTTTTGTAAAGTTTTGCAAGACATTTTTAAATGCAACTGAATATAATGTTTTGAAAACCAATATAGAAAGTTTTGAACATGTTTATAATAACATATCTTCGTTGTATGCTATATATCTATTTACACAATATATCAATAAGAAAAACGAATATTATATTTTGACGGATAATTTAAGTGTTTTAATTGATAGAATGACAATTTTTTTATTATCAAAAAATGTGAAGTTTAATTATAATTTAGAAATAAAAAAGATCATTTATAATAAAGATATTTTTGTATCTTCAAAAAATAATACATATATTTCTAACATCATTATATTAACATTATCTAAAGAAAATTTGTTAAGTTTTAAATTATTTAATAAAGAACAAAAAAATATATTAAATTGTGTATCAAAATATAATATTAATTGCGACGATTTATATAATGATAAACACGTACAAGAAGAATATGATATAAAAACACACCTTCTTGATTATACGCATATTGTATGTCCTATTAAAAAATATTATATGTATCTTTGGGATATTGGAATAAATAAAGTTGTTGTAAATGAAAAAATAATGTCTCTATTTAATCAAATATATATATGTAGCGATTCTTATTCAAAAAATCCATTTTTTGCAAATTATTCCCTCGAAACATTTGATGATATACAATTCAAAATAAAAAACAAATTATCAAATATAGTTTCCTAATACATATGAAAAATTGATAAGACAATTTATTATTTTTGCAAATATGGAATATTCTTTTATTAATGATGAAATAAATAATATTTTAAATGGAGTAATCAACTTTATTAATATAGAAGTTCTTCGTAATAATTGGTATATATATATTGATTATTTTAATCTTAATGTTATTATGACAACAACTGTTCCAATTATTATTATTATAGGAACATTATATATGTTATATTATCTTATGATATGTATGATTTATTATACTGTTAAACTATTGTATCAGTACTACCAAATCCTCCTATTCCTCTATGTGATGTAGAGGCTTCTGTAGATGATATAACTAAATTACAATATAACTGTTTTTTTATTAACATTTGGCAACATTTCCAAGGCATAACTAAATCATCGCAATCTTTATTAATTTTTCTTAATGCTATAAAAATATTTCCACGATATCCTTGGTCTATAATACCAACATTATTTGCTAACATATACCCAGAACGACTTATTGAACTTCTTGGTACAATTTCAACATAGTATCCATTTGGTATATCAAGTTTTATACCAGTATCATACAAAACTGTATCACTATTTAGTCGCTTATGCTCTTTTATTATAGTTATATCAAATCCAGCATCAGAGTACGAAGACTTTGATGGAATAACAGCTTCTTCTACATCTTTAAAAACTTTCAATGATTGTACTACACTATTTCCGTCTTTATTATTAAAATTAAAAATACTATTATTAATATATGCAAAATGATTTTTATTATTTATTAATCCTAATAAATCTATCATATTAACATTTTCAAATATAATCGTAAAAAAGTTCAAATGTTTATTTATAGTATGGGGTATATTATACAAGTTTGTAAATTTATTCATATTATTAACATTATAAAATGTTATATAAAGGTTATCGCTAATGATATTACCAAATCTTTCTATATATGCTAATGCGAAATTATTTGATATTTCAAATAGTTCAGACAAATCAGTTTGATATAGATTATTTAATGATTTGTTATTAATATGTTTATATATATCTTTTATTATTGTATTTGATGATATAATCAATACAATATTATTATAATTATCAATTTTAACATCTCCAATTTCGTTTAAATTATCAATTAAAATATCAATATTTCTATAATAAATATATAAGTTTTTATCATTTATATACTGTGATTTATAATCGTAATAAGATAATTTCATATTTGTTTTAATATCGAAAAGATAATCTATAGTAATTTCAATCTTTAAATTATTATTATTTATTACATTTTCGTTTATATTAAATAAAATTAGTCCGTATAAATAACATTTGTATGGTGTATCAATATCTTTGAAAAAAGTATTATTTATCATATTTTATTAATATATCTGTGAAAACTTTATATATATTAAATATAATATGACAATAAAAATAAAGACATTAGATAAATTCTATACGACTAATGAAAATATACTAATATGTTATGACGCAATTAAAAAACATATTGAAATAAATAAAACAGACCTAATAATAGAACCTAGTGCAGGTGATGGTGCTTTTATACCTATAATAAAAAAACTAACAAATGTATATAAGTTTTATGATATATATCCAGAACATACAGATATAATAAAACAAGACTTTTTAAAATTAAAAAACGTAGATAATCCACATATTATAGGAAATCCTCCATTTGGTAATAAATCGGCATTAGCAATAAAGTTCATTAAACATTCTGCATTTTTAAATGCTAAAACAATTTCATTCATATTACCTATAAGTTTTTATAAAAATAGTTTAAAAAAGTCATTTCCTATGAATTACCACTTAATATACGAGAACATTCTACCTTTTTATTCTTTTATACATAATAAAAAGGTAGAAAATGTTAAAACTATTTTTCAAATATGGGAAAGAAGAGATTATGAAAGATTAGTTGTTGCTAAATTATATCCCTTACCTTGGTATAATTTTTCAAAAAACACAGACAGTAACTTAACGATAAAACGAGTAGGTTTTGGAATAGGAAATGTAAAAGAATATTGCAAAGATGATAATATAAATACAAATTGGTTTATGAAAATAAATATTCCAATAACACAAAAATTATTATTAAAACTAAATAGTATAAAATATGATAAAACAAAAAATATAGGACCTTGTAGTATATCAAAACAGGATATAATATATAACTATAATAAAATTAAAATTATATAACTATAATAAAATTAAAATTATATAACTATAATAAAATTATATAACTATAATAAAATTATATAACTATAATAAAATTAACATGATATAATTCTTGGATTATCATCTATATCTTCTTTATCATCCAAATAATCGTTTTGGCTGGGAGATTTTATAATTTCATTTTCACCACTTGATATAAAAGGTACGTATTTGCTAATATAATCTAATCCATCGTTTTTTTCAATTTCTACTTTTTCTTTCTCTTTTTTTTCTGACAATTTGGGATTCTCTTTCATAATGTTTTTTTTAATTTCATTATACAATTTAATAGATATATCTTCTATTTTTTCTATTACTATTTTTTCTTTATTAGACCAACCATTTGATATTTCTTTTTTATGAGTATATATAGCAATTATACCCAATGACCATAACAATCCTATTCTTTTTGTTTTATATTTTTTTTTAAATTCGTGATTATATAGAATAAACGCATCATCAAATACGTCGTCTTTATAAAGTATGCTAAAAATACCCCATATGAACCATGATATATCATTATCTGAACTATAAAACTTTGTTTCAAATTTATATTTTTTTCTTAATATATAGTCAATTAATAATCTAATATTGTTAGATATATCAAGTATTTTATCTGAATTATCAATTGATATATCGTCTGTTGATTTAATTGTTTTTATAATAACGGCTATTATTTTTAAAGCCGAAGCATAATTTTCATTGTCAACACTGGGTATAATGCATTCAAATCTTTTTATACCATTTGTAGATAATTGCATTTCACTACAACAAAGAATAGTACTAATCTTATTTTTCAATACCTGTATTGTAAGGTTTCCACCTTTAGAACTTGGGTATTTATTATATATATCGCATAATATGCACATTTTTGTGATTAATACGTATATATCTTTAATTATTAATTTATCGGTTTCTATTATCTTTTTTGTATTACTATATATATCTATCAATTTACTGATATCATATATAGAAATATATGTTCCAATATATGAACATATATCAATATAAACAACCTCTAAACTATCAATTGTATCATTTAAAAATAGCATTTTAGTACTTAATAATATACTATTGTTAATATCACCATTACATATTGATGTAAAAAGTTCATTATTCATAACAACATTTATAATAACATACGATTATATAATAAGTATTATAAACGAATTAATAATAAATCTATTCAAAAATAGCACTTTTATGCGATATAATAAACTTATGGTAATTGTTAATAATTTTATAACATTTTACGATTGTAACCTCTGAAACATTACAAGCTTTAGCAAATTTTTTCTTTGTATAACCTAAGTTTTTGATAGAAGCATAATAATATAATATACCTGCTGCTGAAGAGGTTGGAGAATTATCGTTCATAATCTCATTTTCTTCAATAAGTTCAACCAATAACTTGCATTTATTAATATCATTGATACACATATCAAGATTATTACCATATTGCGAAATAAAGTCTATAGGATTTGGCGAAGAAACATTTATTTGTAATAATGTTTGGAACCGCGAGTTTCCTTTATTTAATGTTACGTGTGATATATTAAACATTGCTGCTATATCCTTCGTACTTTTAGGTATTTTATTCAGCAAACAAGAATGGTATATACAAGACGCTATCAATCCTTCCTTATTATCTCCACGTGATATTTTTTTTTCTGATGCTTTTTTATACAAAACTTTGGCGTTATCAATAACCTTTTGGGGAATACCATTATTTATAGTATTTGCTGTCATTTTATCAAAAACATTCCATAATGTTCTTTCATTGTAAGGCATGCTATTCCACATTTGAAACATTCGGATACGGCGTATATCAATATTATCCTTGTAACCACACCCTATCATAGAACCGATTGATGACTTTGGTAATAGATTATTTGTCGGCATTCCACATCTTGATGGATCACCATCACGATTATCATCATTTCCATAAAATCTCCATTCTGCTGTATTTTCAATTAATTTTGTCACGATAGAACTGCATCTTTTACAAATATGCATATTATCTTCTATAATTAATTCATCACATCCACAGGAACATATAACATTTTCTCTCTCAACCTCTACGACGCCTTTATTATTTATTATATCAATTTGAGACTTTTCCTCTTTTTTTATTTCATCAAAAAGAAACCAAATATCTTCTTCGTCCATTATATGTTTGACAAATATCAATATTAATTATATAAGAATAATCAATTTTTATATAAGAATGATTTTTTATATAAAAATTGATTATAATCTTATCAATTAATATAAATATGAGGATTATCTCATTAATTGTTGGTTTATTAACAATAACAATAGAAGCATATATTCCGGTATTATATAAAAACCCATTATATGGTAAAAGTAATAAGATTATGTTGAATAGTCAAAAAAAAAATAATTATATTATTTGTAATGAAAAATATATATACAAATCCTATCTGGTTAGTTTAAGAAAGGTAAAAAAAACAATTAAAAATACTTCTAATAACGATATTATAAAAATATTCAATATAATTACAGATAATATAAATAAATCTAATAATGTAAAACAAGAAAATGATATGGTATCAAAGCAAATATTTATAACAGGAAACAATAGTTGTATAGATAACAATGAATTAATAGCAAAAACACTATTGTTGGCAAATATAAAGGTTGATATATCTAATGTTAAATATATAAAAATATCTACACAAAACGATACGCTCGTTATAGAATTAGATAAAAATAAAGATATATGTCAAGGTAGTGATGTTGTTAAATATGATATTAAAAAATTAGATTCTTTTATAACAGCTTTGTCTATATTAATGAATGTATTCAATATTCATTAAAGTTTTTCACTTAGATCTCTAACCTCTCGTCGCAAGTCGCGAACCTCTTGTCGTAGAACATTTAGTTCATTTCTAACATCATATTGGTTATTTCTTGTATCCCTAGGAATATATGGAAGCGATTCGTCTCTTTGTCTGGTATTTGTTCTTTTTTTAGTTAGCATTTTTCCGCTATGCTCGTCGCGTTTTGTTTTAAACTCGGTAAGTTCTTCTACAGAAACATCATATTTTTCAAATAATTCGCTTTCTTGACTACTATCTACTTCTGTAAGTTTGCAAATATGTTGATAAAGACGAGTTTGGATACTCCTCGATGTTCTTTTAAGTTCTGCGGCTATATCATCGTAAGAGTTTTTGTCCGAACGCATAGCGAGTAGTTTATCTTCCTCCCCGCATTCCCATCCAAACCCAGCGCGGGAGGTTATGTCGTTTTTACGTAGTTCTTCAAAATTAGATCTCTTGTTATAACGATTTTGCATTATTAGTATTAGTTTAATAAATTGTGCCTGTGAGCTATATATATATAGCGTCTTATTGTTATATCCATTTATTAATTTTCAATGACTTTATATTTTTTTCTATAAAAGTCGTAGAATAACCATAACATACTTAAATGATAATATAACTCAAAAATAGCATATTCTTTAGGAACTATATTTTCATATTTAATTACAACACACGAGTGTATTATACAACTTAAAAATTGAAAAATTTGTATTTGAGTTATATATTTTTTAAAAGGATTTCTATAACCAATTGATGTTAATAGATAATGACTATACATTATTAAATGTACAACACTGTTAATAAAACACCCATAAGATACTGTTCCATTTCCGTGCCCTTGATGTAATAAAAAACCCCATATTACACCTATGCTACTATGGTGATATACATGCAAAAATGATAATTGTTGCTTATTTTTATTACGAAGTATTATAAAAAATGTATCACAATAATCAAGATATTTGGAAATATAATGTATATATGTATAATATCTTATTTTATTAGTATATATAGTATTAATTCCATAAACATTAGGAAATGATACTATTCCATATAATCCGTATATCATATATGTATTGAGTATAATTTGTGAAACATTATATATATACATAAATTTTTTCAAAGAATATACTACATTATATTTATTCATATGATTTATAAGCATATTTATGGTTAAAAAGTATGCTAATGTCATACATGATATAACCTCAGGAGACGTACTATATTGTATAAGTTCATTGTTGAAAATCATATTATATTATATTGTTATATCTACGAATTGTATTTATATATTTAAAATAAAATAACATATTATACAATGGTTAATAATGATGATAATAATATTGAAAAAGTAAATTCAAATTATGATATATTTTTAAAAAAGTTTTATAAAGACTTTCAAGAATATACATATAAAAATCAAGTATTAATAGCAGCATCTGGTTTTGCAATAGGTATATCAACAATTGACTTTATAAAAAGTTTAATACATGATGTTTTTAAACCCGTTAGTATAGCAATATCTATATATTTTTTAAAAATATCACACCTTCCTATAAAAAAACACCCAATGATATATGATTTTTTTATATTTTTTTATAATTTTATCTCTATATTTTTGATATGGTTATCAACAATATTTATTTCATTTTTTGTAATAGAATATATATTAAATCGCAAAATAATAGGTTTATCGACAATAATAACAGATGAAGATAAGATTAATTTTGATAAGCAAAAAGAAAAGTCTTTGGAAAAAAATAATATTATACCAAATGAAATAGATAGACAAGAATTGTCAGATAATTTGTAAGAAAGTATTACGTATTTTTTACATCTTTTTCAACATCTTCTTTTAAATATTGTTTAACTACGCTATCAACATCTTTTTTAATATTATCTGTCATAGCATTTGATCTACGAAGTGTTGATTTTTTACATAAAGGGTCGTCTTTAGCTTTTTCAATTACCTTAGACACTATATTATTCATATTTTCTATAATATTGACAATATTAATATTGATATTTATATATTTTATTTTTATAATTAAATTATAGACAATGGGTATTAATAAATATATACCATATATAATAGTCGCCAGTTTTATAATTTTAATAATTATAATAATATCTTTTATATATATTTACTATTATGATGTAGAAGAAGTTGGTATAGTAAATAAAAGAGAACACGTCGCTATACAACCTATACAACCTATACAACCTATTATGCCAATAAACAAGGTTTGTTTAACATTAGCAGAATATGATAAACTTAAAAATAATGTTAATAATGATGTTAAAGATAATATTGAACCGATAAAAACAAATCATACAATTGAAAGAGATTATAAGGTTCTTAATGACCCATTATATCCACCATTAAATCGATCAGATAATAGAACACATACAGATATGGTTCAAAAAATAAATAGACGCGATATGTACATTAGAACAAACGACATAAATGATACGTATAGATTAGTAGCATATTTAACAAACAGTTCTGTTAATAGAGATACTGGTGGAAATAGTTGGAAGTTATTCGCAAGACAAAAAGATAGACATATATCTGACTTTTATATGAAACCGACTGATAATAATAATGATATCAAAATTCCATTGACAGACGAAATAGTTGTAGGAAGTAGATTAAGAGATATTTATAATATCCCAAATGAAATAACTTTTAATTCACCAATGTTGAATAATACACCATATTATGTTATGGAGGTTCCAAAAGCTGATTTAACCAGATCTAATAATTATATATAATATTTGGAAAAAATGATGATACATTACAAAGTCTATATTTAATAATATGATAGAAAATGAAGATGTGTATTCTTCGTCAGCATCATTTGTTTTAGATTTGGAAGACATTCCTTTAAGAATGCGAGGTAGAACAGAAATGTGGGAATTGAAACATAAACATATAGTATTAGAAGATATAATCGCCGAAGGTGGAAATGGTGTTATAAATAATGCTAAATGGAGAGGTTTAAAATGTGTAGTAAAATGTCTTAAGTATAATAATAATAATGTAGAATATCAAGATTTATTAAACGAAATATCTATAATATCACATTTAAGACATCCAAATCTTGTATTATTCTTAGGTGCTTGTACAATATGTGACCCTCTATTGATATTATATGAATATATGCCTAATGGTTCATTAGATATGTATTATAATAAAATGTCCATCGAAAAAAAATAAAATGTGGATACCTGAAAATAAATATATTCATAGATGGATATTTGAATTATCACAGGCAATATGTTTTTTACATAATTGTTATTGTCATATAATGCATCGCGATATTAAACCAGCAAATATTTTATTAAATGATGGATTGCATATTAAATTAGCAGACTTTGGATTATCAAGAACTATAAAGAAAAAGAATGACAAATATAAAATGAGCGGATGTACTGGAACAATGAGATATATGGCTCCTGAAATTATATTTAATAATGGAGAAGATTATGACCTAAAAATAGATATATATTCTTTGGCATTAAACTTTTGGTTTATATGCACAGGAACAATCCCTTTTAAAGGTTTAAACGAAAACCCTAATATAATATTTTTGATTAAAGATGGTTATCGCCCAGATATTAAAAAGATTAAAAATATAAAATTACAAGAATTACTTATACAAATGTGGGATATAAATCCTGTAAATCGCCCATCTATTGATATTGTTTTAAATATTATTGAAAATATGGGGAAAGATGTAATAATAGAAAATAAGAATAAATGTGTTATTTCATAAATATATAAAAAAATAAATACTAATAATAAAAATGAATATTAAAGATACCGATGTTATATTACACGATGATATATATGATTTAAAAGAATTTTCTAAAGTTCATCCAGGAGGTGCAAATATATTAAATATTTTTGGTGGTAAAAATGCTACAATACATTATTATATGCTACATTCGCATATAAATATGCGAAAGTCATTATTAGATAAATATAAAATAGGTTCTGTTAATAAAATATTAGCAACAAATGATGTTACTAATACATATTTGATAAATAGCGAACCTTATAAAATTCTCAAACGACGTGTTAATAGTGTTATTAAATATCCATATGCTACGACAGAATGGTATATAAAAGCCTTTTTTATTATGTCAACAATAACATATTTAGAATATGTCAATATGTTTTATGGGTTTGCTATAGTAAGGTCTGTATTTTTGGGACTTTTTATGGCTCTCGTTGGATTATGTATTCAACATGACGCAAATCACGGGGCTGTTTCTGCTAATGAAAAAATAAATATGGTTTGGGGATTAACGCAGGATTGGATAGGTGGTAGTTCTCTTCTATGGAAACATCACCATGTATTATTACATCATGCTTATACTAATAATTATGATGAAGACCCCGATATAACAACTGATATAATAAGACTGCATAAATATGTAAAATGGAATAAAATATACGTATTTCAAAAAATATATATTTGGTTTTTATTATCATTATTGCCTATAAATTGGCACATTTTAGAGATTAAAGATCTATATTACATGAAACATATGGGTGAAAATATATCAAAAATGACTACAAACGAATCGCGTGTAGGATTATTATTAAGATTTATGTTTATTATTAGATTCTATATCATACCTATATATTTACATCCTTCAATATTTACTATATTAAATATTTTACTAACACTTGTTGTAGGTGGATTATATCTTGGTTTAAATTTTATAATTTCTCATAATTTCGAAGGTGTTAAAAAAATAATATATGAAAATACATCATATAGAAAAGATTGGGCATTATTACAAGCAGAAACATCTTCTACCGTAGGTGGTAGAGTTCTTGGATTTTTTCACGGAGGATTAAATTATCAAATAGAGCATCATTTATTTCCTAGAATATCACATGTCCATTATCATAAAATTAAACCTATTGTTGAAGAATGGTGTTGCGAGAATAAAATAAAATACAATTATTATAATAATCTTTATACAAACGTTAAATCGTGTTATAAACATTTAGAAGGTCTTGGAGAATCAGATTAATATTCCATTTTTCCATTTGTATTTATCTGATAATTTTACATAGTGATTAATTATAATGTCATAACATATTATGATAAGTGGATGATAATCATAATGTAATTCTATTTTATTCAATATATTTTTGTAATATTCGTTATAATGAATATTTATCATAGAGTTTAATGCGATATTTTTGCAATATAATGTTTCATTGTCTATATAATTTGAAATATGATTGCGAAGAAGATTATATTCGGTATTTATATTAATTTTTTTTACATTTTTAAGAAAGTCTTCTATAATATTCTTACACAATTCTTTGATAATAGGGGTTTCGTTAAGATTCAAATTGTTGAAATACATATCTTATGTATAATAACTTAATATTATATGTGTATATGTTATCATTTTTATAGATTTTTAAAAAATAAAAGTATTATTTATCACGACGGTTATTCTAAACTAAATGGAAGAGAGATGCATGTATTTCGCGCAAATAAATCTTTTTGGAATAGTTTAATTATTGAAGAATATTAATAATATATTTTCCCAGATGATAAGCAAATCTTGATGCAACCGCATTTCCAATTTGCATTATTATATCTTTTTTAGTCCCAATTAAAATGTAATCATCCGGAAATGTTTGTATTCTTTTTAATTCTAAAATTGTTAATCTTCTAATATCAGTTTCATTATATTTTACTAAAGCATCATATCCATCTTTCCAATATCTTGCTGGAATAGTATATGATGGCTTATTTAAATCTAAGAATTGAGCACCAAAACCAGCACCTCTTTCTTTTGAACGCTTTTTTTTATTTTCTATCCCCTGTATTGCTTTTTCGCTTAAATAAGATGATTGCTCAATATTTTCTCTATCAACTAATATATTTTTAACAGATATTCTATTTTCTTTTAATTTTATAATTAATTCAGGTTCAGTTGGAATAATATTTAAATCTTTGCGAATTCCAATTATAATAACACGTCTTCTATTTTGGGGAACTTCAAAATCGCTAGCATATAGTTTATTAATTATACAATTATAATTTTTATTTAATTGTTCCATAATAATGTCAATAACCTTTTCGCCAGTTTCTGTTTTTTTTGATAACATCCCAATTACATTTTCCATAATGAATGCTTTAGGATTAAAATATTCCAAATATTTAACATATTCCATAAATAAAGTATTTATCGGATCATTTTTATCTCGTTTTCCTGCAATACTAAAACTTTGACAAGGAGGACCTCCAACGATAAGATCTATTCTTTTATTTTCTTTATTATATAATAAATTGAATTTTTCAGGTTGTAATTTTGTTAAATCTTCACAATATGCTTTATGTTCAAAATTATTATTATAACTTTCAACCGCTTTATCCCAAACATCTATTCTAGCAATTATATTCATACCAGCATCAACTAAACCTTTTGACATACCCCCACATCCACAAAATAAATCTATTACATTTATATTATTATCTTCTATTTTTGAATTAGCAACTCTATTTTCGTCATCATTATTTTTACTCATTTTGATATATGATTGTATTATATATTATAATAAATCATTTTTTATAGAAAAATTATAATAAATAAAATGAGTACATAATCTTTTTATTTTAAGAATATATAGAAATGTTTAAAAGTTATAGAAATAATTAATTATGTACTCAAAATATATTCTTAAGTTTTTGCAAAATGTATGTAATAATGATGTTAAATAAAATGAGTACATAATCTTTTTATTTTAAGAATATATAGAAATGTTTAAAAGTTATAGAAATAATTAATTATGTACTCAAAATATATTCTTAAGTTTTTGCAAAATAGTTATAATAATGGTAATAAATAAAATGAGTACATAATTTATTTTTTCCAAAAATATATAGAAAAGTTTAAAAGTTATAGAAATAAATAATTATGTACTAAAATTGTATTCTTAAGGTTTTGCAAAATAGTTATAATAATGGTAATAAATAAAATGAGTACATAATTTATTTTTTCCAAGAATATATAGAAAAGTTTAAAAGTTATAGAAATAAATAATTATGTACTCAAAATCTATTCTTAAGGTTTTGCAAAATAGTTATAATAATGGTAATAAATAAAATGAGTACATAATTTAATTATTCATAGAGAATGTAGAAAAGTTTAAAAGTTATAGAAATAAATAATTATGTACTCAAATTGTATTCTTAAGGTTTTGCAAAATAGTTGTTAATAATGGTAATAAATAAAATGAGTACATAATTTAATTATTCATAGAGAATGTAGAAAAGTTTAAAAGTTATAGAAATAAATAATTATGTACTCAAATTGTATTATCGAAGATCTACAAAAATAGAAAAATGATATATATAATAGAATAGTATATAATAGTATATGGATTACAATTTTGATGAGATTAACAAAGATCCAATGGGATTTATAAAAAAATATAAGAAAAAAGATATAATTAATCTTTTATTGATTGCAGATAAAGACTTTTTTAACGAAGGTAAAAATATATTGACAGATGATATTTATGATATTATAAAAGATTATATTAGAAAGAAATATCCCAAAGATACTTATTTACAAAGAATTGGTGCCGATGTTGATAATAAAGTACCACTTCCATATTATATGGGTTCTCAAAATAAAATTAAAGATAGTGATAAAGAAATAATAAAGTATCAAAAAAAATATTCAGGTCCGTATGTTATTAGTGATAAACTCGATGGTGTAAGTTGTCTCATTGTTTATAAAAAAAATCTAAATATATCAAAAAGTATTAATAAATATTATCCCTATGATATTAAATTATATACACGCGGAAATGGTATTGAAGGACAGGATATAACCCATCTAATAGGATATATAAATGGACTACCAGATATTAAAAATATTAAAGAAGATGATTTGGTTGTTCGCGGAGAGCTAATAATATCAAAAGATAATTGGGAAAAACTAAAAAAAGAAGGAGAAAATGGGGCTAATCCTCGCAATACGGTTTCAGGAGCTGTAAACTCAAAAACACTAAATAAAATAATACTTAATAAAATAGACTTTGTTGCATATACATTAATTAAACCTAATTTAGAAAATGGACTACCATATATGGAAAAATTAAAATTTTTAATTGTTTCTAATACTGTTTCTAAAACGCTTAATCTCAATTTGTTATCAGAAAATCTTCAAGCATCACGAAATAATAAATATATTATTGACGGAATTGTTATATCAGATATTAGCAAAATATATGAAATTGATAAAGGAAAAAATCCCGAACATTCTTTTGCTTTTAAATCAATTCATACACTTGAACAAGTTGAAGTTATTGTAAAAGAGGTTGAATGGAATGTATCAAAAGATAAATATATGAAGCCAATTGTTAAGTTTGATGAAATAAAACTGGACGATGTTAAAATAAAACAGGCAACCGGATTTAATGCTTCATATATTGAAAAAAATGTAATTGGTCCCGGATCAAGAATTATTATAATACGTTCTGGGAATGTTATTCCACATATAAATGCGATATTGTCACAATCAGCAAATGGAAAACCAAGTATGCCTGGTGAATTGGATGTAAATTATAAATGGAATGATACACATATTGATATTATAAATATAGATAATGGTGAAATAAACAGTGAATATGATATTAAGAACATTATGTATTTTATGAAAACATCAAGTATTGAAAATATGGGTCAAGGAAATATAACAAAAATATATAATTCTGGATTTCGTACAATAAAACAAATGATAAATATCAATAAAGCAGAATTAATGAAAATAGAAGGTTTTAAAGATAAAAGTTCTGATAATATTTTAGAATCATTAAAAAAAATAAAGGATATTGATTGTCTTGTTCTAATGGACGCATCAAATATGTTAGGTAGAGGTTTCAGTTATAAAAAGATTAAAACTATTACTGATGTTTTCCCACATATATTATTACATGACCTGAAAAATAGAAATATCGCTTTAAAAATAACAGTTGATGACCTTATAACGGTTGAAGGAATAGCAAAGATAAGTGCAAAAGCATTTATAGAGAACTTGCCTAAGTTTTACGACTTCTACGATAGCCTTGGTATAAAATGTAAAGGTCGTAAAACCGAATTAAAAGAGACTGTTTTAAATACAAACTTTAAAGACAAATCATTTGTATTCTCGGGATTTAGAAATAAAGAATTTGAAAAAATAGTAGTAGATAATGGAGGTAAAGTTAATACAACAATATCAAAAAATACGAATTATTTAATAGTTAAAAATAAAGAAGAATTATCTACAAAAATAGATAAGGCTAACGCATTAGGTGTTAAAATATTAGATATTGGAGACTTTGAAAGATTGATTGAATTATAATAAAATTACAGAAGATTATTCACTTGTTGTAAATGAAATAGTTTAAACTATTTTTTACTAAAATGTTATTAAATTAAAGAACAGGTTAAAAATCTTATTGAAGGGATGAGTTTATAGCGAATAATAATTATAATGTTATTAGATTGAACAAATTGGTAAAATTATGACGAAATCGTATAATAATTAAATTAATAGTAATATTATATTAGAATCATTTATCAACCTATAGACTTTATATTTTTTTAGGTATTTTAATATTTACGAAAGGTAATGAATTACCTTCACTCTTATTATATGTAAATTGCTTATAAAAGTCTTTTCTAAATAATGCTATTATTTTATAATTATATTTATTATCTTCTTTAAAAGTTAAATATTTCATTAAGTTAATGAATTTTTCACTATTCATAGCATCTTTTATTTTTTGTAATTTATCTTTATCATCTACTATAGCATATGCAAATTCAGTTAATCCATATTTTCCATATTTATCAATTATAGGATAAGTACCAGAACCATTAGACCATATAACCTTAGGTATTCCAAAATGTTTTTTTTTTTCATTAGAATACCAAAATTTACAACCATTTTTTTGAGTAATTGTATAAATACACGGATATTTATAAATATCATTTTGAATTTCATTCATATTAGATTTATCTATGCCATACATACTTCTATCATATATTATTTCAATTTTTTCTTTTTTTGCTAATATTGATTTAAATAAATTGAACTTACCGCTTGGTATAAAGTCCCATTTATTTAAATCAATATTGTATATTTTGTCATCAATATCTTTTATAATTGTAATATTATTATTTGACTTTAAGTTTTGAACTAAATAATAATCAAAATTAGTCCCTACGCCAAATATTTTTTTACCTGTTTTATAATTATTCATAGATAAATATATAAGTGTATTTTTTTTGATATAATCATAAACATTTCTATATTTCCCTTTTATATCTCTCCACCCGGATGGGTGAATAAAAAGCAAATAACCTTTATTATTTAATAATTCTTCGTAAGATCTTTCAATAAATAGATGCCATATGGCATGTGCTTGTTTATTTTTTTCTTTATATTGAAATGGTGGATTTCCTAAAATAATATCAAACTTAATGTTTATATTTATTTTTTTGTATACTTTAAAGTCAATAAAACTACCTTGGAAAATATTTAGTTTATATTTATTACCGCATAATATTTTTTTCATCATAAATACATTTGATTCATCTAACTCTACCATATAAAGCATTTTTTCTAAAATATGTTTTCTTCTCATTTCTTCATCTGGTATTAATATTTTGAGACATTCCATTAATCTCATATAAATTGCTATAGGGAAGTTTCCCATTCCTGCGGCTGGGTCAAGCCATTTTAAATCAGGATTAGTCCATACATCTTTCGGCAATGTGTCTAACATTTCATTTACGTGTTTCATAGGAGTAAATACTTCACCTCTCGTTTTTTTTTCAATATCTTTTGGTTTTAAATTATCGTGAATAAATAATAATAATTTATCTGGTTCATGTATAGTGTATATCTTTTTTTTTCTCTGTTGAATAGTCTTATTAATGGAAATAATATTTCCACCAACTTTATTTTTATTTGTTATTCTTGTTATAATATTATAGATAATATTGAATATTTTTTCATCATCTATATTGTTTTTATTTATTATTTCTTTATTTATAATTCTATTTTTTAATATGTTTATAAAAATATTTTTTAATAATGGTTCATCATTAACATAGTCAAGTAATGTAGTTATTTCATATTTAAAATCAATGTCATCTATATTTATTTTTTCATTAAATAAACACTCTAATTTATTATATGATGTTATTATTGTTAATATATTTATAACCTCTGTTATAATATTATGCAATATATCTATAATTAATATTTTTTCATCTTTAATATTCTTTTTATTAGGATTAAAGATTTGAATTATTTTTATTTTAATACCTGCAATTTCATCTTCTGGGTTTTGTATTGTATTTATTCCTTTTTTTCTTTTATAAAAAGTTCTAATATCAAAATCTTCTTCAAAACCTTTTATAAATGCTTTATCAAACTCAATTTGTTTAACAATATAATTAATACTATCTATTTTTGCATCCCACGATTTATATAATCTGTCAAATAATTCTTTTACAAATTCTTCATTGGTTCGTGTTTCACCATAATTACTTACAAACACGTCTTTATCGATATTAATTAAATCACTTATTATATTATATACATTCTTTTTATCACTTTCGCTATTAGTTTTGTCTATTAATTCTCCAGACATATATTCTAATGTATAAATCGTTCTTTGTGGATTTAAATCAACCATGAACCCATATTTTTTTTGCGAACAAAAACTTTTTCCATCACAATATATATCTTCATCTATTTCTGTCATACTTCGAAATAACATTTGATATATTGAATCAGAGCTACTAATTCCAGAAAACATCGTAACAATATCTACATTTGGTAATGATATACCAAGATGTAGTCTTCCACCTGCTAATATAATTAAACCTTCGTATTTATTTTCTTTATTTAAGTCTTTTTCCATATTTTCTATTTCTGTTTTTATATTTTCAGACTTATCCATATATTTAACATTCTTTGGAATAAATCTTTTACTAAGTTTTTTTTCATCATTATCTATAGCGACATAAAACAAATGCTTATCAAAAATATATTGAAATTTAGCCTTTAAAAAATGTAAAAGGCAATTTATAACCTCTGCTATTTTTCTACCTGTTCCATATGGTAAAAACCATAACTGTGATGTTTTGTGTGAATAATTTTGCAATGTTCTGCAATTATTATTACATATATTTTGTATTCTAGGCAATATACCTCGTTGTTTATAAAAGTTTTGTTTTGTATAAGATTTGTTTTTATCAGGGTATCCAAAATAATAATGAAATAATTGTTCTAACTGTTCTGTATTAGCAAAAGTTTCAGTATTTTTCGGTGTAAATAACTTTTCCATATCAAAACTAAAGTCTGTATTTTCTATTTTTTGCCTTTCATTATCTAAAAATTCTTTATCCCATACCGATGTTATCAAATAAGGTTCTGGAAATGTTTTATAAGATAACATAATTTTTTTCATAACATCATAATTATCTGTTTTTTTTTCATTCCAACCATTATTTTTTAATACTTTCATTACTATTTTCTTGGTAAATTTATCATAAAAATGTTTTAAATCATCTTTGTATTTAGAAATATCAAAGTTTTTAATACGTTTAATATCTTTTAAGTTCCAAGATATTTTTTGATGTTCTTCAATTCCATATGCAATATTTGGTTTATTATATGTTGCTGTTACAAATATTTTAGGAACATTATTTTTATCTAAAAGTTTTATAATTTTTTGCGATTCTTCTGTTGACATACCAAAATGAGCTTCATCCATAAATATAATATTAAATGTATTATTTCCAAAATATTTTTTTACATTTTCTTCAATTTTCTTCATATTTTCTTCTTTTTTTATCAAATTATCAGTATCTTTCATTTTTTTATATCCCAATCTTTGCTTTGAAATTAAAAATACAGTATGATTTTTATTTGAATTAAAGTTTAAATTTTCATTATTCTCTTTTATATTATTAACCTTAATATTATATGTATCAAAGTCTATATAATCACTAAAAGCTTTTTCGTATTGTTCCAATGTTTCAGAAGGAGATGGTGTTATTATAATATATTTATTAAACTTATTTATATTTTCTGGGTTTTTAATATGTTCTTTAACATGTTTTAGAATTGTACCAGCCATTATATATGTTTTTCCAGAACGAGGTATTGCACCAATTAATATTTTTTTTTCTCCATTTTCAATCATATAGTTTATTTTTTCTATAAATAATTCTTGATGAAAACGAGGTATAAATACTTTTTTTACAGTTTTAATATATTCTTCTTTAAACTTTTTTTCATCATCATCTTCTTTAATATAATTATATAACCCTACAATTTTTTTCAATTTATTATAGTATTTTTCCAAATCTTTTACATCATAAACATTCTCGTAATTTCCATTAGGTGATATATATTTTATTAAAATATTACTTGATTTATTTGCATTTTTAAATCTTTCCTTAAGTATTTCTTTATCTTTTACAAATAATAATATCTTTATTTCATCATAATCATCTTTTCTATCTTCTATGATAGTACATAAGTTTTGTATATCATAACCTTTTACATCTGCTTTTAAATCATCAATATATTTTACAGATACTATATATAATATTTTATAGACCTTACCTGTTTCTTTATTTTTTTTATTAGAAGAAAATGTAATATCAGAATATCCGCCTGAATTTCCACTTATATAACCATCATTAATATATTCTGTAAAATAATCTTTTATATCTTTAAAAACAGATTGTTTTTTATTATTAATATTTCCTATACCGTGTTCATAATAATATTCTTCATTATCATTATTAATATTTGGAGTAAAGTCTGTTGCACCAAACTTTACGCATATATCCCATACTCTTTCATATATAAATCCTTTTTTAGATTTATTATATTGACCTTCTATTTTTATCAATTGATTTACTATATTTTCTTCTTCAACCTCTTGTTTTTTTGTTTGTGTTTGTTCAATAAGTTTTTCAAAAGTATCATATTTTTGTATATCTTCTTGTATAAATTGACGTATTGTTTTTTTAGTTTTTATATAATGTTTAACTTCATTATCGCTTTTAGTTTTATCATATTTAACTTCATTATCGCTCTTTGTTTTATCATATTTAACTTCATTATCGCTCTTTGTTTTATCCTTTTTGAGATTAGTAATGCAACGACCAGTTTTTGGATTACAATACTTTCTTATTTTATTTATTGCACACTCTTGTATCCTTTTACTTGTACATTTATTATCCATGTAATAATACTTATCCTATAATCTATTTAGAATTAAAAAAATATAGGCTAATAAATAGTTTATTTAAAATGTTAATATAATTAGATACATAATATATATGAACGTAAAAAAATAAAAGTGTATAATATATAAATTATAATTTTTCGTATAGATCAATATAATTATATTTACGACCTATTTTTACTGTTGTTGTTCCTACAACATATTTTTTAATATCGTCAGTTATACTTAAATTAATCCATAACTGTGAAGACATACTAAATGAAATAGACATACATGAACCATTTATAACATCTGTATTCCATCCAATAACTGATCCTTTTTTATTTCCTATTTTTGCTGTCCATTTATATGAAGAAGGATTTAAAGCTGGAAAATCGCTTGGTATAAGATACCAATCGTAAAGTATTTTATCACAAGTATTTTTTCTAACAATAATTGAATAGTAGTTAAAATTCTTTCGTAAATCTATCTCTTTTATAATATCATCAATATTACTTGGACTTTTATCTGAACATATTGATGTAAGTCTATAAGAACTTATTTTAAATGTTTTATTTCCCTTATCGTATTGAGATGACTTATTTGATAAATCACCTATAGAACAAGATAAATCTCCAGCAGATTTATGCGAACCATTGCTTTGATACTTTACAACAAATCCAGAAGCATTTAGAATAATAGCATTTATATCTTCCCAAGGAGTTTCTTTAATAGGATTGTTATTAACCATATGATATCCTTTAACGCATTTTTCAAAGTTTGATGAAAGTTTTTTATACAATTCGTCGTTAATAATAATATTTGAAGATTCTTGATTAGTGTTACTAATAAATTCAGTCATATAAGAAAAATAATATTTTTATATCTATTTTTATTCTACGTCGCTATAATCCAATCTTTCATTAATTAACTTTACATAATTTTCATTTAATTCAATTCCTATAAAAGGTAATCCTAATTTTTTTGCAGCTAAACATTCGCTACCAGAACCGGCAAATGGTACTAATACATATCCGTTATTTGGTGATTGCATACAAGACTTAATTAACTTTTCACATAATGCTAATGGTTTTTGTGTAGGATGATCCACACGTTCTTTCATTCCTGAACCACCTGATAAAGCAGGTATTTTTATAACATCTCGCGGTAATGCTCCGTTAGCATGTGCTACATACGTTGTTGTTTTATCACCTTTTGAAAAACGTCCTTTTGTTGCCTTGCGTTCTTTTCCTGCTGCACCATTTATAAATCCTTGTGTATATGGTTCTCTTATTTCATCACGATGAAATACCTTATCTTCCTTCCATAATACAATAATACTTTCATGCGAACGTTGCCAAAAGTTAAGAGACGGTACATTTTTATTTGTATAGTGCCATAAAATCCAACGACGATTTATATTATATGGTACTTTAGAAAGTATTAGTGCAAGCGTCTCGCTAAAACCATAAATAAACATTGTTCCATTTGGTTTTAAAATACGCAAACATTCTTTTATCCATACTTCACACCAAGAAAGATATTCGTCCATCGGTTGTTTATCACTATCATTACCAAAGTCTTTTCCTATATTGTAAGGTGGATCAGAAATAATAATTTGTGCTGAATCTGAATCTAATGTTGGTAATATATTTATAGTATCGCCAAGTATTACATCTTGTTTTAAGTCAATTGGTTCTTCGTTTATCTCTTCGTTTTCTACAATTAAAGGATTTGATTCTAATATAGAAATTATAGCATTTCTTGCCTTTGAACTAACACCTTTTATATTACGCTCTTTACATAACGATTTAAGTTCAGCAAGAGTTTTTTTGCTATAATCCATATCTATTCAATAATAAATAAAAAAATATATACATCAATATCAATTTTTTATTAATGGAATGTGTTAGTGTTTATTATACTTTAAATAAAATAACTTTTTACATTAAAAGTTTGAAAAAATAAATAATATAGTTAAAATACTTAATATATAGTTAAAAATAAATAATATAGTTTAGTTTAACGCATACGATCCCTAACAGCGACGAGGTCAAGACTTTTGATATTAAAATATTCTTTTTTATTATTAGGAAGTATTCTTTCAACGATGAAAGGAGATTTTCCTTCGCGAATTTCTTGTAATGCTATTTGTCGCAATTCCATATTACTTGATATTTTAAGGTTATCGTGTTTAACAAACATTGGTGCTCCCGATGCTAACATTTGTGTTCGCATACCAACAATTTTATCAAACTCATAAATAGTCATAATAGGTTTTGAAATTTTATCTTTATTTAAGTTATCTTGCATTTTTGATACATCTTCAATATTAGCGGATTTATACGACAATGTAGCCATTATAATATACTATATACTATTATAATAATATCAATTTTTATTTTTATATCTTAATACAAATATATAAATTATTTTATTTGCTTCCATGTTTCTCCGCAACTTTCACATACATATAGATATTTCATATTTTTAGAATCATATTTGATGTATATTAATTGTTTTTCTTCTTCTGGAACATTACATTTACTATTTGGACAATTGATAAGAGGGTCTTTAATTCTTCTTAAAGTGGGGTCAAATCGCAGATATTGATTTACGTGTTGATTATATAACAGATCGTCTTCGCTATAAATAGTCTGCGATATCCTAATAGCGGTATTAACAGTTTCTACTTTTTCAAAAAGACAATGTTTGCAATATTTTACTAGTTGTTTTTCTTGATTAGACTTGGCATAAATCATGTTTTGGCAGATTTCACAGAACTCCATTTTATATTATTAATAAGAAAATTATAAATCTTATATAATCATTTTTTATATATATAGTAAAAACATTATATTAGTATAATATTAAATGTATTATATTTATATTCTCCAATTACAAGAAAATAAATATTATATTGGTAAAACGACAAATCCATTTTTTCGCATAAATGAATGAATGAAAACTTTTCCGAATGGGTTGAAAAATATAAGCCATGCGCTATTGAATTGTTAATAGCAAATTGTAATGAATGTGACGAGGACGAATATACAGAAATATATATGGATAAATACGGTGTTGATAATGTTAGAGGAGGTTCTTATATTTCAATTGAACCATATTTAGAAATGGGTAAAAAGTATAATAATAAATGTTTGAAGTGTAGAAAAAAATGTCAATCGCCGAAAAAGTCTTGTTTTAAATGCAATGTAAGGTCTGGGAATTATTCAGTAAGTAACATATTTTTTTAAAGTATTATTTTCTAATTAAAAATTGATTAAATTATATACATTAAATTATATACATTAAATTATATACATTAAATTATATATAATGATTTACATTTATGTACTTGAATTGCAACAAAATAAATATTATGTTGGAAAAACATCAAATCCTTTATTTAGAATAGATAGTCATATCAACACTCAAAAGGTTCTATTTGGACTAAAAAATATAAACCCGTAAATCTTGAAATATTAATTGCTAACTGTGATGATTATGACGAAGATAAATACACAAAAATATATATGGATAAATATGGTATTGAAAATGTTAGAGGAGGTTCATATGTTTCTATTGAATTAGATAAAACAACAATTGATCATCTTAAGAAGATGAGTATTAATGCTAATAATCTATGTTTTAAATGTGGAAAGCCTGGGCATTTTGCTAATAAATGCTATGCTAATATTTCAAAGACTAATAAAAAATATGATGACGATAAAATATATTGTTATTATTGCGACATTGAATGTCATAGTGCTTCCGCGTTAATAAAGCACGAGAGTAAATGTAGTATGAAAAATGATTCTAAAAATATCTCTTGTTTTAAATGTGGAAAGATGGGACATTATTCAACATATTGCTATTCCAATAAAACTATTAAAAAAAAATGTGATATTTGTGGTGGGTCTCATAAAGAGGTCAATTGTATGTATTCTTAAGTATAATGCTTACATCAACACATTTTAATTATTTTATATTATTTATTTTTTTACATCGTATAATAAAATAAAAATTGATATGTGTATATGGAAATAAATATAACATACAAATGTCTCAAAAGTTAAGCAAAAGTTTAAGCGAATATTACAATGATGATAAATGTTTAAACGATGATAGTAAAAACTCTGAAAAAATATTAAGTTTGGCTATGGAAGAGGTTTTACTATACGCACGAGAATTATTTAAAAATATTTCTGGAAC
>Ga0209390_10001933_pt1 | contig 37981 bp, 32 predicted proteins | sample BON01_FD_187212 | JGI IMG/M metagenome (GOLD analysis project Ga0209390, IMG submission 187212) | Freshwater microbial communities from Lake Bonney liftoff mats and glacier meltwater in Antarctica - BON-01 (SPAdes) (version 2) | ecosystem: Environmental > Aquatic > Freshwater > Ice > Glacier...
CCCTCTGCCCTCTGCCCTCTGCCCCTTGCTCTATGCCCTCTGCCCTCTGCCCTCTGCCCCTTGCCTTGCCTTGCCTTGCCTTGCCTTGCCTGTCCGCCATAGCGCTAGCGAAGGCGGGTCAAAAAAGCATCAGTGATTGATTTATGTTAAAAAAATAAGTCCTAGTGGTACGAAAGCGGTGACTCATGCCGTTCAATTTCTTAAATGAGCATTTTGGTAACATCGCTGAGTATGATTTTGATTTGGAGTAGGTTTTTGATTTGCCGTAAGCGTTTGCTTTGGCCGGGTCTTTACTCAACTTTTTTAGTTTGATTGAGAAGTGAGTTTCAGTTCTAACCTTCCTTGTTCTTTTTTGCTTGTTCAAAAAAGGATACCACGAGGACCGAAATCGTAGATTCACGAGCGCCGCTTAAAAACAAATATTAGGAGTGAGTAATTTGACCTTTTGATCACGCAGGCCAGCCGCCGCTCGGGCCGAAAAGTCCAAATTCCGCTCTCCTCGTGGACCCCCTACCGCACTAGGCCTCGCGGAGAAGGTTTATCTTAGAATCGTAGTTCATGAAAGGATACCACGCTTTTAATCATTAAATTTATTGACAATAAAACTGAGATTCCTGTCATGCTTATTTGCGTCTCTATAAACTCGCGAAAGCAATGGCTGCGACCAGCGTTAATCATGGCTCTTCCCTCCGGTCCGCCTTGGCTGACCGCGTGCACCGTAGCCCTAGCGAAGGTGTATAAAGCTACGGCGGACAGGTCGGGTGACGCCGAGGATATTTTGCACCTCTACTCTCGCGCTAGTCCTACTATTGCGTCTCTGTCCGCCAACCACGTGCGCTAAAGCTTTAGCGGAGGCTCTAGCTATTTTCAAGCGAAGGCGGGGGTTCCGCGACAAATTATCCGTGACATAATAATCTGGCGAAAGCAATGCCTACCACGAGCGTAAAACCCCTTCGAACTCAGACTTGAATAGGTACCAAGAATTGGTATTCTATTATTCAGCAATAACTCGAACTGCCTCCAAGAATTGTTTTTCTTTTTCTGTTTGAAGACAGCGAATCGGAATGAAGAGTCCGTCTCTTTTGCTGGTAAAAATGATAATCCACTTTTTGGTTGTTTTGATTCGCAAGACCTTGCTCCAGTTGAACTCCTTGCTAAAACTCTTACCTGCTACCGTTATTTTCTCTTCATCGAAGGTATAGGTGACCAAATCATGAAGCTGCGAATTATTTCGGTATTGCTTGCCTGATTGATGGAACAAAGTCCATGGAAAAACCACTAGGGTTAATGAGCCGAAAATTAAAGTGAGCGGATTATTTGTTATAGAGACTAGCCCCTGACTGACCGCATGATATACACCTATGGCCGAAGCTACCGTTAACAGTAGAATGAAGGGATTGGAGTAAACCAATGAAAAATTGAAACGTATAAACTCCTTTTCGCCGATGTCTACTTTAATTTCTACACTCCCTTCAAGCTCCACATTTTCCGTTCCCTTGCTCCTTCTTCGTATCAGTTTACCTCGCTTGAATAAGACGACAGAAAAATAGAGAAAAGCACCAAAGGCCAAATAATCCATCATAGAGGGCTCTGGAATTTCATCCATAAAAAAACTCGCCCATAATACGGTCATGGGCATAATAAGCAGCAGGATAGCCGCTATCATTAGGAGTGTTCCTTTTCGTTTTTGTCGGTTTGTTTGTTCTGCCACAATGGTATTATCAATGCTGTTTTGCCTCTTCATGAAAGAGAACGGTATTCTTCAGCTTGCTAAGCTCTGCCTCCAAGGTATTCATTCGGTGCAATAGATGACTAATTGTTTCTATCCCTTCAAGGTTGATGCCGAGCGTATAATGGAAGTCGATATATTGCTCTAGCTGAGCGAGTTGATTGTCTATAATGAAAATATCATGCTCAATACTAATCAGTTCGATTAATCCTGATTCGTTGAGTGAATGGATAAAGGAAACCTCTATCTGGTGATGCGTGCATATCTCGGTTAATGCGATTAAGTTTTCTTGTTTCATAACTCGGATATTTCTTTAAATAATTCTTTCTGTTTGTCAGTAAGCCCAGTTGGGATCTTGATGAAATAGGTGATATACAAATCGCCAAATAGGCCATCCTTTTTATAGACTGGAAACCCTTTGCCTTTTAGTTTTACTTGTTCTCCGTTTTGTGTTTCTTGTTTCACTTTGAGCTTCACTTTACCGTCTAATGTATCAATAATGAGCTCTCCACCGAGAATAGCCGTATATAAATCCAGTTCTGCTGTAGCGTAGAGGTCATTTCTCAATCGCCTGAAATCAGGATGTGTGTCAATGGTGAAGTTGATGTATAGATCACCGTTTGGACCTCCATTTATACCTGGTCCACCATGCCCCGTGATTTTAATGGTTTGCCCATTTTCAATCCCTGCCGGAATGGTAATCCGAATGCCTTTACCATTGACATTCAGTGTTTGTTTATGTGTTTTATAGGCGTCCAAAAGGCTTAAATCCAAGGTTGTTTGAAAGTCCTCTCCCCTAAATTTAACTTGCCTTCCTCCGCCTGTTGCTCCACCAAACATGGAGTCAAAGAAATCTGAAAAATCACCCGAATTCTGAGACGTTCTTGTGCGTTGTTGATTCGATGACTGCTGACGTTTGGCCTTCTCAAATTCATCCGCATGTTCCCAGTCTTTGCCGTATTGATCATACTTCTTGCGTTTCTCCGGATCGCTCAATACGTTATTGGCCTCATTAATTCGCTGAAAAGTTACTTTTGCATTGGCATCATTTGGGTTTAAATCGGGATGGTGTTTTCTGGCTAATTTTCGATATGCCTTTTTTACCTCTTCGGTAGTAGCCTTCTTATCGATGCCTAATGTTTTATAATAATCAATGAAGTCCATTTAGTGTTTTATTTTAATGCTCTTTGGAAGCAAAATAAGATAGTCAATCAACAATACTAGCGCCTTTTCTTTAGCGCTTCAAAACCCGAAATAACATCAAATAGTTCCTCGTCAATTAAGCCTTGTCGCAATTGATGATACTGATGCTGCAATTCGTCCAAGAGTTCTTCAATGTTTTTCTCGGCACGTTGCATCGCCAGCAAGCGACTCGCATTTTCACTCGCCAGGGATTCTGCACATGCCTTAAACAGGGAAGCAAAGAGATATTCGTGAATAAGAGCTAATAGCGTGTCTTTACCGCTGCCAGCCACTTGTGGAATAAGCGTTGTTGGCCAAGTCATATCCAAGAACCCTTGTTTCCATTGTTCATCCAAAGGTAATAATTGCTGTAGAACAGCGGTATACCCAATACCTGTTTTTGGTTGATTATGAAAAATATAGACTTCATCAAAACGTCCATATTCCACTTGTTCTTCACTGCTTAGTAGGATTTCACTTACCAAAGGGGTAATTGCCTCCACTGAGGCTGGCAATGACAACTTTTTCGTAACAGGGAGTCCCAGGTCTGTTAGTTTCAAAGCTACCCGCTCGCCAATAGCCCATATTTCTTTTTTCCCTGACATTTTCGCTAGAGCGCTTACTACAAAATCAGCTAGGGTATCATTAAACTGTCCTACAAGTCCTTGATCCGATCCAAAAACCACGGCACAAATAACTGGTTCTTGCTTTTTTTGAGTTCTCTCTTTCGTATTTAAGGCATGAATTTGCTTTGTTCCGAAATACGCAAGAATGCCCAATCGAACAGTTCTATTATACTCCCCTAGAGAACGAACTGCCAACTCGTATTGTCCAATATTCGAAGCGGCCATGGCTTTCATCGTGGAAACCACAGATTTCAGGTCTTCCGCGCTGCTCAGTTTTTGTTGTAAATGGGCTAATGTTTCCATTGGCAATTAGTTCCTATCGTTACGTTTCTTCAAATTGTGGCACCGAATCCACCTGAAAGGAAGCCAGCGACTCTTTACCGATTTTCAATAGGACTTCCCTATCTGAATCAGCTAGTTTATCTTTTGAAAATAAGTGTTTGATTATTTCCGCATCTAGTGCTTCGGATGCCTTTTGCAATGCTGCTTCAGCATCCCGCGTCTTTTCAAGAGGAATGGTATCAAAATACCCTTCGGTTAATGCCAATAGCACCACTAATTGCGCTGCTACAGAGAGGGGTTTCAGTCTTTCTTGTACAAGCCAACTGCGGATTCTTTTTCCGTGTTCAATGGTTTTCCGCGTCTCTTCATCCAGACGTGTACCAAAGCGGGCATAATTTTCTAACTCCTCAAATTGGGAATAGGCGAGCTTTAGGTTTCCTGTTACGGATCGATAGCTTGGTAATTGCGCTTTCCCTCCTACACGAGAAACCGATTTACCCACATCCACTGCGGGCAGAATACCCAGTTCGAAAAGTTTCGGGGAAAGGTAGATTTGACCATCTGTAATGGAGATTAGGTTGGTAGGAATATAGGCGGAGATGTTTTGTGCTTCCGTTTCAATGATGGGCAAAGCCGTTAAGGATCCACCACCAAGTTTCTCGCTCAACTGTGTTGACCGTTCCAATAATCTTGAATGGATATAAAAAATATCTCCTGGAAAGGCTTCTCGTCCTGGGGGTCTTCTCAAGAGCAAGGACAATTCACGGTACGCTCTGGCGTGGTGAGTGAGGTCATCATACACAATAAGCACATCCCGTCCCTGCTCCATAAAATATTCAGCAATACTGGTCGCGGCATAGGGAGCAATGTATTTCAGTCCCGCTGGGTTATTTCCTTCCGTTACCACAACAACCGTATACTCCATGGCTCCCTTTTCTTCTAGGGTAGCAATGAGCTTGGCTAAAGTAGAAGCACGCTGCCCAATGGCGCAATACACACAGATAATATCCTTATCCGCTTGGTTGATGATGGTATCAATGGCAATAGCCGTTTTACCCGTTTGGCGATCTCCCAAGATCAATTCACGCTGTCCGCGACCAATAGGAATGAGGGCATCAATAACCTTCAATCCTGTTTGCAAGGGAGTAGAAACCGATGCACGGTCCATGATGGCTGTGGCGCTGCGTTCAATGGGTAATCGCTGCTCATATAGAATAGCCCCTTTCCCATCAACTGGCTCTCCAAGTGGATTGAGCATACGACCAATCAAGGCGTTTCCTACTGGAATATCCATTACCCGATGGGTTCGTTTTACTGCATCGCCCACATTCAAGAGGGAATCCTCTCCAAGTAGAATCACACCAATTTCATCTTCATCAAGATTATAAGCAATGCCAAATAGATGTTCCGAAAACTTGAGCAATTCTTCAAATCCTACTTCCGGCAAGCCAGAAACTGTGACAATTCCTACCGACACGCTCGTTACATAACCAATCTCGAGAGGTTTTAGCGCAAAAGCATACGTTTCCCTCGCCTCCTTTAATTGGGTGAAAATATCAGGTAGCTTCGTGTCTATTTTGTTTTTAGGCATGATGTTTTTCTAGTACAGGAGCCGTTTTTTTAGGCGTTGCTTTGGAAATGGACTCCTCAAATGCATGGAGGTATTCAGAAATGCTCCAGGCCAATTTGTATTCATGACCACTCAATTCAATGCCTCCAATCAAGGAAGGCGTTTCCTCAAATAGTAGTGAGCTATCCGAAGTCAGCACATCGTCGAGGGCCTGCTTTAGCCTATCCTTTTGTTCTTCTGGGAGTACAAAAGCACTTCGTATAATCAATGGATCAGTGGCTCCTTCGAAGGCTGCTTTCAACTGTTTCAGCTCTTCCTCTTGTAGTGCTTTTAATCGTTTAATAAAGACCCGTGTTACTTGTTCTTCCAAACCCACCGAAGCAAGATCTGCCAGGGTTTTTCGAGAAATAGCAACTACTTCTTCCTTGATTTTTCTATTGAGTTCAAGCAGCTGATTATGCTCTTGCTCCTTTCTGGCTATGGCCAATTGTTTCGTTAAAGCCTCTGCATCTGAGCGTGCATGATCTAGCAATTTTTGACGCTCCTCTTCCGTTTCGGAAGCCACCTTATCCATGCGTTCACTTTTATCTTGATCGAATAGGACATTCTTTTGCTGGAAGTCTTCTTGCTCTTTTTTCGCCTCCGCTTTTTTCGCTTCGGCATCCTTCAACTGGGCGGCTATTTTATTTTCTCTTTCGTCTATCGCCTTCAAAATGGGCTTATAGAGAAATCGTTTGAGTAGCCATACCAAAATGAAGAAATTAAGGACCTGAGCAATGACAGTAAACCAATTGATTTCCACGGATTTATTGTGCTATAATGTGATTCCAAAATGGATTGGCAAAAATGAGGATCATCGATACCACAAAACAATAGATAGCAGTAGACTCAATCATGGCTAAACCTACAAATAAGGTTCTGGTGATGGTTGGGGCTGCATCGGGTTGTTGGGCGATGGATTCTAATGCTGAAACGACAGACTTGCCTTCACTTAGGGCCGGAAACATACATCCAACTCCGGTAGTAAGTCCTGCTGTAATAATTGAAACGACGGCAATAATACTTGTGCTATCCATGGTGAATCTCTTTAAGTTTAAGTTGTGCTTTTTTACTCTTTTTCTTGCTCGATTGTATGGCCGCCGCAATATAGACGGTCGCTAAAATGCTGAAAATATAGGCTTGCACCATTCCTGTTAAAAGGCCAAGTGCTGTCATGATAATGGGAAATATAAAAGGGGCGATACTCAATAAAACCGCTACAATTAATCCGCCACTCATGATATTCCCAAAAAGGCGAATGGTTAAGGCAAGGGTGCGCGATATTTCACTAATGATATTGAAGGGCAGCATGATAAAGGTGGGTTCGATATAGGATTTTAAATACCCTTTGAAGCTGCTCTGCTGAATTCCAAAATAGGGAACAGCAAAGAGCACTGAAATGGCCAAAGCTGCCGTGGTAGAGAGTGATCCAGTTGGGGCTTCATACCAAGGCAAAACAATCAAGAGGTTAGCCGCGGCTATAAATAAAAATAAGGTACCTATGAAGCCTATGTATTTTTCAGGTTGCTTTAAGCCTACTTCTTTGATTTGTTGGTTCATGCCTGTGACTACCATTTCCAAAAAACATTGCCAGCGAGAAATGCGCATATCCGTTTTTAATCTTCGGGTGATAAGTAGTGCTGAAATTACCAATAAAAGCATGATACCCCAAGTGGTAACAATGGTAAGGTTGAGGGAAAAGAATCCATATTCCCAAAAAACAGTTTGATCAGGACTAAGCTTCATCCATCGCCTCCTTTCCCGCTAAACTGACATTTATAGTTCTTTCCTCGTATGGCTTCGTCAGGCGAATAACGATGAATTTGGCTCCAATAAATCCGACCAAACAAATGAGTCCATTTATCCAATTAGCGTCTTGCATGATGATATAAAAACCAGTCATGATAATCCCCACCCTTACAATGAAGCTTCCTAAAAACCACAAGGCGGGAATTTTTGAGGCCAATGCCTTTCTAATGGTCAACCAAAGTCCGCCAAAGAAAACAAAGCCCAAGGCTAGTCCTGTGAGCAGGGCTACACTTATCATAAATAGTTCATTCATCTTCTTCTTCGTTTATATCGTGATGTTCCTTATCCACCCATTGCCAAGCGATTAAGCAACCAGCAAGTAGTCCGAGAATCAATAAACTCAGGGTCCAAGAGAATGATTGAGGATAATGCCCATCTAACCAGACTCCCAATGCCGTGCCTACAAGAGTTGGGAACACTATTGACCAGCCGATTAAACCAAACATGCCCAAACCCGACCATACACTTTGATGTTCTCCATGGGCCTTGAGTTTTCTTCTGGCTTTCTTAGCAACTTGTCTACTTAGCTCCTCCTCATGCTTTTTCTCTTTATCCATCCTACTAGCTTTCTCTAAATTTATCCAGACTGATAATGAAGCCACTTTCCATTTTCGCCATGGATGAGCGCATTTCTTTTTCGCTTTCATTTAGGCGCATAAAGGAAGTTTCCACTGATTGATGCAATGCCTCGAGACTTGCTCCACGAATTGCATTGCGCACCGAAAGGGTGACCTCCTCTCCTGCTTTTATCAGCATGCCTTCATCAATGGCTATATAGTGTTCGCTGTCTGTTTCATAGGTAAATATTCCAGGGACCAAGGCTGCCACACAATCCAATCTTTGCGGTAAAAGGCCAAATGAGCCTTCGCTTGTTTCCATTACGATACGCTTGACGTTTTGAATGTCGTCAAACACACGAAAGGGCAATAATATTTTTAGGTGCATGCTCATGCGTGCTGCTTCCCTTCTTCTTTAATAGAGGCCTTTTTCAGCGCATCTTCGCTAGTGCCAATCATATAAAAAGCACTTTCAGGTATGTCTTTCAATTCATCAGAGAGTATACGTTCACAGCCATTCAGTGCATCCTCCAAGCTCACTTCTTTTCCTTCGATACCACTGAATTTTTCGGTAGCATAGAATGGTTGTGTAAGGAATCGTTCCAAACGTCGGGCGCGGTTAACAATAAGGTGATCATTCGGCGACAACTGCTCTAAGCCGAGCATGGCGATAATGTCTTTTAGCTCTTCATAATGGGCCAAGGTTTGTCGAATTTCCTGAGCCAATTCATAATGTCTTTTGCCAATAATACCTGGTGTGGCCATTTTTGAATTGGATTGCAATAGGTCAATAGCTGGATAGAGCCCTTCGCTGGCCTTTTTTCTAGAAAGTACTATAGATGCCGACAAGTGAGAAAAGGCATGAACGGCTGCCGGGTCTGTCAAATCATCGGCCGGCACGTATACTGCTTGAATGGAGGTGATGGCTCCCGCAACGGTATTGGCAATGCGTTCTTCCAGTTTAGACAAATCTGTTTCTAAGGTAGGTTGATAGCCTAAACGAGAAGGCATCTGTCCCATTAAGCCTGAAACTTCCATCCCTGCCTGAATAAAGCGGAAAATATTATCGATAAGTAAGAGAACATCCCGATGCTCTTCATCTCTGAAATACTCTGCCATGGTTAATGCGGCATGTCCTACCCGAAAGCGTGCACCCGGAGGTTCATTCATTTGTCCGAATAGCATGACCATATTGTCCAGGATCCCTGCATCTTTCATTTCATGATAGAGTTCATGGCCTTCACGGCAGCGTTCCCCGATTCCACAAAACATGCTTACCCCTTTGTCATGTCCCACCATATTATGGATCATTTCGGTGAGCAAAATTGTTTTCCCTACCCCAGCACCACCAAACAAGCCCGCTTTGCCGCCCCGTTCGAGTGGAATGAGGACGTCAATAGCTTTGATGCCCGTAAGAAAAACCTCAGATTTTGTAGCCCTTTTGGATAAGGGAGGAGGTGCTTGATGGATGGAATTCCAATTCATGTCTGTTAAAGGTTCCAGATGGTCGATGGTATTTCCGAAAACATCAAACATGCGGCCCATGATGTTTTTTCCAACTGGAACTGAAAGCTGTTTCCCTGTTGATTCTACCGCCATTCCACGTGCCAGACCCTGAGTTGGGGTTAAGGCAATGCCACGTACATGATGTGCGTCGAGCTGGGTAAAAACCTCCATTTTTATTTGCTTTTCCTTTCCGGTAAGCAATAAAGTATTGATTGCTGGTAAGTGAGACTCAAACCAGACATCCACTACGCTTCCTCGAATGCTTGTTACTTTCCCTGTATTTAATTCGCTCTTCAATGCATTCAAAAATGAGAAAGTAAAGTTAATCAATTTATCTGCTTGAAATGTACCATCGAATCAGCAAATCATTGCATAAATCACAGGGTTGCGCCCCATTTGCATTCGAGTAAACCACCCTCTTGTCTCCAAGGAGTGTATAGATGATGGCGTCCTATCGTTTCCCGTTGCTGTGGAGCTTTTTAAATGTTTTTAATAGTGGAAACCACAATATCATGTTCAGCACCATCATCCATAAGGGTAATCCTATTTCCCTCCTTTGCCACGCCATCAGCGGTCACCATCATTTTTTCACCAGCACGGATTTTCATCACTTCAATATGATAGACTGTGCTTTTATACCTGTAATGCGCCTTAAATGACTCCCATTCTTCCGGGACACAAGGAGTGAATGTCAATTCATTTCCCTCCTGCTGAAAACCAAGAAAAGATTCGGTGATTAAGCGAAATAGCCAGCCCGCAGAACCGGTGTACCAGGTCCATCCGCCTCGTCCCGCATGTGGTACAACGGAATATACATCAGCGGCCAATACATAAGGTTCAACTTTGTAAATGGCACTCTTTTCGGCTGTTTTACTATGGTTAATTGGATTAATCATGTTTAATAATTCCCATACCCGTTCATTTTTCGCCAACTTCGCAAAAGCCATAATCATCCAAACAGCACCATGGGTATATTGACCACCATTTTCTCTTACCCCAGGCACGTATCCTTTTATATAACCGGGATTAAGATCAGACTTATCGAACGCGGGCTCCAGCAACTGAATAATGTTCACGTCTTTTCGCACCAAATTCTTATAGGCTGATTCCATCGCTGTTTCAATGAGGTTTTCATCTCCTCCACCAGACAATACCGACCAACTTTGTGCAATAGAATCAATCTTACATTCATCATCCGATTTAGATCCCAAAGGAATTCCATTATCAAACCATGCACGTTTATACCATTCCCCATCCCACGCATGCTTATCAATGTTTACTTTTAACTTCTTCGCTGCTTCTTTGCAAGTATCTGCAAAGCTTGGGTCTTCATGTAAATTTGCCGTATCAGCAAAACGATTAAGTATGTCATAAATGAAAAATGCCAGCCAGACACTTTCTCCTTTACCATGCTGTCCTACTTTATCAAAGCCATCATTCCAGTCGCCAGTACCAATTAATGGCAATCCATGAACCCCAAACTTGAGCCCATGTTTAATTGCCCGAACACAATGCTCATACAATGGGGCAGGTTTGTGAGCCTTGGATGGAAGATCAAAATAGGAATCTTCTTTAGGATTTAACAGGCGCCCTTCGAGAAAGTCAATTGACTCATTCAGTATGGCAATATCACCTGTATGCTTAATATAATAGGCTGTTACAAAAGGCAACCAAAGATAATCGTCTGAAATACGGGTACGTACCCCGCGACCAATGGGTGGGTGCCACCAATGTTGTACATCTCCTTCTTTAAATTGCCGGGAAGCACAAAGTAAAATTTGTTCCCTCGCAAGTTCTGGCTTGGTATAAAGCAGCGACATAACATCCTGCAACTGGTCCCTAAAACCGAATGCTCCGCCTGACTGGTAAAATCCACTTCGCCCCCATAATCGTGATGAGAGGGTTTGGTATGTAAGCCAGCCGTTGGTAATAATATTGATTGCAGCATCCGGAGTTTCCACTTGCAATGCGCCAATGGTTTCTTGCCAATATGTCTTTACCTTTTCTAATGCATCTGCTGCCATTTGATTTCCCCTGAAATGTTTGGCTATGAAACGTGCTTCTTTCCAATCTTTGCCTGCTCCAAGCCTGAAAGTAATTTCCTGTTCTTCCCCGTCTCTTACAAAAAAAGGAACTTGGATTGCTGCACAGGGGTCTAGTGCGAGCCCTATTTTTCCAGAAAGTTTTAAACGGGACAAGGCCTCGGGATTCTGTAAATTGCCGTTACGGCCAATAAATTCTGTGCGATCGCAGGTGAAACTTTTATTCAGGTAATCAACATCAAAAAAGGCCACCCTGTCATTAAACTCCGTATTGTATTGATTTTTTGCAAACAACGCCCCGCTATCAGGATCAATTTCAGTATGGATATGCATGGCGGTTTTTGTTCTATTATCGCCCAATACCCACTCAATATAACCCGTAGCCGACAACTTACGTGGCCGTCCTGATTGGTTCCGTATTTTTAAAACAGTAAATTTAATTGCCGACACCCTATCAACATACACGGTCATTTCAGTATAAATTCCATCTTCACTATGTTCAAAAACACTATAGCCAAATCCGTGACGTGCACTATAGGCTGACTTTCCTCCTGCAGGCAGCAATGTTGTTGACCAAAAATGACCGCTCTCTTCATCTCTAATATAATAGGCCTCTCCGCTGCTATCCGATACTGGATCATTGCTCCATGATGTCAGTCTTAATTCGTGTGCATTTTCAGTCCATGAATAAGCCGATCCACATTCTGAAATAACGGTTCCGAAATTTGGATTCGCTATTACATTTACCCATGGCGCAGGGGTTTTATTGTCTTTATCTATTCTAATAACATATTCTTTTCCATCTGGAGAAAACCCACCCAAGCCATTAAAAAAGACAAGATCTTTTGGCTGAGGAATGCTTGTTAAAGAAAGTGAATGCGTTCGACTTTTCTCAATAAATGGAATGGCCGTCCTTGCAGGCTCTTTTCTATTTACATGATCCGCCAATGTTCCGCCACTATCGGAAATGATGATGCGGGCCACAGATTGAAATAAAATGCGGTCTTCATTTGAAATCTGGTCAGTGGCCCTTAAGAAAACACCTCCCTTTTTGCCATTTAATTCTGCTGGAATAAGTGCATGGATATCGTTTTGAAAATCCTGCCTATAGCCGTCATGCGTTTCGTTCCAAATCACCAAGTCCACAACGAGCCCTTTTAAACGCCAGTAAGCATGCGCCTGTATCATTTGCCTTACCAGTTGTTCATTTTGTTGGCTTTCAATTTTCAAAAGTACGATGGGTAAATCACCAGAAATAGCATATCCCCATAAACCAGATTGTTGCCGGTGGTTATTGATGAGAATGGCAGGATTGGCGCGAAACGAGGCATTCGCAAACAGAATAGAACTTGCCAAACGTCCATATAAATGTGCATCCGCTTCGGAGGCATTTATTTGGCGAAGCATTACCTGGCTATGCGACCAGGCCATTTCAAATACCCGATCTTTGTGGGATTTATTATCTTGGTATTTATTTAATAAACTCTGGCAAATTTCCTTTGTTTCAGCAACGCCTGTAACCATATTAATAAGTATGGTTTCTTCCGGCTCAAGGGTTATTCTGAAACGAATGGCAACAATAGGATCTAAAACGGACCCTTGGCTACCGCTAAGTTTACCAGGAGTGTTCATGGCTTTCGGGTTGACAATCGAATTGCCATGACCAATAAATGCCATCCTGTCTGTTTCAAAAGATATTTCTTCCGCAGCTTTCCCTTCTGTTTCCATTATATGAAACATCCATGGGGCTTGTTCTTCCTCAGATCTCGGCCTACGGGTACAAAGGATTGCATTTTTAGTAGTATTAATTTCTGTTTGAACAAAAAGATTGCTAAACGCCGGTGCCATTAAATCGGATGCAGCAGGAGCCAGTACTACTTCTGCATAACTGGTAAACTCAAGTGTTTTGCGAATCTTAGAGCAATTCGTCGCGTGTAATCTGCGCATCTCTATATCGTCTTCAGGCGAAACAACCATTTCTGTGTGAACATCTATTTCATTGTGAGAGACATGAAAATCCACACGGCCCTGCGAATAGGCTACTTCATATTTATCTGCTTTTTTTAGTGTAGGCTGATGGGTATTGGACCAAAAGGTTTCAGTTTCCAAATCACGGATATAACAAAAAGTACCCCAGTTGTCACAGGTAATATCCTCGTGCCAGCGGGTAATAGCAGTATCTTTCCAGCGGCTGTATCCACCGCCTGCATTGCTAATCATCAAATGATACTTTCCATTGGATAATAATTGTACTTCAGGAATTAATGTGTCTGGGGTATTATGTATCCTTGTTTCTAGGCCACTTGCGGTATAATTAATGTCCGCTACATCGGTAGTATGTGCGAAAAAGGAGGTTGCTTTTGGAATCCTTTCCTGCAATAATAAAAGCGCTGCCTTAAACTGTGGTTCCGATTCAAAGCGTTTTTGCATCGGCTTATCCTGAAGAAGGTAAGCTAATGATAATAAGCTCATTCCATGGTGATGCGCCATATAAGAATAAACAATAGCGCCTGATTGTCCTCGTTGCAAACGTGATGGAGTATAATCTATCGCTTCATAAAACCCATATGTTCCCTGCAGTCCTTTTTTGTTAAGCAACTCCAGGTTTTCATAGGCTTTTTCAGGTGCTACCATCAGAGCCATCATCGTTGCATAAGGAGCAATTACGGTGTCTTCATCAAGTCCCCGTTTCAAGCCAAGTCTGGGAACGCCAAATGCACGGTATTGATAGTGGTTACCGGCATTGATCATATTGTAACCTGATTCAGAAATCCCCCAGGGCAAACCTATCCTTTTTCCATAGGTAATCTGGCAATGTACGGCTGCTTTATAAGATTGATCAATAAGTGTGTTTTCATATGTGGGCATTACCAGCAGCGGCATAAGATATTCGAACATGGAACCACTCCACGAAAGAAGAATTGGATTTCCATCCATACTAGTTAGCAATCGTCCTAATGCAAACCAACTGTCTTCCGCAAGCTTACCTTGCGCAATGCAAACAAAGATGCATAGCCTTACTTCGGAAGCGAGCAAATCATAATAACTGGCATCTATATGGTGTTCTTGCACATTGTAGCCAATGGAAAAAAGGTGGCTTGATTTATCATACAAAAAATTCCATTCCATGTCCGCTAACACATTGCATTGCTGAGCAAGTTTCTCAGATGCTGTAATTAATTCGCCTAACTGGCGAATAGATTTTGTTAATGCCGATTGCATTATTTCAAGCCAATCATTTTCATCTGATGCATTATTCTCTTTTTGCTTGGCATTCACCTCCGCTTGCAATTCTTTGGCCTTATTAAATAATTCATTCCACGTCGTATTTGCATCAGGGGAAACGCCAATAAAATTGAATGCAGAAGGGGCAGACGGCACTAAAAACCAGGGTGAAAAAATTAGAAAATGTTGATTTATCTGCTCAGATTGTGCAATAAGCAACTGCTTCCATCTGTTTGTTTCACTATTCGTGTCACCATTTAGTTCTTCAACTATGCTATTAAGTGTTTTTAATAGTTCTTCGTGAAGATTTGGCATTTCATATAAAGTCGCAACATCAGCATTACAGAGTGAGTCTAGTTCAATGGCAAGTTGTTCTATCAACTTAATATCCGTTACAGACATCGTGTCTAATAATACACGAAAAGTATCACGAAGGCCTTCAAATAACTTTGTACTTAGAATTTTTTGACGGGGCAATGTCAATAATCCTTGTTTTAGTACCAGCAAATGACCCGCGAGGTTTCCACTGTCAACAGTAGAAATATATTTTGGATGAAGTGGAAGCAGTGTTTCCGTATCATACCAATTATAAAAATGGCCTTTGAAGCGTTCCATTTTCTCCATCGAATTGAGTGTATTCCTTGTTCGCTCAATAAACTGGCTGGTAGTTATGTAACCAAAATCACAGGCGCTTAAGTTAGCAAGCAATGACAAGCCAATATTGGTAGGAGAAGTACGATGTGCTATTTGTTCTGCAGGTTGTTCTTGGTAATTATCAGGCGGCAACCAATTATCTTCAACAACGACGAAGGTTTCGAAGAAGTTCCAGGTTTTCCTGGCAAGCTTTTGAAGAACAATATTTTGATGGCTCGTAAGTATGGCGACCTGTTTCTCTAAAGGTTTACCAGCAAACCAAGTAATAAACGGTGCAATGGACCACAGCACTAATACAGGCCCAGCTACCCATAACTTTTGAGGCGAGTAAATAGCGAGAAAGGCAAAGATAACAAGCGTAAGTGCAGGTTCAATCCACATCGACATATAGGACATGCGCAAACTGGATTGATCTGTTTGTGCCACATGGGAGCTCGGATTCCATTCCAATAGATTTTTTCCTGTGACACTCATTCTCCATATAGTCCGTATGATGGTAGTCAGATTTGCAAATGCTTCATAGGGAAGGCAAATGAGTGTGAACACTGTTTTAACAGTAATGTCACTGAGATTCTTTACCGTATTTTTAATGTGGAATTTTAAAACAACATCTTTTGGCTTTCTGATGGTATCCCAAAGTGAGGCAACAAAAATGGGGAAAACAATAATTCCAGAAACTGCAATCGTCCAAAACAATGAAGAGGGAAGAACAAGCCATGCAAATAACAATAGCACTGTTAGGGCTATAGGCACAAGACTTCGTCGAATATTGTCAACTATTTTCCAGCGGGATAATGCAGAAATAGGATTATTATACAAATCATTTTTCGGGCCTTTAACCCATGGTAAAATCCAAGAAAAAATCTGCCAGTCGCCACGTATCCAGCGCAACCGCATTTTCATATCTGCGCTATAGGTTGTTGGATATTTTTCAAACAGTTGTACATCGCTTAATAATCCTGAGCGGATATAACAGCCTTCTAAAAGATCATGACTAAGAATTCGGTTTTCTAAAAACGTATCATTTAGCACTTGCTGAAATATTTCAACATCATAAATTCCCTTCCCGATAAAAGAACCCTCTCCGAACAAGTCCTGGTAAACGTCGGAAGATGCGCGTGTATAAGGGTCAATGCCTGGTTCATTTCCATGCATTCTAGTATACCTAGAACTGGTTATATCTGGCAAGCTAACGGTTACCCTTGGCTGCAATATTCCGTAGCCTTTTGTTACCCGCTTCTTCTTTTCGTCGTACCAGGCACGGTTCAAAGGATGCGCCATGGTTCCGATTAATTTCCAGGCGGAACTGAGCGGCAGCTGTGTGTCCGTATCTAAAGTAATTACATATTTTATATTTGGGAAAATAGATTGATTTCCTATTATCAGTGAAAACGGTTCTGTTGATATTCCCCTCAATAGTGCATTCAAATCAGAAATTTTCCCTCGTTTTCTTTCATGTCCCATCCAGACATTTTCCATAGGATTCCATTTCCTTGGGCGATGAAAAAGAAAGAATAATTCATCCTTTTCTCTACTATATTTTTTATTTAGCGCCTCAATGCCATTCATTACCGTATCCAAAAGCAGTTGGTCTTCAGGAAGTATTTCAAGCGAAGCATCCCTGAAATCGGTTAATAAACCAAAATATAAATGCTCTTTCCGGTTTGCCAAAAACCTCACTTCCAGCGATTCTACTAAATCTTCTATTTCAGTAACAGTCGTGAGCATCGCCGGAATTATAACCATCGTACTCGAGGATTGAGGTATTCCCTCCGAGTAATCCATTCTCGGCAAGAGATTTGGCTTAAAAAGTAAGGTAGCAAAAAAATTAACCACCGAAATCGCGAGCTGGCTTGCTCCTAATAAAGCAAGAATACTAACTAATAGTAGCAGGTATATATTATTTGTTTCTGTATGAACTTTAAAAAAAATAGCAGCCCCTATGCCCGTAGTAATTAATAGAATTAATACTAAGTAAACCGGGAAACCATGCTTTTTTATACTCTTTAACAGCTTATGTATACCAGTTGATCGCATGTTAGCCAACTTCTTTGTTTGTGCGGTACCCGGTCCTACCAGGTAATATCCTACATGCGCAGAACGTTGATCAAAGTCTGGTGGCGGTGCATGCTTTTGCACTAATTGGATAGCAACGCGGGCAACTTCCTCCTCACTAAAAGCACTATTCTTTGAAATGCCTTCCACAACATGCCGATAGCGGTCACGGGTAGCAAAATCCATACGTCCATAAATACCAGCTTGATCCTTTAGCAGTATTTTTTCAACAATGCTATGTGATTCAACAAAGGCCCTCCAATCCATTGCTCCCAATAAGCGAAGACTTCCAATGCTGTTGCTTATAGAAACCTGATCTGCCGCCTGTTTTTGATTTTCAGCATTTACCAATATGGTTCCCGTTAACCCGCTTCCTATTAATTGCTGTTCTATCCAGTTAAGGACCAATGCCAAGTCAGTACCTTTTCCGTTTAACTGGCGAATTAATTCAGACACAAATGCCCCTTTAATAGGTGGGTTCGATCTGGCCATATCGGCAAGCACCAATATTAATTCTTTAGGCGCTTTTTCTAAAGTATCAATCATTTTTTCTGCCCAGTAGTCCGCAAGGTTCCTGTCAACTTTGTCAATAGCAATGCGGGCAGACACACGCCTGATATTTTCAATTAATGCTAGGCGAAGCATAATGGGGATAGACCACAATTCACCCAATTTTAAATTGGTAATTGTTTGATAGGCCTTCACAAAACGATCAAGAATTTCAATATCTATTCTTCCATCACTATGAGAAATCACCTGAAGAGCAATATCATAACTACGTGTAAAACCTATGGTCGATGTCCCATGTAGAAGCTGGGGCAACTCTTCACTGTAATTTTTTGGAAAATGTTTTTTAGCGATTAAGATATGTTCTTCTACGAGATAGAAATTGTCTATCAACCATTCGCCAGCCGGTGTTACCTGGTGGTTTTTTTTAATTGAATCTGTCAGCAGCTTTCGTACTTCCTGTAAAGTGAATTCATTATCGGCAAGGCGTGTCAGCAAATGATCTTTTGCAGGGTTCTCACTTAATTTATGCCGGGAAGCAAGTATTTTACCGAAACGCTCCATTTGCTCAGAACTGAATAATTCTTCTCTAAGCGGCTCTTCATTTAAATAGTTAAGATTCGTATCACTTACCTGGAAAAAAGCTCTCATATTGGATATGAGCTCATGTGCTGCGGGAGTCAATTTTAATTTCATACGTCTGTTTAATTTATCGGTATAGCAGCACTGACACTGGTTTGTGTCTTGCTAAAGGAGATCTTTTCATTGCCTAATTTTCTTTCATTCGTATTAAGTCGAGCCAGCCACCATTAAAACCCGCCCTGTGCATCCCATTGATAATAGGAGGGCACCTTTTCATTATCTCCCATATTAGGCCTGATTTATAATTTTCAATCATTAAAACAATTGGCCCCTGGTTTAACCCAAATCGCCAGTCAGACACCCAGCTTTTGGACATCTTATTCTTCTCCAAAAAGGTGGGATTATAGCTGGCATCAAAACCATAGGCATGTTCTTTTTCAAAATTTAGTCTTTCAATCGCGTGACGCATCGTGCTTAGTACAACTTTTGGAAGAAACGGCAGAGAAGAAACAACAGCCCACGGTGATATGGTTCCGTCATCAGGACCAAATGGAACACCTCTCGCTTTATAGTTATAAAATTTTCTTTTAATACCATCAATGGTGCGGGTAGCGGGGCCAGGTCCATCGCTGGCAGTAAATCCCCATCCATATTCCCCATAATGGGCAAAACCTAATTGATTTTCTATGGCATAGTGTTGCTGGATTTGAGTGGCACGCCGACTGTTTTCGAAATAATCAATTCCAATCTTTCTATTCAAATCATCGTAGACGTCCTTGCAATCCAACCATATTTGCGACATCTGGTGAATAAAAAGCGGCCCCGCATAAACACATTGTATACCGTATAGTTTTTGCCATTCAAAAGTCGCGATCCATTTCATATATCCAGAAGGACCAATTGGAAAGGTAGGTGAGCCAAGTGCTAGTATATAGATAATATGTGCCTCATTATATTTCTTATTCCAACGAGAACGAAGAAACCCTACTCCTGGTTTCCAGCCATGCGAAATAGTGTCTTTGCCGTTTAATGCCCATTGCCAATCTACCCGAGCATAAAGTTCATCGGCATACTTTCTTATTGTGTTTTCAGATTCATTTTCACCGGTGAAATAATATCTTGCCGTCAATATCCCAGCTAATAAAATAGCCGTATCCACCGTTGATAGTTCACTTTTCCATGCTCGCTTCCCTGTTTGCATATCAAGAAAGTGATAATAAAATCCTTTATACCCTGTTGCATCCTCTTCGGTGCCTTGGTGGCTGGAATAGAAGAATTTTAAAACAGTAAGCGTTCTTTTTATGGCTTCAGCTCGTGTTATAAATCCGCGTTCAATCCCTACTATGTAACAGCTAAGCCCCATGCCTGTTGCGGCAATACTTGCCGGCGACCCTGGCTGGGTTTTATCGGCTATCAACCCGGTCTGCTCATTTACCTCTTTTAGAAAATAGGCAAAAGTTTTCCGTTGCAGAACACCGAGCATTTCGTCATCCGGACCTTGTGAATTTGTATAATGCAACTCCTTAGATTTCACTATCAATGTCCTTACCCAAACAGATGCGTACAACCCTTCGCCCCTTATTATCCAGTGAATGGAAAGCGCCAAGCGTCTGAGCTTCGTGCAGGATTGATATTTGCCAAAACCCGCATAGGGATACTCGGCACGAAGGTGAGTAAGGATTTGCGGTCAATGATGGTAATATCCGCATTGCCTTTCACCACAGCATAGATATATCTGGCTGTTGTTAGTCCGCTAAAATTACAACCCTGTATAATTATGTGTGGCTTTTTCATGGTCTTCGTTTTTTAACTATCCTTTATCCTCTTCTAGATCGTTATGGTTATCTCCGCCAATACTGTAGTAATTATTTTCTTCATCCTCGCTGCCCACATTTTCCTGTTGGTCATCCAATTCTGATCCGGGAACATCCAAATCATCACCAGACATATCTTCATTAAAATCCTTTTCGTTCATGGAGCCTGCTTTTTCATTAGGAGCCTTTTTTTTAGAAATATTCTCCGGGTTTATAGAGGCTTCCTCTTTGCTTTTTATGAAGATATCATCTGAGGCTGGGTAGGGTTCATATCCAGGGAATTTAGCTGACTCTCCGTCTACCGGAGCATTTTTATCATCATGTCTTTTGGCATATTCATCCAAAACATCTTGTAAAGAATGATAGTACTTTTCAAGGCTCCTACGCATTACCTCCTCATTATCAGTAACTTCAACAGGAATTTCGGTGATGAATTTAGCCAGCTCCGGGAATTTCTCATGAATGGTGGTGGTGATATCAATAATAGCCTGATCTAATTCTGCTTTCGTTTTCATCGTGTTTTATTTTAAGATGGGTGATGATGATTTAATCAATATAAAGGGTTTAAGAAGCAATCCATACTCCTGATTAGCGACTACTGATTTTCTATGTTTTCAAATGACACTTCGCTATTCAATAGAAGCATCAACTACTTGAAATACTAAAAATTCCAGTAATTTTACAAGTCATGCTATACTCCCGCTCTTTGTTACTTCTTAAGCAGTAGCCTTTTTTAAAGGACCAGTGTCAATGAGACAAAGATGCCAATATCCTATAGAGGAGCTTTGCACTATTCCGAAAATGAGTTGTAAGATTCACAGATAATACGTGATTAAAGAGGAATCGCGATTGAGAGTTGTAGACAGTTAGACTAAAAGACTGCCAGACTACAAGACTACAAGACTGCCAGACTACCAGACAATTCTAAGTCGGTCTGTGTCCTACGGACCGAGCGACAAAACGCGTTAGGAGAAATCGAGTTTGAGAGGTTTCCGCCGTCGCTAAAAAAACGCTTTGGCAGACGAGATTGAGGTTGAGTCTATTTAATTTCAAAGTTAACTTTTCTGGTTTCCTTTTTTACATACTTCTCACCTAAGGCTTGTTCTCCATAGGCTATGAGAAATTTTCCATACAAATGGTAGAGATAATCCACCGGCGTATTGATTGCAAATGCCCTTTTATAATAATCAAGCGATTGATCCATATCTCCGAGTAACTGGTAGTAATGGGCTTTATTTCTACAGGAATAAGCAGGATCGTTCCCATTCAAACTCATGGCTGTTTCAAGAAAGGAGTTCGCTTTTTCCAATTCCCCTTTTAATAGATAAGCAAAGCCCAAATTATCGTGAGCAAAAGGAAAGGTCGAATCATGGGAAATGGCTTCATGAAAATCAAGAATACTCCCTTCGATATCGCCATCAGCCAAGCGGAAATAGCCCAAATTATTTAACACTCTGGCCAAGCAAATCGGATCTTTAATCTGAGGAACTTGAGCACTTTGAAGTTCGATTGCTTGCGAATACTTCTCTTCAGTGTATAAGTCCCAAGCCTTGTCAAGTTCAAAATAAAGTATGTTTTTTTGATTTGATTTATTCAAAGAAAGTTCTTCTGGCCAAAACTTGGAGAGATACACCATTACCTTTTCGAATTCCAATTGAATCTCCGTTTTGAACATTTTAATCCAATTCGCTTCCTTATCATTTGCCAAATAGGCGAATAAGCCCAAAGCATAGGCAAAAACCTCTTTGGGTAAAAGCGGCCCATACGTTCTTCTGGATTGAATACCAGCTTGATACTCTAATGATACAAGATTCTGTGCATCATTGATAAAACAACCAAGTCCCAGATAAATCATATAGATACGCGCAGCAAAAGCGTTGACTTCCTCTGCTGACTGGGAATCCCCCCTCTCAAATATTCCAAATTGTATTCGAACGATTTCTTCGCAAATAACTGCTCTGAGCCTAAACTCGTTAGTGGTGACCCTTTTTGAAATATAAATGCGGTAACTCCTTCCCTCCTCTAATTCTTCCACATATGCCTCTACATACTCAGAAAGCTGGGCGTAGGGAATAATATTCATGCCCGAGTAATCTTCATACACTACCTGTTCAATATGCAAATGTGAAGCCCCGAGAAGATTAAGAAGTTCTTCAATAAAAAAGGAAGCCGTAAAGGACTTTTGGTAAACGCTTTTCGGAAAGAGTCTGGAGGTATATGCCAGTTGATCGGGGGATGGATAACCTATTGCTTTAAGAAGTATGGCCATGTCTTCCTCTACCCAAGACGCATCATCAGGAGTGATTCCAATTTTTTCTTGAGCCGACTTCTTCCCTATTTTAATCCCAAATATTTCCATGCAATCGCTTAGGCGTTTACTTATTCTTCACATAAATATGCTTGATATTGTTTTCGCCGGTTTCTTTCTCGCTGATTTCAAACTCGCCGATGCTCTTGATGAGTGGATATAGTTTTTGGAATCCATAATTCCGTGGGTCAAAATCGGTTCTTTTCTTGAGAATAAAATTCCCCAAGCTGCCTAGGAAAGCCCAGCCGCTATCGTCTGATATTTCATCAATACTAGCCTTGATAAGTTCTGTTAAATCCTTGTCGGCCTTGCTTACGGAGGTATTCTCCGGTTTAGACTTGCTCTGTTTTTGTGGTTTGGATGCGGCCTCCGATTTTTGTTCCTTTTTCAGAATCTCTATATAGATGAATTTATCGCAAGCAGTGATAAAGGGCTTGGGCGTCTTCTTCTCCCCGATGCCAATCACAAACATGGCGGCTTCTCTGAGTCGGGTAGCAAGACGGGTGAAATCACTGTCGCTCGACACAATGCAGAATCCATTCACTTTTTCTGAATAGAGCAAATCCATTGCATCAATAATAAGTGCACTGTCGCTGGAGTTCTTGCCTGAAGTATAGCTGTATTGCTGAATGGGCGTTATGGCATTTTCGAGCAGCACATTTTTCCACCCTGCCGCGTTTGGCTTCGTCCAGTCGGCATAGATGCGTTTGATTGTTGGGTTCCCGTATTTGGCAATTTCATCCAACATTTCTTTGATATATGCATGCGAAACATTGTCTGCATCAATCAATACTGCTAGCCTATCGTCTTTCATACTCTATTCTTCTTGGTTCCAATAAGTTGGAAAATTATCAATGCGAGCAAGTTAAGCAAACTCCGCCGCTCTAACCCGAAACCAAAAACCCAATACTCCTTTACTCCTCCTCAAACTGCTTCTCCAATCCCAGCGACCATTCATCCTTAAAGGAACCGTCTTCTCCCGAATAGATGAAATAGTACTCGACATTCTGAAGTTGAGATAGATATTGTTTGGCACCTGCTCGGCCCAAAACCATGCAGGTGGTGGCCAATGCATCAGCGGTACTGGCATCAGGGGCCAATATGGTTGCGCTCAATAGATCATGTTGAACTGGAAAACCAGAGCGTGGATCAATAGTATGAGAATAGCGTTTTCCATCCATCTCATAAAACTTGCGGTAATTGCCAGAAGTAGCCAAACCTTGATTAATCACACGGATATACCGCATGGCTTCATTTTGTCCACCCGGATTATCAATTGGCTTTTCAATGCCAATCAACCAAAAGGCAGAGTCTTGGTTCACACCCGAGCACTTAATCTCTCCTCCTACATTGATATAATAGTTTAGATATCCTTTATTCGTTAGCAGCTCCCCAATCAAGTCGGCGGCAAAACCTGGTGCGATGGCATTATAATCGAGACGAACCCCTGAATCCTTTTTGAGGAGATGAAAATTAAAGATCTTAATGACATCATAGCCCACCAATGTAAGCATCGAATCCACTTGTGCTGAATCAACATGCAGTGGTTTATTTTTTCCAAAGCCCCATAAATCTACTAAAGGGCCTACGGTTAAATCAAAACCTCCACCGCTAAATTTCGTCCACCACATGCCTTGTTGGAGAAGCTTGAAGTTCAAAGAATCCAGCTTACTTTCTTCATTTGCATTGATTTTACTAATGAGCGAATTCGGATCGTAGGTAGATAGTGAAGCGTTAAAATCTTTCACGAAATTCTGCATCACCGTATCAAAGCCACCGAATTCATCCCCTGTATAAGTAATGTCTAAATTTGAACCAAAAGCCCCCATACTCAGCTTATGTACTTCTGTATTTGTTGCATTATTGTTACAAGCTGATAGGCCGAAAGCCAAGGCACAGAGGATGACAAATTGCTTCATGGTTCAAAAATAGAAAAAGGAGATTAATGCTTCCTTTTAAATTTTCAGTTTATCGACTCATAGCCTTATCGAAGACGATGAGACAAATACCAAAAATCACAAATCATAAATCCAGAACCTTGCTTAGCGCTAAGGCGTACAATGAAAAAGCCCCGCAATTGCGGGGCTCTTAAGTTTAATTCGTTTATCCTCCGAAATCGTCGAAGGCCACATTTTCTGGTGGAACTCCCCAGTCGTCGCACATTTTCAGTACGGCTTGGTTCATCATTGGAGGTCCGCAGAAGTAGAATTCAATATCTTCTGGAGCAGAATGTTTGCTCAGGTAATTATCGATCAAGGCTTGGTGTACAAAGCCAGTGAATCCGTCGCCTTCGTCTTCAAGAGACGATTTTGCTTTCCAATTATCTTCTGGCAATGGCTCAGACAGAACAATATGGAAGGTAAAATTCGGGAATTCCTTTTCTATTTCACGGAAATCATCCGTATAGAATAACTCACGTTTCGAACGACCTCCATACCAGAAGCTTACCTTACGGTTTCTTTCTTTCTCTGTATGGAATAGGTGGAACAAATGCGAGCGTAATGGAGCCATACCAGCACCACCCCCTACATAGATCATTTCTGAGCCTGTTTCTTTGATAAAGAACTCTCCGTAAGGACCTGAGATGGTAACCTTATCGCCTGGTTTTTGATCAAAAACATACGAAGAACAGATACCTGGATTTACATCCATCCATCCGTTTTTAGCACGGTCGAATGGAGGAGTGGCAATACGGATATTCAACATCACGATATTTCCTTCTGCTGGGTGGTTGGCCATGGAGTATGCGCGGAAGATAGGTTCTGGGTTTACCATTTTAAGGTCCCATAGTTTGAACTTATCCCACTCTGCTTGGAACTCGTCAGGAGCTTTTCCCATGCGTGGATGAGAGGTAATATCGATATTACTGAAATTAACAGTCGTTTGAGGAACGTCTACCTGAATATAACCACCGGCTTCAAAGTCTAGGTTTTCTCCCTCTGGAAGGCGTACTACGTATTCTTTGATGAAAGAGGCTACGTTATAGTTGGAAACTACTTCGCATTCCCATTTCTTGATTCCGAATACTTCTTCAGGAATCTCCACCTTCATATCGTTTTTCACCTTCACTTGGCAGGCCAAACGTACATGTTCTTTTTGCTGGCGACGGTTAATATGTCCGGTTTCTGTTGGAAGAATCTCTCCCCCACCTTCTGTGATTTGGCATTTGCACATCGCGCAAGTACCTCCACCGCCACAGGCAGATGGCAAGAATAATTTCTCATTAGAAAGCGCTGTAAGCAAAGTACCTCCCGCAGGAACGGTGATGGTTCTTTCTCCGTTGATTTCAATGGTAACGTCTCCTTGTTGCACCAATGATTTGGCGGCAATTTGGAGCATGATTACCAATAAGAGGATTACCAAGGTAAATACCGCGGCACTCGCAATGATGATGGCAAAATTTATTTCAAGTACTAACATCTTTACTCTTTCTTAAATGCTGAATCCCATGAAACTTAAAAAACCGAACGACATAAGTCCCACGATGATAAAGGTGATGCCCAACCCTCTCAAAGGAGCAGGAACATCTGAATATTTCAATTTCTCACGAATAGCTGCCAAGGCAACTACCGCCAAGAACCAACCGATACCAGAACCGATACCAAAAGTGGTGGCTTCAGCTAGGTTATACGGACGACCAATCATAAACAATGAACCTCCCAAAATGGAGCAGTTTACCGCAATCAATGGCAAGAAGATCCCCAAGGCTGAATACAGCGCTGGAGAGAACTTCTCAACGACCATTTCCGTTAATTGAACGAAGGCAGCAATCACCGAGATATAAATAATCAATCCGATAAAGCTCAAGTCAACTGAGGCTAAGGCTTCAACACCTGTCCACGACATTGCTCCAGCCTTTAGAAAGTAGTTATAAACCAACCAGTTCAAAGGAATAGTGATACCTAATACAAAGATTACGGCAGCACCTAGACCAATAGCGGTCGATACCTTCTTAGATACGGCTAAATAAGAGCACATACCTAGGAAGTAGGCAAAAATCATGTTGTCGATAAAGATCGAACGAACACCTATGCTGATAAGATTTTCCATTTCTTTTCTTCCTTATGTTTTAGTCTGACTCTACCATTCCGTTCCGCGCGCGCTGGGCCCAAATAACAAGTCCGATAGCAATAGCTGCTCCTGCAGGAATTACCATCACACCGTTTCCGATATAATTGATTCCAAGGGCATCAAAAACTTTAAATCCAAATACAGAACCCGAACCTAGAAGCTCTCTCATAAAGGCTACAACCATCAAGATGGCGCCATATCCAATACCATTACCAATACCATCCAATAAAGAAGGGAAAGGTTTATTACCCATGGCAAATGCTTCCAAACGCCCCATAATAATACAGTTGGTTACTATCAAACCCACGAATACTGAAAGTTGTTTGGATACATCGTATGCATAGGCTTTCAATAGCTGGTCTACCAAGATTACGAAAGTGGATACTACCGCAAGCTGTACGATGATACGCACACGTCCTGGGATGATATTACGCATTATGGAGATGATAAAGTTCGACATCATGGTAACGAAAATTACCCCGAGTGCCATAAAAAATGCTGGTTTCATTTGAACGGTTACCGCAAGGGCCGAACAAATCCCCAATACCTGAACGGTAATCGGGTTATTGCTGTCCAATGGATCGCTTAAAAGCTGACGCTCTTTTTTCCCTAGTAAGGGTTGAGAGGGCGCTGATTTTTTTTCTTCTACTGCTGTTGACATGATCAATCTCTAGTTTGAAGCGGTTTTATCAACCGATTGTTGTTTGAAATAATTGTTATAGGCTTTGAAGTAATTGCCAAGCATATCGTTGATACCATTCGCTGTTAGGGTGGCACCCGACATTCCATCTACTTTATGAGGCTTATCCTCAAAAGCAGAGACACTTTTATCTCCTCCACCATTTTCACCTTTCATCATGGTTACAGAAACCAATTCACCCCCTTCGTCGCGGATGGTTTTGCCCTCAAAACGATTTTGAATCTCTTCGGTGGTGATACGTGCTCCCAAACCTGGGGTTTCTCCTTTGTGGTCAAACACAACACCCTTAATGGTTTTCATGTCTTTCTCCAAGGCTATATAGCCCCAAATATTGTCCCAAAGCCCGAAGCCATAGGTTGGCAATACCACGTATTCCAAGCCTTCGGTACCCGTAATCGTATACAGAGGAAGCAAACGCTCTTCTATTGGTTTTTTATACTCCCTATCAACGGCTAACTCATCTGGTTGCATGTCTAATGCTTTCCCGTTGAAGTCAACAACAGAAGCTTTTACCTTCTCATCATACACCTTGTTCACCTCTTCTGGTTTCATTGCCCCTACTGCTGCTGCTCCCATAAAGGTGGTAAGGATAAATTGGCGTTTCTCAAATGCTACGTTCGCAGCTTGTTTGTCTTTCAAAGACTCATACGTCAAAGAAAGTAACACCGCACATGTCATGGTCAAGGCCACAACAAATGTAAAAATATAGGAATTAGACCGTTGCACGTTTTAATCTCCTTTTTTTGTTAGACTCTACTATAAAATAATCAATCAATGGCGCAAATACGTTCATCAATAAGATGGCCATCATCATTCCTTCTGGATAGGCTGGATTGCTCACTCGGATCAATACTGTTAAGACTCCAATCAATAATCCATAAACAATTTTTCCTTTTTCAGTTTGGGAAGCCGACACAGGGTCCGTTGCCATATATACTGCTCCAAAGGCAAATCCTCCTATCAATAAATGTTGAACAGGAGCCATATCCAAGAACGGTGTTCCTCCTACCCAATTAAAGATAGTGCCCATGATAAATCCTCCAGCAAATACTGAAGCCATGATTTTCCAGCTACCGATACCGCTAATAATTAAGATGGCGGCACCAATCAAACAGGCCAATACCGATGTTTCACCAATAGAGCCTTTCTCGAAACCAAGGAACATATCCATCATGGAATATTCTGGCGTACCTCCCGAAGCCATAACAGATAAGGTGGTTGCTCCACTAAAGCCGTCTACCATCAAAGCACGATCACCAGAGAACCAAATAGCGCTTCCGCTTGAAAGGAATTCTCCAGACATATAGGCTGGGTAGGCAAAGAATAAGAATACACGCGCCGTTAAGGCTGGATTCAATAAGTTCATTCCAGAACCTCCGAAAACCTCTTTGCCAATGATTACTGCAAAAGCAGTGCCCAAGGCAACCATCCATAAAGGAGTGGTTGGAGGCAAACACAATGGAATAAGCATTCCTGTTACCAAGAACCCTTCATTCACCGAATGTCCTTTTATCTGGCAAAATGCAAATTCAATACCCAAACCAACGCCATAAGAAACCACGATGATTGGAAGTACTTGGATCAAGCCAAATAAGAAATTATCCATGAGGCTGCTTACTTCTCCTAAAGAGAGGTAATGCTGGTAACCCACGTTCCACATACCGAATAAGAGTACAGGTAACATAGCCACTACCACCATAATCATGGTACGCTTCAAGTCGATTCCGTCGCGTACATGCACTTTACCGTGGGTGGTATGCCCAGGAACGAACAAAAATGTTTCAAAGGCATCGAAGGTAGAATGCAAGAAAGACAGCTTACCGCCTTTTTCAAAATTTGGGCGAAGCTTGTTGATTGTATTTAATAGAAACTTCATTATCCTTCTTTTTCAATTAAGGTCAAACCATCAGAAAGAATTTGCTGAACCGGTTGTTTCGAGGTACATACAAATTCACAAAGTGATAAATCTTCTTCTACCACTTCAAATATTCCTAAAGCTTCCATTGCTTCTAGGTCACCTGCCAATATTGCTTTGAGCAATTGCACCGGATAGATATCCATTGGTAATACTTGCTCGTACTCGTTGGTTACCACAAAAGCACGATTTTCACCGTGCATGCCGGTATCTACGCGGTACTTTTTGTTTGGTGTAAGGTAGGACAAGAAGGTTTTTGAAATACTAGGACGTGCATCAGATGGAACAAGCCATCCCATAAACTCAGGCTCATCACCTTCAGGAATTGCTGTAATCTGCTGATCGAAGAATCCTAAGTAGGAGTTAATATCCACCTTAGAACCAAACAATACGTTTCCTGAGATAATACGCACATTGCCGGCCTTTACCTTTGAAGAAAGGGTATTAAGACATGCACCAACACGCATTTTTGTATAGATAGGGTTTTCAATCTCAGAGCCGGTGATTGCTACCACGCGCTCTGGATCATAAATTCCTTCAGTAAATAGCTTTCCTAGGATCGCTACGTCTTGGATATTCATGGTCCAAACCATATCGCCTTTATTGATAGGTGATATATGATGGATTTGAATGCCCACATTTCCTGCTGGATGAGGACCGTTAAACGCGTTCATGGTCACATTCTTCAAAGAAGCGAAAGTGCTATTGTCTGCTTTGCTACTCAATCCAAGGAATACTTCACCGTCCGTTAAGGTAGCCAAAGCATCGATGCCTTTTTGCAAATAACTCTCTTTGCCTTTGAGGGCGAAGTTTAAGTCGGGAGCAAGCGGTGCTGAATCAAAGCCAGAGATGAAGATGTTTTTGGGAACCACATTCGTTTCAGCTACCCTATTATAAGGACGCTGACGCAATAAGGCCCATAAACCGCTCTTCAGCATCTTTTCTTTTACGCCATCTCTACCAAGACTTGCTGGCTCAGCGGCTCCGAAATTCTCGTAGCTAATTTTGCCATCTGCTAGAATGCGGACTTCTAAGATTCTGCGTTTTTCACCGCGGATAATTTCAACTACCTCGCCAGAAACTGGGGAAGTAAAGAATACATCGGGTTGCGTTTTTGAGAAATACAGCGGGGAACCACATTTAACTTCGTCGCCTACTTCAACATGAAGTTTAGGCACCAATCCGCGGATTTCATGCGGTTGGATTGCATAAGTTTTGGGCGCTTCGGTGCTGACGATTTCTTTCGTCGCTTCTCCTACGAGTTTAATGTCGTAGCCCTTTTTTAGTCTGATTTGATTTGCCATCGGACGTTTAAAGTCGTCTTATATTGTTAACAAAGGAATTCCAAAAAGAATTCGTTCTTTTAAACGGGTGCAAATCTAATGAAAAATCAATAGAATTGGGGGTTTTCGAGCGATTGTTAAGAATATTTTAAGTCCACATAACTTCTTGTAGTTATGCGCTTTACCGCCTATTACCCTCCCTTAGTCTTTCGACGAGTTCTTTCCGAAACTCAAATTCGGCCTTATAAATCATCGCTACCTTTTTAATTGGAAGCACCTTCTTAAACTCATTGGTATAGCGATTTGTAATCTCCACTTCCTTGCTTCTGAAGGCTTGGATATTTTCTACCAGTTTCTCGCATTCTTTGTCGGGCATAAAAGTTAAGTCCACGTCTTTGAGGTCCACTTCTTCGTTATATTGCCTGCGCAGGGAGTCGATCTCATCCAACATGGCGGTATATAAGGGAATAAATGCCTTTTCCTCCTCTGGAGTTAATGCCAATTTTTTCTTCATAAAATCGATACGCGCCTCTTTGATGCGTTCATGATGTTTTCCTTGGGGTTGCGCAATCAGCTGGGTGCCCAATAAAAGACTAAAAACGATAAGTAAGGTTCTCATAATTCGCTATTGATATTGATATTCTCCACTAAATATTTTTCGATATCCTCAAGGGCTAATTCGTCCAAGGGGTCGGTTTCTTCTATGTCTTCATCCAGGTAGTCGTCTATCAAAACATCTTCCTGCAAGGCTCTATAAGTAGCTGTATTGGCTAAGTCCTGAATGGTTTGGCTATCCACCTTGATATTCTCCTGCTCTTCCACCTGCAACTCAAAAAAGCCCTCAGAGGCCTCCGTCATTAGCACCTGATTAACCGGCTCCTGAGCAGGCACCGTTTCTTTATTGAGGATAAAAAATGCCAAGGCAGCCGCAAGAGGCAAAGCGGCTAGATAAGCCCATTTTAGAAGGGGTTTCAGGTTTGGGGTTACAGGTTTGGGTAATTTAATCCTGTCCGCTAAAGCTTTTTCAGCGTCGTCGGAAACCTTAGCCTTTCCCTCTTCGACAAGCTCAGAGACCGGTATTTCAGCCTTAACCTTAGCCTCAACCTTAACCTTAGCCTTAATCCTATCTTTCAGCGACTCGAACTGATTCTCGGGCACCGGAAAGCGACTGGCGTCATCCCCCAGTTTCTCTCTCAACTTCTCTTCCCATGTATCTTTATTCGTGTTCATTTGTTTCTATGATGTAATTCATTCCAAAGGGTTTAAGGCTGCAATAGGTATTTTTCTAATTTCTTCACGGCATGATGATAGCTCGCCTTTAATGCGCCCACAGATGTTCCAAGTACTTCAGAAATTTCTTCATACTTCATGTCCTCAAAATATTTCATCTGAAAGACCAGCTTCTGCTTTTCGGGAAGCCGTACGAGCGCCTTGAATAACTTCTTCTCAATTTCATTTCCTGTAAAATTCCCAGGCTGCTCCACATACCCTGCAAGCACATCACCCATATCATCCATACGTAAATTATTCTTGCGCCTGCGAATCAATGCCAAGGCCTCATTGGTAGCAATGCGATAAATCCAGGTAAACAGCTTGCTTTCTTCTCTAAACTTATCCAGGTTTCGCCATACTTGGATAAAGGTATTCTGTGTGGCATCATCCGAATCATCCGGGTTGATGAGCATCTTCCTCACATGCCAATAGACGCGTTCTTGAAACTGATCGATGAGCAAAGAAAAAGCTAAGTCACGGGTTTTTATATCCCGTAACCTGGCTATCAGTTCTTCTTCGTTTATATATGGCACTAATCGACTCAAATGATGACGCTATTTGCGTTTCATCACCCGTTCTACAGCTTCGATAATATTGATGGTATCAATGCCATATTTGGTCATCAATTCGGCAGGTTTGCCCGACTCTCCAAAAGAATCATTCACGGCAACCATTTCAACTGGTAAAGGCATTTTGCGCGCTAAAAGCTGACAAACGCTATCTCCCAGTCCTCCATTCATTTGATGTTCCTCAGCAGTTACTGCACAACGGGTCTTAGAAACTGATGCTAAGATAGCGGCTTCATCCAAAGGTTTAATCGTATGAATATTTATTATCTCCGCACTAATTCCTTTCTCGGCTAAAGCATGTCCTGCTTCGATAGCCTTCCATACCAAATGCCCTGTTGCAAAAATGCTTACATCCGTTCCTTCGCTCAGCATCAAAGCTTTTCCTATTTCGAATTTTGATTCAGGATCGGTAAAGTTTGGAACTTTTGGGCGACCAAAACGCAAGTAAACCGGGCCTATATAATCGGCAATAGCCATCGTGGCTGCTTTGGTTTGGTTATAGTCGCATGGATTGATAACCACCATTCCTGGCAGCATTTTCATCAAACCGATGTCTTCCAAAATCTGGTGCGTCGCTCCATCTTCTCCGAGGGTCAAGCCTGCATGGGAAGCACAAATCTTCACGTTCTTACCTGAATAGGCAACAGCTTGACGAATTTGATCGTATACACGACCCGTAGAGAAATTTGCAAAAGTTCCTGTATATGGAATCTTTCCGCCAATGGCTAAACCTGCTGCCATACCAATCATATTGGCTTCAGAGATCCCTACTTGGTAGAAACGCTCAGGATGTGTTTTGGCAAAATCGTCCATTTTTAGAGATCCAGTCAAATCGGCACAGAGAGCAACCACATCGGGATTGCTGCGGCCCAATTCATCAAGTCCGGCTCCAAACCCGGAGCGGGTGTCTTTTTCGTTTTGGATGGTATAGGTTTTCATTTGTGTTTAATAGAGGCTAAGCTGGGTGCTATTCCCAGAGGTTATTTCAAATGTTTTCTCCACGGTCATATAGGTTTTGGTCACCTTTTTCGACCGGTATATGAATTTGTATTTCCCTGGCTGCAGGGTAATGAGTTGTCGCTTTTGGGTATTGCTGATATCGCAAACCCATTCCAGCATATTTCCCTTTGTTTGATAGATGGCACCAAAATATTCTTGGTTACCAATAATTTGGAGCTTCCCGGGTTGTGGGATATTGATAAACGTTGTCTTGGTTTGATCGATGCTCACATTGTGAATGAAAAGGCGTGGCAAGGTGAGTATTTCTAAATCGTATTTCCCAACGATATAATTCTGATTCTTATTAAAATCCTGAACAATCAAGGTCTGCGTCTCTCCTTTTCTGCGCACGATAGCCTGCAAATCCGGATATCCCGTTACTCCGTCTATCTTCAAACTCAATGAACCTTGTGGCGCATCTATGGCGATGATATTATGCCTGCCCGGAATGAGCGTTACATTGTTCTTATAAACAGGCGGCACGGTATGCACCTGAATATCATACACAAAACTAGGATCTACAGTGAGCGTATCCGGCACACCTCGGTCGTTCATGGTATGGATAAAGTTATGGATGGCCTTTTTCGAACGTTTGTCGTAAAAGGTCATGTTCACATTGGTTTCTAACGCACGACCATTGATATCCAATAAGTTCACTTGGCAGGTCGTTTCGTTAATGGCCTGAGAAACAACTACGCCTAGAATCGTTTCAAACTCATCTTCCGTGCTGGCATCAAAATAACGCCCAACACAATCGTAGAAATTCAAAAATGAGGGATCACCTCCTAAGCCAATAATAAAGGGTTTGAGCACGATACCCTGACGCTGCAATGCCTCCGATATCGCACAGGGATCTCCGGAGCATTCTTCCAATCCATCCGTAATCAAGATGATAACATTCCGCACATTATCTTCCTTGGGGAAATCATAGGCTGATTCTTGCAACGAATAGGCAATAAGCGTGGTTCCCTTGGGCGTTAAGTCGCGAATAACTCCGAGCATTTCATCGTGATTCTTAGGAGCAAAGGGCACTTCAAGGCGGGTATCCTTACAATCTTGCGCGGAACTCGGACTACGATGTCCGTAAATTCTTAAGGCAATCTCCAAATCCGGCACGTTTCGTAAGCTGTCTACCATATTGCTCAAAAGGCGTTTGGCAGCGCTGATGCGTGTTTCCGTTTGCATTTTCGCATACATACTTCCTGATCCATCCAATAAAAAGAGGATACGGGTTTTCTTCTGGGCCTGGGCTGAACCGAAAGCCATAAAAATACAAACGAGGAGGAGGAGGATTTTCTTCATTAATAGTCGCCGAGGGTTTCTTCCAATTGGGATAATGCCGACTCAAGCTGGGCATCGTTTGGCGCGATACCATGCCATTCGTGAGAGCCTACCATGAAGTCAATTGGATATCCCATTTCTGTATGCATAACGATAACAATAGGCTTTCCATTGCCACAACGTGATTTTGCTTCATTCAAACCGGCAAGCACCTTGGTCATGTCGTTTCCGTCCATATACATCACATCGCAACCAAAGGCAGCGAAACGCGGACCAAGATCTTCGAAGCCCATGATGTCTTTGGTATCCCCATCAATTTGGCGTCCATTGGCATCTACCGTAATAATGAGGTTATCGACTTTATTATGGGCAGCAAACATGATTGCTTCCCAGATTTGTCCTTCTTGCAATTCGCCATCCCCACAAAGTGCGAATACTTTATGTGAGTCCTTATCGGCTTTTTTGGCGAGGGCAATTCCGGTTGCTACAGAGAGGCCTTGTCCGAGTGAACCCGAAGCAATGCGGATTCCTGGAAGATGCTCGTGGGTAGCAGGATGCCCCTGAAGGCGTGAATTCAATTTACGAAAGGTGCGTAACTCTGTTTTTGGGAAATACCCAGAATGAGCCAAAACGCTGTAGTATACCGGAGAGATATGTCCGTTTGACAATATAAAAACATCTTCCCCTTTCCCATTCATACTGAAAGGTTGCGGACGATGTTCCATAATATCAAAAAACAGGGCGGTAAAATAATCGGTACAGCCTAATGAACCACCTGGATGACCAGATTGAACGGCATGAACCATACGTACGATGTCTCTTCTTACTTGTGAAGCAACGTTTTCTAAATGTTGAATATCGGCCATTGAATTATTATTGCTGCAAAAATGGGCTTTTGTCGAGAATTAATGAAATTTGCACCAGTTTTAGGATAAACACCTAACCGCCTTATGCACAGCATTGAACTATTCCTGAGTCCCGAAACAGCCGCCTCAGAAGCGCTTATCTATCAAGCCGCTGCAAATTCCCTTCAGATTTCTGTTGAAAACATTTCTGCCATCCGCTATAAAAAGCGCTCCATCGATGCCCGAAGAGCACCGGTAAAAATCCGCTTGGTGCTCGAGGTGTATACCGATACCCTGCCAGAGGAGGAAATTTCCACTCTCTACCAAGAGGTAAATCATGCCCAAAAAAAGGTGATCATTATTGGCTGCGGACCGGCAGGTATGTTTGCTGCCTTGCGCCTAATTGAAGCAGGTGTTCAACCGATTCTACTGGAACGAGGAAAGGCCGTGCGTGAGCGTCGTAGGGATTTGGCGGCCATTAATAAGGAACGTATGGTGGATGAAGATAGCAATTATTGTTTTGGCGAAGGCGGTGCAGGAACCTATTCCGATGGAAAGCTCTATACCCGCAGCGGCAAACGGGGCAATATCGACCGGATCCTAAAAATCTTTACCGAACACGGCGCCGATGAGGCCATTCGCTTTGAGGCACATCCGCATATCGGGACCAATAAACTCCCCAGCATTGTGTCGGCCATGAGTGATACCATCCGCGAGAAAGGCGGCTTGATTCATTTTGAAGAACGTGTAACGGACTTTGTTATCAAGGACCATAAGATAGAAGCCGTCATCACCCAAAAAGGCAATGAATACCAAGGTGATTCCGTGATTCTCGCCACCGGACATAGCGCCCGCGATATCTTCGAACTGCTGGAGAAAAAGGGCATTTTGATAGAAGCCAAGCCCTATGCTTTGGGCGTTCGCATTGAACATCCCCAGCAGCTAATTGACCAGATTCAATACCATTGTTTAGACCGCGGACCGTACTTGCCCCCCTCCTCCTATTCTTTGGTGGAACAAGTTGGCGGACGTGGCGTTTTCTCCTTCTGCATGTGTCCAGGTGGAATCATCGCCCCTGCCTCTACCGCACCGGGTGAAGTGGTCGTAAATGGATGGTCGCCAAGCAAGCGGAATAATCCCTATGCCAACTCGGGTATGGTGGTGGCTTTGAGTGAAAAAGACTTCCTTCCGTATGAGAAGTATGGAAATTTGGCAGGTATGATATACCAAAAAGACATCGAGCAAAAAGCCTTTAAACTAGCCGGCTCCGACTTGCATGCCCCGGCTCAAAGGGTGGTGGATTTCCTAAATAAAAAGACCAGCAGCGCTATTCCACAAACCTCCTATATACCAGGTATATCCTCTGTTCCTATGGATGATGTTTTGCCAGTAGAAATTGCCAAAGCCCTACGCGGTGGATTGCAAGCCATGGGCAGAAAGATGAAAGGCTATTTGAGTGAGGAGGCCGTTTTAGTGGGAGTTGAATCGAGAACTTCTTCCCCAGTTCGTATTCCGAGAGATAAAGAGACTTTGCGTCATCCTCAAATCACGAACTTATTCCCTTGTGGGGAAGGCGCTGGTTTTGCTGGGGGAATTGTGAGTGCCGCTATTGATGGAGAGCGTTGTGCGGTAGCTTGTCTTTAACCAAGACCGTGAGTCAGTGAGACCGTGAGACGTCAAGCCCGTCATCCCGAGCGAATTCGAGGGACGAGGGACAAGGGCAACGGGGACTAATAATTTGTCGTAGCGTATTTGTCGCGGCCTAAAAAAGGACGTGGAGGCGTGGAGGCGCAAGAGTATGGCTTTCGCCGGAGGAAAGGCGCAGCTTTGTTCGTCGCGGAAGAAGGTGTCCCGCAGATTAACGCAGAAAAAGCGCAGATTTTTGTTTGATCGGCTTAGGATTTTGACGGGGTAATTTTGACACCGACGCAAAACTTATTGCTTTCGCCGGAGTAGAGGCGCAGCTTTGTTCGTCGCGGAAGAAGGTGTCCCGCAGATTAACGCAGAAAAAGCGCAGATTTTTGTTTGATCGGCTTAGGATTTTGACGGGGTAATTTTGACACCGACGCAAAACTTATTTCTTTCGCCGGAGGAAAGGCGCAGCTTTGTTCGTCGCGGAAGAAGGTGTCCCGCAGATTAACGCAGAAAAAGCGCAGATTTTTGTTTGATCGGCTTAGGATTTTGACGGGGTAATTTTGACACCGACGCAAAACTTATTGCTTTCGCCGGAGTAGAGGCGCAGCTTTGTTCGTCGCGGAAGAAGGTGTCCCGCAGATTAACGCAGAAAAAGCGCAGATTTTTGTTTGATCGGCTTAGGATTTTGACGGGGTAATTTTGACACCGACGCAAAACTTATTGCTTTCGCCGGAGTAGAGGCGCAATTTGTTTGTCGTAGCGTATTTGTCGCGGCCTAAAAAAGGACGCGGAGGCGTGGAGATTCTGTGTTAACATCCTAATTTGTTTTCGAAGAATTATCTTCGCTTCAAACGGCCAAGAGCTAGTTTGTAAAGAGTTGTTCCTTTTTTAAGGACAACTCTTTCTTTTTTTGATACTCGGGGT